>Ga0208794_1000100_pt1 | contig 96349 bp, 93 predicted proteins | sample 32_taG_FD_184106 | JGI IMG/M metagenome (GOLD analysis project Ga0208794, IMG submission 184106) | Marine viral communities from the Gulf of Mexico - 32_GoM_OMZ_CsCl metaG (SPAdes) (version 2) | ecosystem: Environmental > Aquatic > Marine > Oceanic | place: Atlantic Ocean: Gulf of Mexico... | reverse complement strand
CACTTCTGAGGCGAAGGTGCCTTGCGGCAGATTGGTCAGCGCGGCGAGCATCTGGCCGGTCTGGTTGTTGTCGGTGTCGATGGCCTGCTTGCCGAGGATGACGAGGCCGGGCTGCTCTTCGTCCACCACTTTGGCCAGCAGTTTGGCCACCGCCAGCGATTCGGCGCGCTCGTCGGTTTCAATGTGGATAGCGCGGTCGGCCCCCAGCGCCAGTGCGGTGCGCAGCTGCTCTTGGGCGGCCTTGGGGCCCACGGTCACGGCCACGACTTCGGTGGCTACGCCCTTCTCTTTCAGGCGCACCGCCTCTTCCACGGCAATTTCGCAGAAGGGGTTCATGGCCATTTTGACGTTAGTAAGGTCCACATCAGAATGATCCGCTTTGACGCGGATTTTGACGTTGTAGTCGATGACGCGTTTCACCGCGACGAGTACTTTCATAGGTTCCTCGCTTGGCTCGTGATAGAAGCCGTTAACCTGACTAGGCGCCGCCACCTAGTGGCCGCGCTCAAAATTCATGCAAGCGTTTGATAGGCTAGTAAATGAAAAACCCTATCAATTTGCCACAGCCTACCCACCAGCAACAACTTTCTCTTCGTGCGGCCTTGGTCGTAGCTCGCTGGTATCGCTGCTCGCACCGACACTTATAAAGTGTGCTTTTGCCATCGTAGGGGTGACCTGACACGGGTATTATGCCTATCATGGGAGATAACCAGAAGCAAACGACCGTTTTAAATTAAGGCCATCTTTTCATAAGCTAGTGCCCATTCGCTAGCCCGATACAGATGGCGCTTATGAGAATAAGGAGAAACCGGGTGGAAAACGTTGAACGCGATGTAATGGACTTTGACGTTGTCATCGTCGGCGCAGGCCCATCAGGGCTTGCCGCCGCCTGCCGCTTAATGCAGCAAGCCAACGAGGCCGAGCAAGAACTCACCGTCTGTGTCGTGGAAAAAGGCTCAGAGGTCGGCGCCCACATTCTCTCTGGGGCCGTCTTTGAACCTCGCGCACTGGCGGAGCTGTTTCCCGACTGGGAAGAGCGTGGTGCGCCTCTCACGACCCCTGCCGTTCGCGACGATGTATACCTGCTCAAAGATGCCGACAAAGCGCAGAAGATTCCCAATGCGCTCGTGCCGAAAAGCATGCACAACACCGGCGGCGATTTGACGCGCTACGTGATCAGTGCGGGCAACCTGTGCCGCTGGCTTGCGGAGCAGGCAGAATCGTTGGGCGTCGAGATTTTCCCAGGGTTCGCCGCTCAGGAAGTGATCGTCGAAGAGGGTGTCGTTCGCGGTATCTTGATTGGCGACATGGGCGTCGGTGCCAATGGCACTCCTAAAGATGGCCACATGCCCGGTATGGAGCTGCGCGCCAAGTACACGCTATTTGCCGAGGGTGCGCGCGGCCACTTGGGCAAGCGGCTGATCAATGACTTCTCTTTGAATGCAGGCCGTGACCCACAGCACTACGGCATCGGCTTGAAAGAACTATGGGATGTGCCCGCCGACAAGCACGAGCCCGGCTTGGTCGTCCACGGCTCTGGTTGGCCGCTGGATAGCAATACCCACGGCGGCTGGTTCCTTTACCATGCAGAGAATCAGCAGGTCGTCGTTGGGCTGATCATGGATCTTGGCTACCAGAACCCGTGGCTATCACCGTTCGATGAATTTCAGCGCATGAAGCACCACCCGGTGCTAAGCCAATACCTGGAAGGTGGTAAACGCGTGGCCTATGGCGCGCGGGCCATTGCCAAAGGCGGGTACAACTGCCTGCCGAAAATGACGTTCCCTGGCGGCCTGCTCATTGGCTGTGATGCGGGTACGCTCAACTTTGCCAAGATCAAAGGCCTACATACCGCCATGAAATCAGGCATGGTCGCAGCCGAGAGCGTCTTCGAGGCCATCCAGGGGGGTGATGAAGGTGGGCAAGAGCTCGCCAGCTTCACCCGCAAATGGGAAGCCAGCTGGGCCTATCAGGAGCTCAAAGAGAGTGCGAGCTTCGGCCCGGCCATACATAAATACGGCACGGTCGGCGGCGGCGCCTACAACTTCGTGAACCAACTGCTCGGCAATAAACTCCCCAACGTTCATGACACCACCACTGACCATGGGGCACTAAAGCCAGCCGCCGAATTCGAGAAAATCGACTATCCGAAGCCGGACGGCAAGCTATCGTTCGATAAATCCACCTCGGTGTTTTTATCGAATACGAACCACGAAGAGGATCAGCCTTGCCACCTGCGCCTTGCAGACCCCGATCTACCGATTCGTGAGAACTTGCCCAAATACGCCGAGCCCGCACAGCGCTACTGCCCGGCCGGGGTGTATGAAGTCGTCGAAGATGATCAAGGCCAGCCGCGCTTTCAGATCAACTTCCAGAACTGCGTGCACTGCAAGACCTGCGATATCAAAGATCCAGCCCAGAACATTACCTGGGTAGCTCCTGAAGGGGGCGGTGGTCCCAACTACCCCAACATGTAACTGCGTCTCGCCGTTGGCAGCCCAAACGAGGGCAGCCAACGGTGCTCCCTTCTGCATTCGCGCCTTTAGCGCGACGGCTCTTCATGAAACGCGGTATTCTTTCCCGCCTGCTTGGCGCGATACATGGCGGAATCGGCACGCTTCATCAGCGTTTGCTCATCGGCTCCATCGTCTGGAAACAGCGCCACTCCAATACTGACCGAAATCAAACACGTCTGTCCCTGCAACGAGAAAGGCTCTTGAATCGCAGCCACCAACTGCTCGGTGACACGCGTCACGGGCTCCCGCTGGGTGATGTGTCTTAGCAGAATGACGAATTCATCGCCTCCCAGCCGGGCGACAACGTCGTGTTCACGCACGGAAGATAGCAGCCGTTTAGCCACCAGCTTGAGCAGCTTATCCCCCGCCTCATGGCCCAACGTATCATTGACGCTCTTGAAGCGATCTAAGTCCAAGAATAGAAGCGCAAAGCCTCCCTCCGTCCCCCGGTACCGCCCAATCGCGTGATCCACCAAATAGCTAAGATATGCCCGGTTCGGCAACTGGGTCAGCGTATCGTGAAACGCAAGATGTTCGATATAGTGCGCGTGACGCAGCCGCTCATCCGTTACCCGCTGACGCTCGCGGTGAAGCTGGTGGCTAAGCCGCGCCAGAAGCCCGAGGATCATCAGTGCCGCAAGACTCACGAAGAGCGCGCGCAGCCAGTAGCGACGTTCCATCGGGTAAGCGCGCGCCAACTGCTCCTCCACAGAGATACCGACCACGATGGACAAAGGGAAATGGAACAGTGGGCGTACCAGCGTTAGCCGCTCGACATCCTGCCAACGGGTAATGAAGGGCGTGTCGTCACTACTCATGATTTCATCATACGTCGGTAGCGCCATGGCGATGCTGGAGTACAGCCGAGTACCGCTTCGACCAATGCGGGTGACGTTACTCGCATCCACTAGCGCAAGTAGCCCCTGCTCTCCCAAGGCATTCTCGTTATAACCGCTAACGAAGTAGTCAGCGCCGACGGTTAGCGTCACCCACTCGGGCGCATCACGACCATGGCTCAGCATTCTGGCAAACAGCAGCTGCTGTCGCCCCGCCGACGAAAACGCCTCGACCAGCAGCCCGGGGGCCTCTGGCAGCGCAGGCACACTGTCACGCTGCGTGGCCGGCTCCCAAGCGCCCGTACGCTCTTTGACCCGTCCCTGTCCGTCTACGATGCTGACCGAAAAAATCACCTCAGGGGGCAACAGGTTACGCTCCGCCAGCGTTGCTAAAATGTCTGAGCGCTGCTGACTGGCGACGAAGTCGACGAGCTTCAACGTCGCATCGATCTCCCGCAGCGATCTCAACACCCTGGCTTCGTAGGTGTCCGCCATGTCACCAATCGAGAGTTCGATTTGGCGCTTGATCGCGGCCTGCTCACGGCTGACCAGATAGTGGGTGCTACTCAGAATGACCAGCACGATCAACACCCCGGCCGCGCCAAAGAGCGTCAGCGGCTCAGCTAGCCGATGTCGCCATGAGCGCGCGGCATGTTGCGCGTCCAGGCGCAGTACTGGACCTCGGATGTTATTCAACGGTGACCACCTTCAACCGCTCGTCCAAAAATCGAGCGTCAATGTAGCCGAGCGCGTTGGGATCGCGAACGAGCCGCTCTACCACCGCCTGACTATCCGCAAAGGTTTGTGGCGGTTGACCGCGTCCCGTAAAAATCAGCCTTGCCCAGTGAGCGCGCAACTGGGCCGGTGTTTTTCCAATGTAGCGACGATAAAACTCGCCGCGCTCCCGTGACCGCTCGGATTGGTCGATAGGCGTGACCACCGTTCGCCCCTGTCGCAGCGTTCGGCTCTCCAAATAGAGGTCCTTGAGCTCTTGCCGCTGAATCCGGGTCAATTCTGCCTCGGCGGATACCACCACGAGCAGATCCGCAACGCCTGTACAAGGAAGTAGAGCGAACAGTAAACAGCAGCACCATCGGGGTAATCGCTTAGCCATCGTCACTCTCCCTAAAACACAAAGTCGAGCGCAAGGCTGAACAAATTCATGTCGCCACCTGGCTGAAAGCTGGGCTGCTGATTGATCAGCCCACCAGGCGATCCAGAACGAAAATCGATATGGTCATACTGTACCGTCAACGCCATTCCGGGTCGAAAATCCCATCGCAAACCAAGAGTGCTGCTGTCCTGAGACAGACTGGACGACAAGAGCCCATTGAGCGTGCCATTGAGCAATACGGCCGCATCGGACAACGGAGGCGGATAAAGCGCCGAGGGCAGGCCCGGCTCGAACCGATTGCTGAGCACGCGGGCTCGGCCCACCCCTGCATAGGGGGTCCATTGCCCAATGCGGTATCCCGCCGTCATGTGGGCGCTTTCGATAGTACCCAACAACGTTGACGATGAGAGCCGCGCCCACTCCCCCTCTACGAACCATGAACCCGGGTCGTAGTTTACGCCAACGCTCAAAATACGCACCGGTTTGCCATCCACTTCGTAGCGGTCGGCCAGCGCCTCCCCAGGCGGTCCAAACAGTCGATACACATCAAAAAACTGGGTCAACTCCTGCGCTCTGACATTGACCTCGCCATAGCTGACAAAGAGCGTCGTATCGCCCCATCGGGTGTGCTGAGAGACTCCCCACGAGTTAGAAGACTCGATATCCCCCGTTTCATATTCAAGGCTACCGCCACCGTAGCTAAGACGCAGATCGTTAATCGACTCTCCCAGATAGTAGCGATAGCGTAGATCGACGCCATCGAAGTTGGCGACGGGAACCAGACGGTAAATTTCCGCAGGCGGTCTGACCCAAGGCGTCGCAAAACTCACTTTGCGGTATTCGGAGTTCATAAAGCTGCCTTGCACCATTCGCCCAGCACGGAGGCTGAGCGTCGGCGTGGCGTCATACTGCAGATACGCCCACTCGATGTCTGGGGAGAAAGAACCATCGAAGCGCTTTTCGCTGACGACCTGTACGGTCGCGGAGAGTGAAGAGGTGGCGGCCAGCGTCGTTTGAAGTCCCAACCGGCTATCGACTTCAGCACTCCACTCCCCGCTGTAGCCAGCGCCGGAGGACGCCAGTGGGTCGGCGACGAAATCGGCATTGGTCACATCGGAATGCACCACGCCCAGCGTGCCAAACCCATTCAGGGTAACGCTAGGCAGTGAGGTGTCGGCCATGGTAGCGCCGCTGTATACCGCGAGAGAGATGGCGCAAGACCAGACGAACTGCCTTCGCATGCCGATTACCTGTTGGGTAAATAGTTAACTGCAAAGCATTTAATCGGCCAGATTAGGTGAAGTCAAACACCATGTGCGCGCGGAGCGTCAACGTCAGCTCACGGCGCTGTTCGCAGGCTCCATGATTTCGATAGGCGCGCGGCGCGCTATCAAACGTCGCCGCCCCGCCTGGGCAAAACGTACGTCGATGACCGGGTCCGAGGGGTTTCCTTCGACGGCCGCGACTTCGCCCTCGCCAAAGACCGCATGCAGCAGTCGCTGGCCAGGGTAGAAGTGACTATTGGCTTGGTAGCCGGCAGCGGGTTCTTTCACCTGGGGTGCCGCCAAGGGAATGTCCTCACGCCCTACTTTTGTCAGATAGCGCCCCACCAGACTGGGAGAGTTCACCTCAATGGGCTCGCTAGGCGGCCGCGAGTGCGCGAGGCACTCGGCAATGCACATACCGTCCTGCCAGGCGCTTTCCGCGATGAAGCGACTCGGCTTATGAGCTCCGCCATCGTGCAGCACGAGCAGTTGCTCCTTGGCACGAGTGATGGCGACATAGAATAGCCGCCGCTCCTCTTCTAGCCGCTCATCGCTGAGGGGATTGTCGCGGCTGTAGTGAGGAAAGTCTTCTTCATTGACGCCCGCCACCGCGACCAAGGGCCACTCCAATCCTTTGGCACCGTGCACCGTGCTGATCAGCACGCCACCTGCCTGATTCTCTACGGGACGCTCGAGCAGTTCGATAAACGCATCGGGATCTTGCACGCTCTGGGCCTGCTCGATCAGCACGTCCAGCAGGCGCACGTCCTCCTCCCCCTTATCGCGTCTCGCCGCGGCGCGCTTCAACGTCTTTTCCGCATCGATAGCTTCGACCACGTGGCTAAGCAGTTTTGCCGGTGGCCAAGCACTCAGCGTTGGCAACTCACACAGCAATTCCCAGCGTTTTTTGAGAGTGCGCCGCTGGAGCGGTTTCAATGAAGCCAGCACGGGTTCATGGCGCTCCGGCCACTGCTGAGTGCTCGCTAGCTGGTGGGCCAAGCGCTGCAAACGCTCTCTGGCAACGAACGGGGTCGGCTGGGCTAATAGCAGCAGCAGTTGTTCGGGATCGTGTAGCAGTTCAGAACGCCTGGAGAGCTTCAAATAGCCAGCCAGCGCTTGCACCAAAGGCAAGCGAAATACGAAGCGGTCTTCCCGCAATAGCCGAAAGGGAATGCCCGCCTGAAGCAGCGCGAGCTGGAACGGTACCGACAGTGCCCAACTACGCACGAGCAGGCTGGCATCGCTCAATGCCCGCCCCTGGGCCTGCCAATCCACGAGTGCATCCAACAGCAAGCGGCTGCCTTGGCCCACAAAGACACGGGTATTGGGATTTTGGGCGTCCGCCAAACAGAGCTGATCCGGCCGACGCTGATTGGCCATGATGGCGTGATTGGCCGTGAGCGCTAGCGCGTGACCATGACGAAAGGTCATCGACAGGGGATAGTCGGTGGCGTCGCCGAAGGTAGCGGTAAAGTTCTCCAGCATCGTATCGGGACGCGCCCCCCGCCACTCATAAATGCACTGATTGGCATCGCCAACCGCCATGACGTTCGCCGTGGGGCCAGCCAACACGGCAAGCAGCCGCTGCTGAACCGTATTGATGTCTTGATACTCATCGACGATCACATGATCCAAAAACCCTTCGACACGCTGGCGAAGTGAGGCATCGGCTTCCAGGGCCTGCAAGGGGCGGTAGAGCAGATCCGCATAGCTCATCACTCCCTCCGCCTCCAGAAGGCGTTCGGCCTCGACGAAGGCGGCAGGAAAGTAGTCCGTGTCTGGCTCGAACTGAAGCCGCTCGTAGAGCGTCTCAGCGGGCAACATTTCCGCCTTTACCAACCCGCAAAAATGCGCCAGCGCTTCCAACCGGTCGCCCTCTAGCGCAGCGTCGCGGCGCTCCACTTGGTCGGCCAGCACGTTCAAACTGGCCTGACGCAGCAAGCGCTCCATCTGCCACTCGGCGGAGAGTAACCGTCGAGGCGCCAGCGCCCCCCAACGACACAAGCTCTGCGTGAGACGATGTCCTAAAGAGTGAAACGTGCGCACATCAGGCAGCGGCTGCCCCGCAGGCGCCATACTGGCCAAGCGTCGCTGAAAATCCTCTTTTGCGGAGCGGTTGAACATCAGCACCAGCATCCGCTTGGGAGCAACGCCGCTCGACAGCAGATGCAGTACTCGCGCGGCCATGGTCGTGGTCTTACCCGCCCCTGCCACGGCGGCAACACGAGCATGCCCTTCGCCATGGTGAACCACCGCTTGCTGTTCGGCCGTTAGCTTCACGGCGCCTCACTTGGCATGCTATCGCTCCATTGGCCAAGCGGGTGCCAGTGTCCTGCACTGTAGAGCAGGCAAGCCGTGTGCCCTTCGGCGGTTTCGTCGACGCGGGCTTGCTCTACCAAGCGATAGAACACGTTACGATGCAGCCGAGCCGCCAAGCCAAAACGAATGGCACACTCGGGTGCTAACTCGCCGTCGGGTGTCATCGACAGCGATAGGGGGTGATCACCGTCAAGGCGCACCACATCCTCGAACTGGGTCGTCAGCCACCAGGCATCGTCGCGAAAATCGGCCTCGACGATCATTAAAGGGCGATCGTCAACGGTCACTCGCCAGCGCTCCGCAGGAGTCACTAGGCAATACCCGTCCGCATCCCGCCGTAAAAGGCTGGCAAGCAGTTTAGCAATCGCCGGGCGCGCGAAGGGCCTGCCTTCATGCAGCCAAGTGCCATCCGCCTGGATACGAATGTCTATATCGCCCGATAGCGCGGGCTGCCAAGTGTCGACAGGGGGAATGGTCGCCGAGCCGCCGGATTGCTGAAGTAGCCGATCAATGTTCATTGCCATACTCCCCAAAAGACCGCGCGTTACACTACCAGTCCAGATTGTGCCAGCGCCTCTTTTACATGGGCAGGCGCATCGGGCGCGGCAGCACGGAAAAGATGGTAGAAGTTCACCGTCGTCTGCATGGCGACTTCGTCGACGCTGATGCCTCGTTCACGGGCAATGCACTCAGCCACCTCGACGACCCACGCGGGTTCGTTGGGCTTACCGCGGTGGGGAACGGGTGCCAAGTAAGGGCTGTCGGTTTCGATGAGCAGCCGATCCAATGGAAGCTGGCGTGCCAGCGTGCGTAACGACGCGGCATTGCGAAAGGTGATAATACCGGAGAGCGAAATGTAAAACCCCAGTCGCACGGCTTCTCGGGCCATCTCCAGGTCTTCGGTGAAGCAGTGGATCACACCTCCCACCTGCGGATTGCTATGCTCCCGCAGTAGCGCCAACGTATCTTCTTTCGCCTCACGGGTATGAATGATCACCGGTAGCTCTAGCTCGCTCGCGGCCATCAGGTGCCGTTTGAAGCGCTCATGCTGGACGCTTAGCGGTACGCTCTCCTGGTAGTGATAATCCAGCCCGGTTTCGCCAATGGCCACCGCGCCATACTGCTCGGCAGCGTCGACGATCTCGTCGACGCTGGGTTCGTGCGCCGCCTGATACAGCGGATGCAGACCGGCGGAGATCGCAACGTCATGGTGCTCTCTGGCAATGGCGGCCAGCCCAGGCAGCTCCTCCAGCGTCGTCGAAATCGCGAGAAACTGGCTAACGTTCGCTTGACGCGCAGCGTCCAGGGTGGCCGCCACATCGCCACCGTGGGTATGTTCCGATAAACGGTCGAGATGACAGTGAGAGTCGACAAACATGCAGGGCTCTTTGGGTGTAAAGAAAAAAGTGCTGAATTAGAGCGTAAATGAAGGAGGCGCTTTATCGAGCTGGCCCGCCAGCAGCGTCTCGATACGATCGCGAACGGAGTAATCCTGCTGGCTGAAGTGCACGCCAATGCCCGGCATACGCCGACCGCTCACGCCTTCGGGAGATATCCAAATCACCTGCCCTGTCACCGAAAGACGCTCACTCTCCCCTGGCAGGGTCAGCAGCAGCATGACCGACTGCCCAAGGCCGTAGAGTGTTTTCGTCGGTACGAAAATACCTCCACGGTCCAAAAAGGGCATATAGGCGGAAAGCAGCGTCGGCACATTCGGTATCGTCAAAGAGAGCGCTTTTTGGGCAGCCATCACGACCTCGTTACAACAAGTGGTTAGGAGCGCAGCAGCGCAGACCAGCGAACTAGCCACGCTTCCAAAACGAGCTGGGGATTTGGGTTGGCACCTACGGCGAACAGGCGGCGCTGCTCTCGGGCGTAATCCAGCAGCCGGAACCAGTCTTGAACGCGGCCATTTTTGACCGCCTGTCGATAGAGCGGCACCAAATCGGGATTGTGCAACACGCTCTGCTCGCCGGAAAGCCCCAGACGAATCAAGTCCTCAAGCCATGCGATACCGTACCACAAGATGGCATCGATGGCTTGGCGATCCAGCCTCGCGGCTTCCGATACCGGCTCTGCACCGCGTACCAACTGCTCGAAACAGTCGTGAATTTGATGCCGTAGGGCACGCTCATCGGGGGCAGCAAGTTCCACTGCCAAGAGCGGTAACCCGCCGGAGACGCGCCACCAAAAGTGTGCCTCATCATCTCCCAGGTGCTGCGTCAGCCAGCCTTTACATGCCTCGAACGGTACGCTGGCCAGTGGCCACTGCTGACAGCGTGAGCGAATGGTCGGCAGCGTGCGAGACGGCACGTCCGATAGCAGGATAAAGAGCGTTTTGTCGCCAGGCTCTTCCAAGCTTTTCAACAGCGCATTGGCAGCGGCAACGTTCATCGCTTCCGCCGGGGAAATGACAATAACGCGATAACCGCCCTGCTGGGCCGTTTGCGACACGAACCGGTTCACATCGCGGATCGGGTCGATACGAATTTGACGCTTCCCCTCTTCCGGCGACACCCGCAACAAGTCAGGGTGATAGCCCGAGGCCAGCATGGCGCAGCTATGGCACTGTCCGCAGGCCTGATCACCTGGCGCTGCACACAGCATTCTGGCGATCAGCGCCTCCGCCAACTGCTGCTTGCCGACGCCATGGGCACCGCTGATCAGCAGCGCGTGGGGGAGTCGTCCGCTATCGGCCAGACGCACCAACTGCTGCCAGGTCGAATGGTGCCAGGGCAAAACGCCGGTTACCGCCATTGCGCAACCCGCTCTTCCAGCACACGACTCAGCGCTACTTGAACGTCTTGCAGCGGCTGGGCCGCGTCAATGAGTGCAAAACGCTCTGGCGCAGACGCGGCTCTTTCTAGATAAGCGCGGCGCACGGCCATGAAGAACTCCACACGTTCTTTCTCGAACCGATCACGCTGCGTATTGAGATCGCGCAAACGGCCCTCAAGGCGCTCCTTGGCAGCCTCTGGGGACATATCGAGCAGTAGCGTCACATCCGGGGCAAGCCCCCGCTGCACGAACTGCTCCAACTGTGCGATACGCTGTGCATCGATACCACGTCCACCGCCCTGGTAGGCAAAGGTCGCGTCGGTGAAGCGATCACACACCACCCACGCGCCCCGCGCCAGCGCGGGCAAAATTTTCTCCGTTAGGTGCTGCGCACGGGCGGCAAAGACGAGTAGCAGTTCAGCGTCCACGCTCAGTGGCTCATTGGGCGACGGGTCGAGCAGCAGCTCGCGGATGGCCTCTGCACGTGCCGTACCACCGGGCTCCCGTGTGCGCACCACCTCGATCCCCCGCTCCTTTAGCCACGCTTCGACAAACGCTACATTGGTCGACTTACCGACTCCCTCACCGCCTTCCAGAGTGATGAAGCGCCCACGCTTGCTCATTGCTGCCCCTTACTCAATTGAGACACCATCTATGGCCGATGGCGGCGATTTAACGATTACGAATATAGCGATTGACGGCATTATTATGCTCGCGCAAGGTACGCGAAAAGTGGTGCGTGCCATCGCCTCGGGAGACGAAATAGAGCGTGTCGCCAGGCAGAGGGTTCACCGCGGCCTCCAGCGCAGCACGCCCCGGCATGGCAATCGGGGTGGGCGGCATACCGTCGATCACGTACGTGTTGTAGGGCGTCGCTTCCCGCAGGTCTGCACGGGTGATTCGGCCATCATACCGCTCCCCCATCCCATAAATGACCGTTGGATCCGTCTGTAGGCGCATGCCACGCTCCATACGCCGCTTGAAAACACCGGCAATTTCGCGACGCTCTTCCGGCGCACCGGTTTCCCGTTCGATCAACGAGGCCATAATGAGCGCTTCGTAAGGGGAATCGATCGTGAGATCCTCATCCCGTTCTGCCCACACCTCCTCCAGAATACGCTCCATCCGCTCCAGCGACTGACGCAAGATGTCCACATCGCTCATGCCCAAGTGATAGCGATAGGTGTCGGGAAAGAACCAGCCTTCTGGATATGTACCATCACGGCCCAAGAGCGACATGATCTCTTCATCGCTCATGTCGGCCGTGCGGTGCTCAAGCTTGGGAGCCGTATCGAGCAGGGCGCGCATTTGGCGAAACGTCCAGCCCTCAGGCACAGTCAGCGAGTAGGTCACGACATTGTTACTGCCAAGTAGAGCAATGACCTCCAATCCGCTCATCCCAGGCATGAGACGATACTCACCCACTCGCAGCTGCGGCACTTGCTCTGGGTCGATGCGAGCCAGCAGCCGATACGCCCAGGCATCCTCTAGCACGCCTTGCGAAGCCAAATCACGTACGACCTGATGAAATCCAGCACCTGCAGGTACTTGGTAAAGGGTGGGCTCCTCAAGGGCAATGGGTGCCGCAAGGCGCTGCTGCCAATAGGCATAGCCACCCAGCACGGCGGCCATGGCCAGCACCACCAATACCCCTAAGACGGCAAATAACCGTTTCACGTTGATACCTCGATCATGTTATGGAAACACGCTTGGATAGCCCAGCAGCCGATGCGCTTCGGTTTGTAACGGGTCCACTGCAAAACGCGGCCAGGTTGCCAGCTCGCAACCGTGCGCCTCTCTCAATTCACGCACGGGCCAAACCCCTTGCACTGAATTGCCTACCCAGAGTCGCTCGACGCTGGGTAGGTCGTCGACGGCCAGCGGCGCCTCATGGATGATGCCAGCGTCAAGCAGAGCCGCGCGCAAGGTCCCCGCAACACCGCACTGATCGACGCGCGGGGTATACAGGCGTCCCCGTGACGACCAAAAGAGATTCATGCTGGTGGCTTCCACGACGTTACCTGCTTGGTCGACGAGAAGCCCTTCGGCGACATGGGGCTCGTGCCACTCCTGACGCGCCAGCACGTTCTCCAGACGATTGAGATGCTTGATGCCTGCGAGTAGCGGCTGGTGCCCCAACCGAAGGTGGCATAGACGCACACACACACCATGCTGCCAACGCGATTGATTGGCCGTAAAGGGCGTACGTCGAGCTAACAGTCGTGGTGCTACCTGATCAGGTAACGCATACCCTCGACCGCCGCTTCCACGGGTCAAGATCAGTTTGAGAACTTCCAGCGCTGCCTCAGGTGGCGATTGCCACGCCTGAGACAGCTGCCAAGCAGACGGCAATGGAATATTCAAACGTTGGCAGCCCTTTGCCAATCGGGCGTGATGGTACTCCCACAGCACGGGCTGCCCATCGCGTAGTAAGACGGTTTCGAATAGACCATCGCCATACGCCAGCCCGCGGTCATCGAAGGGCACCTGGGGCATCGGCATCAAGGCTTATACCTTCTTGAACAACAGCGAGCCGTTCGTGCCACCAAAACCAAACGAGTTCGACAGCGTTACATCGATACGCATGTCACGAGCAGTATGGGGGACGTAATCGAGATTGCAGCCCTCTTGGGGGTTGTCCAGGTTGATGGTGGGCGGCGCCACCTGATCGCGAATGGCAAGAATGCTAAAGACGGCTTCGACAGCGCCAGCCGCTCCCAGCAGGTGACCGATCATCGACTTGGTGGAGCTTACGGCCACGTGCTGCGCCGCACTGCCCAGCACTTTCTCGATCGCACGACTCTCCGCCAAATCCCCCGCTGCCGTCGACGTGCCGTGAGCATTGATATAATGCACGGCCGACGGATCGATGGCGGCATCTTTGATGGCATTGCTCATGGAGAGGGCAGCGCCACGACCATCCTCCGGCGGTGCCGTCATGTGATAGGCGTCATCGCTCATACCGAAGCCAGCCAGCTCTGCATAGATATGCGCACCGCGTGCTTTCGCATGCTCATACTCTTCCAGTACTAGCACCCCCGCACCATCCGAGAGCACAAAGCCATCTCGGTCCGCATCCCAAGGACGGCTGGCCGCCTGCGGATCGTCATTACGCGTCGATAGCGCTCGCGCCGCCGAGAAACCGCCCAGGCCAAGCGGTGTGGTAGCCATCTCCGCGCCGCCACAAATCATCACGTCCGCATCGCCGTACGCAATGGTGCGAGCGCTATAACCAATGTTGTGAGTGCCGGTGGTACAAGCAGTCGTAATGGCGATGTTCGGCCCTTTGAAGCCGTGCTGGATCGCCATGTTGCCCGAGATCATGTTGATAATGGAGCCCGGTACGAAGAACGGCGACACGCGACGTGCACCGCCTTTGTTGAGCGCATTGTGGTTATGTTCAATCATTGGCAAACCACCAATGCCTGAACCGATAGCCACACCGATGCGCTCGGCGTTCTCATCGGTGCACTCGATGCCTGAATCCTGAATGGCCTGCGCACCAGCGGCCATGCCGTACTGAATGAACAGATCCATCTTGCGTGCATCTTTGGGGTTCAGGTAGGGACTAATATCAAAATTCTTTACCGAACCGCCAAACCGCGTATTGAAGCCACTGGTATCGAAGTGCTCAATCGGCGCAATGCCGCTTTTACCTGCGACGATGTTCGCCCACGACTCATTGACACTATTACCCACTGGGGTCACCAGGCCTAACCCAGTTACCACTACCCTTCTTCGCGCCATCAGCTTTCCTCCAGGCATCCATGGTGACACGACCCATCTGGGTCATTTGCTGCTGAAATTTGGTGACTAGTATAACGGAGTTTGAACGTTATATTCATTGTGAGCGTAAAGCAAAAAAGCCGTCCCCAATCAGGACGGCTTTTTTAATACGGGCGGGCAACACCCCACCCTGGTTCTTTGCGATAACCGCGCCCTTACTGGTGGGCGTTGACGTAGTCGATCGCTTCTTGAACCGTAGTGATTTTCTCAGCTTCTTCATCAGGAATTTCGGTGTCGAATTCCTCTTCCAACGCCATCACCAATTCAACGGTGTCCAGAGAGTCGGCACCCAGGTCTTCAGTGAAAGAAGAGCTGTTCTGGATGTCTTCTTCTTTAACGTTCAGGCGCTCTGCCACTACTTTCTTTACGCGCTCTTCAATAGTACTCATCAACGTACTCCAGTCGTTCACATTAGCCGTTATAGATAACCAGCTATTTGGAAACCGCAAGCCAAAAGCTGCGGGGTAGTTTATAGACGCCCTTAGGTTGACGCAACCGCCAAACCCAAGGCCATCAACGCATATTCATACCGCCGTTCACATGCAGCGTTTCACCGGTGATATACCCTGCGGCATCACTCGTCAAAAAGCCCACGGCGGCGGCGATTTCTTCTGGCCCACCCAAGCGTGCCAGAGGAATCTGTTTGAGCAACATTTCATGCTGCGCTTCAGGCAGTGCCTCGGTCATATCGGTAGCGATAAAACCGGGCGCAACGGCGTTGACCGTGATGGCACGAGACGCCACTTCACGCGCCAGTGCGCGACTAAAGCCTTCCATACCGGCCTTGGCCGCCGCGTAGTTCGCCTGCCCCAGGTTCCCCATGGTCGCCACGACAGAGCTGATCGACACGATCCGCCCAAAACGCGCCTTGGTCATTCCCCGTAAACAGGCCTTGCTGACACGATAGACGGATTTGAGGTTGGTATCCATGACGGAATCCCACTCTTCCTCTTTCATCCGCATCAGGAGGTTATCACGGGTAATCCCCGCGTTGTTAACCAAAATCGTTGGCGCACCAAAGCGCTCGCCAATCGTCTTGAGCACCTCATCGATGCTCGCCTGGTCGGTGACGTTCAGGCACATGCCCGCGCCTTCGATGCCGTTGGCCTTCAAATCGGCATCGATGTTCTCGGCGCCAGCAGGGCTGGTGGCCGTTCCAATGACGATGCGTCCCTGGCGACCAAGCTCATGGGCAATGGCGCGACCAATACCGCGGCTCGCTCCCGTCACTAGGGCGACACGTTTCTCTTGTGTCATAACACGTTTCCTTCCACTGAACTAAGCAAGGGTAGCTGATATTCGCCGTTTATCACGCATTACCCGCTAATGTTTCGCGCGCAAGCTCGAGTGCTGCATCCAAACTGTCGGGGTCGTTGACCGCTAACCCCTTGGCACCGCGTACGATACGCTTATTGAGGCCAGTTAGCACCTTGCCCGGACCACACTCAATGAAGACATTAGCACCTTGCTCCGCCATGGCTTCAACGCAGGAGGACCACCGCACGGGTTGGTAGAGCTGCTCGATCAAACGAGTACGAAGCGTGTCGACATCCGCATGGGCTTGGGCGTCGACGTTTTGAATCACCGTGTAACGGGGGGCACGCAGTTCGATCGACTGCATCGCCTCGGCAAGACGCTCGGCTGCCGGGCGCATTAACGCGCAGTGGGAAGGCACCGAGACGGGCAAGGCCAGAGCACGCTTAGCGCCTGCCTCTTGGCAAGCCGTTATCGCGCGCTCGACGGCGGCCTTGCTGCCTGCAATCACGACCTGCCCAGGGGAGTTATAGTTCACGGCGGACACGACATCACCTTGCGCAGCGCTGGCACAGGCGGCCTCTACGGCGGCATCGTCCAAGCCGAGGATGGCGGCCATACCGCCTTGACCGGCGGGCACGGCTTCCTGCATCGCTTCGCCGCGCAGGCGAACGAGTTGCACACCTTCGGCAAACCCCATCACGCCGGCACAGACCATCGCACTGTACTCGCCAAGGCTATGACCTGCCATCACGCTGGGACGGGGGCCTTCCAGCTCTTGCCACACACGCCAGATAGCCACACTGGACGTGAGTAGCGCAGGCTGGGTGCAAGCCGTGGCATTCAGCGCGTCTTCGGGACCTTCCTGGACGACCTTCCACAGGTCATAGCCCAGCGCGTCGGACGCTTCCTCAAATGTCGTTCCCACCACACTGTAGCGCTCGGCCAGCTCTCGCAGCATTCCAAGCTGCTGAGAGCCTTGCCCGGGAAAAATGAGGGCAAGGGGTTGAGACATGTCGTTCACCTTTGCTCTTGTAGGCATTTGCTCAGTTGAGCGATAGGCGTGGTCATCGGCAACGCTGACGAGCAGCGCAAGGTATCTCCTACTGCCGCCGATCACCCGCAAAAGTCATACAACGTCATGTGGCACCTTCTCACTTACCGCGGGCTTACGCCCAACGCTTGGCAAGCTGCATCGGCAGGTCGTGCTCGACCTCTTGCAAGGCTCGCTGAATAGCATAGTAGAACCCATCTGCCCGGGTACCACCATGACTCTTCACCACAATCCGTTTTAGCCCAAGTAGGCTTGCGCCGTTATATCGAACGGGATCAAGCTCTTGCTTGAGCCGTTTCAGCACAGGTTTGGCCAGTACACTTGCCAAGCGCCCGCATAGGCGTGACTCGAACGCCATCTGCACACGCTCTACCAACATACGGGTCAAACCTTCGCTCGCCTTCAACGTCACGTTACCGACAAAGCCATCGCACACCATGACATCAATCTCGCCCTGAAAGATGTCGCCGCCTTCCGCATAGCCTTGATAGGCAAAGGGCAGTGATGATGCCCTCTCCTGAAGCAGGCGATTTGCTTCACGCACCACGACACTGCCTTTTGTCGCCTCGGCACCAACGTTCAACAGCGCCACCCGTGGATGCACGACTCCATCCACACAGTGCGCCATAGCGGCTCCCAGCACGGCAAAATCGACGAGCCGAGAAGCAGGCGAATCCACATTGGCCCCTAAGTCCAACAAATAACAGCGTCGACCGCCTCGCGTTGGAATCGCAGTGCTGATAGCGGGCCGGGAAAACCCTGCAATCATGCCTAACTCGCGTCGAGCCAGTGCGACTAGCGCCGCTGTATTACCAGCGCTAACTCCCGCCATGGCACGGCCGTCCGAGACATCTCGCAGCATGTGCGCCATGCTCGTATCGTGACCATGGCGGAGCGCCCAGGCCGCCGAGGCGTGTTGCGATACCACGCTAGGCGCATCGTAGGCGACTAAACGTGACGCTGCCGCAGCCAAAGGCTGCGGCAAGCGCAAAAGCTCAGCGGTAATCCGCTGGCGGGGGCCGAACAGAGCGAGCTCAAGGTCAGGACGTTCGATCACTGCCTTTGCAGAGCCTTCGATAATGGCACGGGGGCCTTGGTCACCCCCCATGACATCAATCGCTAGGCGCATTGCACCCACGCTGTTCCGCCACTCGTTAGGATGTTAAGGATTAAACCTCAACGACCTTACGACCACGGTAGAAACCGTCCGGAGAGACGTGGTGACGCAGGTGAGTCGTACCGGTTTCTTTGTCCTGAGACAGAGTCGGTGCGCTCAGCGCATCGTGGCTACGACGCATACCGCGCTTGGAACGAGTTTTACGGTTCTGTTGAACTGCCATGGGTGTTTACTCCAAGGTATGTAGGGTAAGTGATGCTTACTTTTTGCCTTTCAAAGCGCCACTGCTTTTCAAAGCATTGAGCACCGCGAAAGGGTTCTTGGCTGAAGCGGACTCGTCCGCCGCGCCTTCGGTCTTGCTGACCAGCTGCTCCGCCGAGACATGGCATTCGGTCTCATCGTGATAGACCACTTGAGGCAAGCTGAGAATGAGCTCATCCTCAACCACCGTTAGCAAGTCCAGCTGTTCATTTTCCACCAGCACCGGCTCATGACTGGCAGGCAGCTCGGCGGCCAAGGCTTCGTCGGTAATCATTCCAAGCAGGAAGTCACTAGCAACGTCTTGGCTAAGCGGCACCATACAGCGGCGACAAGGCAGCGCCAGGGTCGCTTGCAAATGGCCACGAATTTCGCGACGGCCTTGGGCATCCACACCAAACTCGAGCACGACATGACAGTCGCCGGTTTGGTCACCTGCTTCTTCAGCAAGGCGGGGCAGCTTATTCAGCGCCACTGAGCCTTCGAGTCGTTCGCGGCGGGCTGCAAGCTTATAAGGCTCAACCCGGCTGGGGAGTTGTGAGGTCAACATAGGCGCGCAATGATAGGCACTCGCCCCCCTGGTGTCAAAGCTCATGGCATAATTCTTCTCGGTTTATCGATGACCATAGCACCATTAGGCATGTCACTACGCTTTCGCTACACTCACTACCGGTGCTTATTGCACCCTTCAGGCCACAAGGAGACGACAGTGCCGCAAACGCAAAACGCCCCCCTCGTGCTCGCTTCTAGCTCCCGCTTTCGCCAAGCGCTACTAGACCGACTGCACTTGCCCTACCAGTGCCATTCACCCGACATCGATGAAACGCCCCTCGATGGCGAGTCTCCCCAGGCATTAGTGCATCGTCTCGCATTGAGCAAAGCCAACGCGGTGGCGGAACGTTTTCCACAGCACTGCATCATAGGCTCCGACCAAATTGCGCTGTTCGAGGGTGACATTCTCGGCAAACCGCACACGGCAGAGCGCGCTCGCGCCAACCTGGTGCGCTTTTCAGGACACAAGGTAACGTTTTTGACGGGCCTCGCTTTGGTCGACACACGCCATCAGCGCCACCACGTGCACATCGAACCGTTCGAGGTCGTGTTCCGCACCTTGAGCGAACAGGAAATCGAGCGTTACGTCACACTGGAAAAACCCCTCGATAGCGCTGGCAGCTTTCGCATGGAAGGGCTAGGCATCGCGCTCTTCGAGCGCCTCGAGGGGCGCGACCCCAACGCGCTGATCGGGCTACCGCTCATTGCACTCTGCGACATGCTTCGCCAAGTGGGCATGAACCCCCTTGGCGATGCCTGACGCTACTGAACTTGAAACTTTATTGGCGCATGACGGGTGTGAACACCCAGCACCTCGGCCGCCGCCTGAGTAAAGCGACGCGTTAGACGCTCGAAGGGATCCAAGCGCGGCGTGTAGTTCTCCCAGGACGCCTCGCCCACCTGGGCACGAGCAACCTGCTCCAGGCTCGCCAACTCGTCGACCAACCCTAAGCCCAACGCCTGCTCGCCGCTCCAGATCAGCCCGGAAAAAATATCCGGGCTGTCACTCAAACGCGCCCCTCGCCCTGCTTGCACATCGTCGATGAACTGCTCATGGGTTTGGGTGAGCACGCTTTGCCAGAAGCGCGCCACGTCCTCATCCAACGGCTGAAACGGGTCCAGAAACGCTTTGTTTTCGCCCGCCGTCATGACACGACGCTCCACCCCCAACTCGGCAATGGCCTCTTGAAAACCGAATCCGGCATAAATGACTCCAATCGACCCTACCAAGCTGGCGGGAGACGCCACGATCTCATCAGCCGCTGCCGCGATGTAATACGCACCGCTGGCACCAATGTCTTCGATCACCGCAATGATCGGCTTATCACCCTGCTCACGCAGGCGCATGATTTCGGTGTAGATACGTTGCGACTGAACAGGGCTCCCCCCCGGGCTGTCGATGTGCAGCACGACGGCGGCGGCACCGGGATTTTCCCACGCTCGGTTCAAACCTTGAATGATGCGCTCCGCATTGGCTGGGGCATCACTGGCGATGACTCCATGGATTTCCACCAGCGCCAAATGCTGCTGGGCGGGCACGGCGGCGGTCGGCTCCGCCAAGAACACGCGATAGAGCGTCGTCGTCAGCGAGATCAATACCAGCAAGAGCAGCATGAGCCTGAAGAACAGTTTCCAGCGGCGACTTCGGCGCTGTTCGGTCAGCACACCACCGATCCAGCGATCCATCATCTCGAGCTGAGCCAGCCGCTGTCGCTCTCGCAGCGTCTCGGCGTCGTCCCCTTGCGCACCTACCGGTGCTGACGCCCCCTCTTGAGCAGGTACTTCGGGCCCTTGCGTCCAGCGATCATGGTCACTCGGCGACGCACGGTCTCCAGGCGCCTGCCCATGACGCTCATCGCGCCGCTGATCATCACTCATCGTCGATTCCTACGTTGCGTTTCTTGAAGTCTTGATCTGCCCATCCTGAGACTCGCCGTAAAGCCACTGGAATAGCGACGGTATGTCGTCAGCCACCCATATGGGCTGACTGGCCGCTAAACGGGCGGGCGTGTGCACCCCGTATGTCACGCCCACTCGATCCATTCCCAAGGCGCGAGCCATCTCCAAATCGTACTCCGTATCCCCCACCATGACCGCCCGTTCTACCGGCACCTGCAGCTCGACCAATATCTCATGCAGCATTTGTGGGTGCGGCTTCGAGCGAGTTTCATCGGCAGTGCGGCTCGCGTGAAAAAACTGGCCGCTCCCCGTCTCGCGAAAGATGCGATCGAGCCCGCGACGGCTTTTACCCGTCGCGACCGCAAGCCGTTGCTGAGGGCGTTCTCGCAATTTAGCCAAGTGCGCCTCCACTCCGTCGAAAAAGGGCATCGGCGTCGTGTTCCCCTCCACGAAGTGGTGAGAGTAACGCTGGCGCAGCCGCTCAGCCTGCTCCGGAGAAATGCCCGGACACAGTTTAGCGATCGCTTCGGGTAGCCCCAGCCCAATAATGTCTTCGATGGCCTTCACGTCCAATTCGCCCCACTCGGCATCTGCCGCTGCGGCCTGCATGCAGGCAACGATTTTGGGCACGGAATTCATCAACGTGCCGTCCCAATCGAAGATAATCAGCTCGTAACGCATACCCTTCCCCTTATTGACGTGCGCGATTGAGCGTCTCTTCGAGCGCTTCTGGAAGCGGCGCTTTTACCGTCACCGGCCTGCCATTACCGGGCTCTGGAAACGTCAGCGAACGTGCGTGGAGGAATAGACGACCCAACCCTAACTGCTTGGTCAACAAACCGCTGTCACGGGTCGCGTATTTATCGTCGCCTAACAGCGCGTGCCCGGCATGCGCGGCGTGCACACGAATCTGATGGGTGCGCCCGGTCACGGGCTCCGCTTCGATCAGCGTGACTTTCTCGAACGTCTCCACCACCGAGAAGTGAGTACGCGACACCTTGCCATTGGGGTCTACCCGTACGCGTCGCTCACCGTTGCCCGCGTCGAAACGGTCTAACCGGGCGCTTTCGTATGTTTTGCGGGCAGGCCAGCGCCCGGCGACCAGCGCCAAATAGCGCTTGTCCATGCCGTGCTTTTTCAACGCATCGTTGAGGGTAACCAGCGCATCGCGGGACTTGGCGAGTAGCAAACAGCCAGAGGTATCACGATCGAGACGATGCACTAGCTCCAGGAACGTCAGATCGTCACGCACTTGGCGCAACGCCTCGATCAAGCCAATCTTGACACCGCTTCCTCCATGGACGGCCAGCCCGGACGGCTTGTTCAGCACCATCCAATCGGGGCCTTCCATGATCACGCTCCCCACCAGTAGGTCGCGCAGGTTGTCGCTGACCTCTTTTACCGCCTCCTTAGGCGCTAGGCGCAGCGGCGGCACTCGTACCAAGTCGCCAGACTGAAGGCGATAATCGACCTTGACCCGTTTTTTATTGACGCGAACTTCCCCTTTACGAACGATGCGATAAATCAGTGCGCGGGGAGCGCCTTTCAATCGCGTCATCAAAAAATTATCGATTCGCTGACCTGCTTGTTCCGGGGCGATTTCCACCCACTGTACTTCACGCCCTTCGGACATTGCCGCGTACTCCTGGTGACATTCTTTAACGTCAGGCTAAAAACGGCATTCTAACGTAGACCTAGCGGCATTGCGTCAATTGCTGGTGGTTGTCTTTACTGTTATATTCCAAAGCGCTCATCGGCCAACGTGGCCGGGCCGAACGTGGCCCGCTTTTATCACTTATGTATAGCGAAAGATGGCCCACGTTTTGCCTTCGCACCTGCCCGACAAACACGCAGGTCAGAGCGAACCAAGTAGCGAAGTGTACGCACTGCCTACTGACAACGTATTGAAATGTAGTAACTCTGTCGTTCAACCATCGTTCGACGACAGAGAACGTCAGGCCCTACCAGCAACGGCGGGCCCGTCATTAAATAAACGTTACGCCCCTGCCAACAGCCCCTGTTCGTCACAAGGCGCTGCGACGCTGGGGCGCTAAGATCAACGCTGTGCCGATACCGGCGTTGGCGAATCGATGAATGCCAGGTGTGGGCGGTGTCAGCAGAGCCGGATGGACGTGACAGCCACCGAAACACGTTCTGCCGCCGCCACGTACTCAACGCCCTTTCGGCCGGGTTGGCACGACTGCCTTCCCGGCTTAATGCGTCAGCATAACCATGCGCCGAGCACAAGCACGCAGCACCCAGCGATTCGCCGACGCTCGCTTTCAAAGCACGTCGGCACGCCATGCTACGTGAGACAACATGAAACGGATGCTAATTAACGCGACCCAGCCTGAAGAGCTGCGGGTCGCACTGGTAGATGGACAGCGCCTGTACGATTTGGATATCGAGTCCGGCGCTAGGGAACAGAAAAAAGCCAATATTTATCGGGGTAAGATCACCCGCGTAGAGCCCTCTCTCGAAGCTGCGTTCGTGGACTTTGGCGCTGAACGCCATGGCTTCCTTCCTTTGAAAGAAATTTCCCGCGAATACTTCATCAAGGACGTGTCTGGTCGCCCTAGCATCAAAGAGGTGCTCAAAGAGGGCCAGGAAGTCATCGTTCAGGTCGATAAAGAAGAGCGCGGCAACAAAGGCGCAGCGCTGACCACCTTCATCAGCCTTGCGGGTCGCTTTTTGGTATTGATGCCTAATAACCCGCGTGCAGGCGGTATTTCACGCCGTATCGAAGGCGATGATCGCAGCCAGCTCAAAGACGCGATGGGTCAGCTAACCGTTCCTGACAAAATGGGGCTGATCGTTCGTACTGCCGGCATCGGCCGCAGTTCCGAAGAGCTGCAGTGGGACCTGGATTACCTCGTGCAGGTGTGGGAATCCATCACGACGGAAGCAGGCAAACGCTCCGCTCCGTTCCTGATCTATCGCGAATCCAACGTCATCATTCGCGCCATGCGTGACTACTTGCGCCAGGATATCGGCGAGGTATTGATCGATAGTCCCGAGATTCACGCCGAAGCGCTGGCGTTCATTCGCCAGGTCATGCCCTCGTACCAGCAGAAGATCAAGCTGTACGCGGATGAAGTCCCCCTCTTCTCCCGCTTCCAGATCGAGTCACAAATCGAAACCGCCTACCAGCGGGAAGTGAAGCTGCCGTCGGGTGGTTCGATCGTGATCGACCACACCGAAGCCCTGGTCTCCATCGACATCAACTCTGCACGCGCCACGCGGGGCAGTGATATCGAGGAAACCGCGCTGCAAACCAACTCTGAGGCCGCCGACGAGATCGCCCGTCAGCTGCGCCTTCGGGATATTGGCGGCTTGGTCGTGATCGACTTCATCGACATGGGGCCTGCACGCAATCAGCGTGAAGTCGAAAACCGCATGCGCGACGCGCTGAAGCTAGACCGCGCACGCGTTCAAATCGGACGCATTTCACGCTTCGGCCTGATGGAAATGTCGCGGCAGCGCCTGCGTCCCTCCTTGGGCGAAACCAGCGGCGTGGTGTGCCCGCGCTGTAACGGTCAGGGCACCATTCGTGACGTGCGCTCGCTATCGCTCTCCATCATGCGCCTGATCGAAGAAGAGGCCATGAAAGAGCGCAGCGCCCAGATTCGCGCCATCCTGCCGGTCCCGGTTGCCACGTATCTGTTGAACGAAAAGCGCAGCGTGCTGGCGGATATCGAGTCGCGTCAAGGCGTTCGGGTCGTCCTGCTTCCCAGCCCTGACATGGACACGCCCCATTACGATGTCCAGCGCCTGCGGGATGATCATTTAGACGAAGATGACAGCCACTCGCTCTCCAGCTTCGAGCTGTCGACCGACACCGACGTCGGCAAAGAGCCAGACCCAAGCTTTGCGCCGCCGGCGCAGCGTGCCGAAGCTGCCGTGAAGAGCGTCGTGCATAACGCCCCGGCGCCTGCATCACTGCAAACCGAAGAAGCGCCTGCTAAAGCCGCTGCCCCAGCGCCCGCCGCCGAACAGCCTAGCGTGCTCGGCCGCTTCATCCGTGGCTTTGCCAAGCTATTGGGCGGTGATGACAGCGCTCACCAGACGGCCAACGAGGCGGAAGCGCCACGTAAGGCATCTGAGCAGCCAAGCCGCCCGCCCCGCAACGAGCGACGCAGCAAACCGGCTCAGGAGCGTAACGACAGCACGCCCAAGCAGGAACAGCGCAGCGATAACGCCAAGAGCGATCAGCGCGGCAACGCGGCGGGGAACACCGGATCACGTAACGAAGATGCCAGCGACAAGCGCAGCGGCCCAAGCCGTACGCGTAATCGCCGCCGCCACCCCCAACAAGACGATAGCAAAGGCCAAGAGAACGCGAAAAACACGCGTCAACAGAGCCCTAAAGAGAGCGTAAAAGAGAGCCCGAAAGAGACCTCCAAGGAGGAGTCTGGTAAACCTCAGGAGCCTCGTCGCGACAAGCCACGGGAGAACAAGCCCAAGCAGGACAAGCAGGAGGAGCGCGCACCTGCAGCGCAGGCCGACGACAGCCAGCAGGATGACGGCAAGCCGAAGCGCACCCGCAACAACCCGCGCAACCGCTCGCGTAAACAGGCGCTCAACCCGCAGGCCGAAGCCGAGCAGTTGAAGCTGCAAGCGGACGCTGCAAAGGCGCCCCAAGCCACTGATGACTCCGCCAGCACAGCCCCCGCGGACGCGGCTCCTAGCGCTGATGCCTCCTCCCAGGCAGCCGAAGCCCCTCAGGCCACGGCCACCGAGGCGCCGACTGACGCCGAGACGATGCAACGCGAACAGGCCGCCCAACCTGCGGAAGCGAGTCCTGAAGTGAGCTCTGGAGAAAGCAGTGGAGAAAGCACTGAAGAGAGCACTACCGCAGAGCGTGCAGCCAACAGTGGCGACAAAGCTCGCAAATCGACGCGCCAGCGCCGTCAATCCAAGCCGGAAGCCGACGCTAAAGACGCAGCGGCACCGGTCACGCCGCAGCCCGAGCCCGCCTCCACGGAAGCGGCTAGCCCTGCGGAGCCTGACGACGTTACTGCAGCGCGCAAGCCCACCGCTGATAGGCAGGAACCGCGTGTAGAGGCGTCAGCGACAGAGGCACCCAAAACCGACGCGCCCGATACACGCGTTGCCGAAGCAAGCGATGACCAGGCCCAGCCAGCCGATCATGCCACGGCGCCGCAGGCCACGGATGCGTCTCAAACGCCTGAGACCACCCCGGCAGAGGCCGAGGCAAGCAGCACTGCGCCTGACCAAGCACACGCCGAAGCAGCGGAAAACAACGCACAGGCAGCGCCGGTAGCAGACGTCGACACCCAGTCCAAAGCGGAAACGGCGGAAACGGCGGAAACGGCGGAAACGGCGGAAACGGCGGAAACGGCGGAAACGGCGGAAACGGCGGAAACGGCGGAGCAGGATAACGTTGACACAGCGCCCTCTGCAAAGCCTGAAGACGCACCGACCTCCGAGGCTACCTCTCCGGCAAGCGAACGAACTGCCGAGAAGACGCCCAGCGATGCCGTCGCCGACGAAGCGACATCCGCGACGCCCCCTACGACCGAGCAGGAGCCTGCGGCGACGGCTACGACCGACGAGGTGTCTGCGCCAGCGCCTGCTAGCGTTGCCACCGACGAGGAAGCGCCTAAACCGCGCCGTCGTCGCCGTCGTGCCCATAACGATCCGCGTGAGCTGCGCAAGCAGCAGAACGCTCAAGGCCAGAACTCGCAAGAGTAACAGCCAGACACGAAAAACCCCGCTCCGGCGGGGTTTTTTATAGCAGCAATAGGCGCGATTTAAACCACACGAGGCTCCGGCTCTAGCGTCACGGCAAACCGCTCGTGTACGGCGTTTGCCACGCTCTCTGCAAAACGCAGCAGCCCAGGACGGTCGCCTCCCCCAAAGTGCACGAGCACTAGCGCTTGTCGCTCATGCACGCCAAATGCGCCGTCACGATGACCCTTCAACCCACACTGATCGATCAGCCATCCTGCCGCCAGCTTGGTGTGCTGATGGGCTTGAGGAAAGTGCGGCATCTGCGGATATGCTTGCAGAAGTCGCTGCGCGTGTGCATCACTTACCACTGGATTCTTGAAGAAACTACCCGCATTGGCGAGCACGGCCGGATCCGGCAACTTCTCTTGACGAATGGCGCAGACCGCCTGAGCGACCGCCAGTGGCGTGGGCGAAGCCGATATGCGGGACGCCAAATCGCCATAGCCCAGCACGGGACGTGGGTGCTCGGAAAGCCGAAGAGCCAATTGAGTAATCACCACTCGACCCGCCAGTGCCCGTTTGAAGATACTATCGCGATAGCCGAACTGACAGTCCTTGACGCTCAACCAGCGCGCCCCCCCCGTAGCCAGCTCGACCACCTGGACACCTTCCAGCACATCGCTCAGCTCGACGCCGTAGGCCCCGATGTTCTGTACCGGCGCCGCACCGCAATCACCTGGAATGAGCGCCAGATTCTCCGTTCCCCAAAGCCCTCTGGCCGCCAAGGCCATGACCAGCGAGTGCCAGTTGACGCCAGCGCCGACGAAGGCCACAACGCCCTCTTCCCGGCGCTCCAACCACCAGTGGTTAAGCGCCGGTCGCAGCGCCATGCCCATGAGAGTAGGCGGCAACAGTACGTTGCTGCCACCGCCGAGCAGAGTGATGGGCCACTGCTGGGCATGGGCATGGTGAAGCGCCGCCTGTAGGTTCGATAGCGTGGTGGGCGCGGTATAGTGCTCTACCCGACAGGGTAGGCGCAGCGTATTGGCAGCAGACAAATCCACCCAGGCGGCTGATTGGTTCACAGCGTCAGCGACCACGGGTTAGCTCGTCGATCAATCCAGCACTGGCCTGCTCGATCATGTCCAACACCTGCTCGAACCCCTCCTCGCCGCCATAGTAGGGGTCGGGCACATCGGTATTGGGCAACCCGGCATACTCCAACAGCAACCCTGTTTTGGCCTGACTATCGGCGGGCTGTAACGCCCGAATGGCCGCCAAGTTGTCGCGATCCATGCCCAGCACGTAATCGAACGCATGGAAGTCGTTCACCGTTAGCTGTCGAGCACGCAAGTGGCTGATGTCGACGCCACGCCGACGTGCGGCCGCCTGGGCGCGCGGGTCAGGGGCTTTACCCACGTGCCAATCGCCCACGCCGCAGGAGTCGATGTCGATACGTTGAGTGAGCCCTGCCCGCGCCAACGCCTGCTGAAAAACGCCTTCCGCCGTGGGTGAACGGCAGATGTTGCCCAAGCAAACAAACAGTACGCGCGTCATGACTGCCCCCCTTCTACCGCCAACAGCGCTCTGACGCGAGCTAGATCCTCTTCCGTATCCACACCGGCGGGGTTCACCGCGCTGGCCAACGCTACCTGAATCGCGTAGCCATGCTGAAGGGCGCGCAGCTGCTCTAACTGCTCCAACTGCTCCAGCGTGGAGGTCGGCAGATCCTGATAGGCTGCCAAAAAGCTTGCCCGATAAGCGTAGATACCGATATGGCGTAGCCATGCGTCGGTGTCCAATAAGTTGGGGGGATGTTTGAAATGCTCCCGATCCCACGGGATCGGCGCACGCGAGAAATACAGCGCCCGCCCTTGAAGCGAACGCACGACTTTCACCACGTTAGGATTGAAGAGCGTGTCCACATCCGTGATCGGTTCCGCCAAAGTGGCCATCGCGGCATCGGGATCGTCGGCCAAACGGAGCGCCACCTGATCGATGAGCACGGGAGGGATAAGCGGCTCATCTCCCTGGACATTGACTACCAGCGTCTCGTCGCTAAGGCCGAGCGTCTCGGCGACTTCGGCCAACCGGTCCGTGCCTGACGGATGGTCGTCGCGCGTCATAATGACGTCTGCCCCGTAGGGCAACATGGCCTCACGAATACGCTCGTCGTCGGTGGCAATGACTACGCGGCTTGCCTGGCTTTGGCTGGCCCGCCGCCACACATGCGCCACCATAGGCTCTCCCGCAATGTCCAGCAGCGGTTTACCCGGCAGCCGCGAGGAGCCAAACCGGGCGGGCACTACGGCGATAAACGGCGTCGACGTATCTGCCATCACGCCTCCCCGGTACGGCCAGGTGACGTGGACAGCTTCTCGTCGGCATCCATCTGCCGCGCCTCTTCGGGCAGCATGACAGGAATGCCGTCCTTAATTGGGTAAGCCAACCCGTCGTAATGGCAGCAAAGCTCCTGAGCTTCGCGGTCGTACTTCAGCTTGCCGTTACACAGTGGGCAAACCAGCATTGCCAGCAGTTCCTTATCCATCGGTGCTTCCCCTTTGAGTCAAGTCGGACAGCCTGTCGCGCAGCCAGTCCTCAAATGCACGTGGAAGCTGGGCTTCCACCTCCAGTACCCAGCTATCAGGCGGTGCGAACGCCTGACACTTCACGGCGTCTTTCGCCGTCATGATGATGGGGCGCTTCGATGCAAACCGAAACGTATTGGCATCGAAAGGCTGGTGATCGGCCAACGGATGCATCTCTCCGCTGACACCTAACGTCCGCAGCGTATCGAAAAAGCGCTGTGGATGACCAATGCCCGCCAATCCGTGAACCGGTAACGAGAAAGGCAGCGGTGCCAGAGGGCGCTGCTCTCCGGAGCTCAGGTGGCGCCAGCGCGTGGGTACCAGCGTCATGGGCACGCTGTCGATCTTCAACGGGCGCTGCAAAGCTCCATTGACGATCACCGCATCCACGCTCGCTAGCCTAGCCGCCGATTCTCTCAACGGCCCCGCCGGAAGACAGCGCTGATTACCCAGCCCCCGGGTGCCATCGATCACCACAAATTCAATATCGCGCCCCAGGGCCAAATGCTGCAAGCCATCGTCGCTAATAACTATGTCGCAGCCCTGCTGCACTAGCATAGCGGCCCCCCGGGCGCGCTGTGGATCAGCCACGACCGGCACGCCGGTCTGCTGCGCCAGCATGAGCGGCTCATCACCACTGTGCTGCGGGTCCGTTGCCGAGGTTACCAGCAAGGGATAGAGCGGCGCTTTGCCTCCATAGCCCCGGGTGACGATACCCGGCGAAAACCCTTGGGCCTGCAGCCAGCGGCTGAGCCATGCCACCAGCGGAGATTTGCCGGTGCCGCCTAGCGTGATGTTGCCGACCACGATCACGGGCACCGGCACTCGCCGTACCATTTGTTGACCAAGCGCATAGCGCATTGCACGCCGCTTCATAAGATAACGGTATAAATTACCCAGAGGGTAGAGCGGGGTCAGCCAAGCGCTACCGTCATAGGCAGCTTTCAACCAACGCTCGGCCAAGCTCATTCGTTCTCCTGGAACTGCAGTTGATGGAGCGCAGCGTACGCCCCACCTTTTTCCAGCAGCACCTGATGGGTGCCCTGCTCCACAATTCGCCCTTGATCCATCACCAAAATGCGATCGGCGCGCTCAATGGTAGAGAGGCGATGGGCAATCACGAGCGTGGTGCGCCCTTGGCATACATGCTCCAGCGCTTTCTGAATATAGCGCTCGGATTCCGTGTCGAGGGCGGAGGTCGCTTCGTCCAAAATCAAAATCGGGGCGTCTTTGAAGATTGCTCGTGCAATGGCAAGCCGCTGACGCTGCCCGCCTGAGAGCATGACGCCGTTCTCCCCGACTACCGTCGCATACCCTTCAGGCAGCTTTTCGATGAACTCGCTGGCATAGGCAGCTTCGGCCGCTGCCTTGATGGCTGCCGGATCGGGGTCTGTCACCCCATAGGCAATATTGTCGGCAATCGACGCATTGAACAGCGTGACCTGTTGGGAGACCAGCGCAATGTTCTGACGCAGCGGACCTAGGGCGTACTCATCGGCATTCACGCCATCGATCAAGATACGCCCCTCGCTGGGACGGTAGAAACGCGGCAGCAGGCTCACCAGGGTGGACTTACCGCTTCCCGAGCGGCCCACAATGGCAACCAGCTCGCCTGGGGCAACGTCCAGATTCACGTGATGCAACACATTTGGCTGGTCGTCCCCATAGCGGAAGCTGACATCCTCGATCATCACATGGCCGGTCAGCTTGCTGGGGAGTCGGGTGCCTTCGTCTCGTTCCGGCGCAAGGTCAAGTAGGCCAAACAGCTCAGACGCCGCTGCAATCCCTTTTTGAATCTCACCGTTGATTTCGGTGAGCTGACGTACCGGTTTGATCATCAGCGCAGCAGCCGTAATGAAGGCAACGAACTCGCCCGGCGTCATGTTTTCCATGAGCGAAGGCGCCATGGCCAGCCACACCAGTAGCGCCATGGATATCGCTACCAGCATCAGCACGACAGGCGAGCTGACCGCGCGAGTCATGGCTTCTTTCATACTTTGCCGACGATTCTCTTCACTGACCCGTTCGAAGCGCTGCTTCTCGTAAGCCTCTGCGCCATGGGTTCGCACCACGCGATACCCCGACAGTGCCTCCGACGCCACGTGCGTCACATCGCCCATGGAGTGCTGAATGCGCTTGGAAATACGCCGAAACCGCTTGCTCACGTAGCTCACCACACCGGCAATGATCGGGGTAACCCCCAAAAACAGCAGCGTCAGCATCCAATTGGTCCAAAACAGATAGCCAATCAGACCAATCACGAACAGCCCTTCTCGCAGGATGATCGTAACGGCATTGGTCGCGGCTCCCGCCACCTGTTCGACATGATAGGTCACTCGAGACACCAAATGGCCGCTGGAGTGATGGTCGAAAAAGCGCCCCGGTAGGTGCAACAAGTGCGCGAACACGTCACAGCGCAGGGTGTGGATTACATAGCGCCCAACGTATGCCATGAAATAAGTGCTCAAAAACGTTCCCAGACCGCGGGAAGCAAACATGAGCACCACGAACAGCGGCAGAAAAAAACGGAAAGCGGCATCGGGGTTTTGAATCCCATCGATCAGCCGCTTCATCATCTCCGCCAGCGCGGTGCTCGACGCTGCGTAAATCACGAAACCTACCACCGCTAGCGCAAACGCGCGCCAGTGTGGCTTCACGTAACCCAATAACCGCTTATATAACATCCAACCTGAATCAGTCACACGCGCTCCCGGCAGTAGTGTGCAGTGGGGCGATTCTACCTGATGGTGGCCCGCTTCAACACCGCTGATGCCCTCCTGCCAGGGCGCGCATGGGCCGCACCGAGATGGGTTGCCCAGGCGTGAGCAAAAAACGCAGCGCTCCGTCATGGGCGGTACTCCACAAACAGCTCTGCTGCTGCCGAAAACGCCGCACCACGTCGTCGGCAGGATGCCCGAACGCATTGTCTCTCCCTGCACTGAACACTACGTGCTGTGGCGTGGTATGACGGACGAATTGAACGCCCGAACTCGTTGCGCTGCCGTGGTGCCCTGCCACTAAAACGCTGACTGGACCATCGAGCTGCGTGAGAAGCTGGCGCTCCACTTGCCGGCCTACGTCCCCCGTCAGCAGCAGCTGGTGCTCACCGACCTTCACTGCCAAGACGCAGGAGCGATCGTTCGAGGAAAGCGCGTTCTTACCCCTCGGTGGCCACAGAACGCGATAGCGAATGCCATCCATTTGCCAGTGCTGCCCTTGACGACAGGGCCGGCCCGCGACCGGTAACGCCTCACCCTCGGGTGCCCACCACTGACCCACCTGATGATCGGCCAATAGCGCGTCGACGCCTCCAGCATGGTCAGTATCCGCATGGCTGACGATCACTTGATCGATGACTTGACCGGGAGGCCACAGACTTTGCAGCGGCATGAAGCCACTGCGAAAACGCGGCCCCGTGTCATAGAGAAAACGACGGTTGGCGCTGCGCAGCTCGACCAGTTGGCCTTGCCCCACGTCATGTACGGTCACACGAAGCTGCCCATCGGCCAGCGCCGACTCTCGGGGCCACCCGGGTAGCGTCGCGACGAGCGCCAGTGACGCGATCCCAAGCCAGCGCGGCATGGCAGGCAATCCCCAGCACAGTGACACCAGCACCAGGCTTCCAGCGAGTGGATAGACCAACGGGGCAGGCGGCTGCCAGAGAGGAGCCGCGTCGACCGCGACACGCAACAGCCAGTGAAAAGCTGCCAACGCCTGCTCGAAGACCCACCAAGGCAGCATTTCAAGGCCGGGCAGCGGCGAGAACAGCCAGCCAAGCAGCGCGCTCGGCACCATGATGGAGCTGACCCAAGGCACGGCTAGCAAATTGATCAAAGGTGCAACGGGGGCCACACGCCCAAACGCCAACAGCACGGCTGCCGCCATCAATGGGGCAAGTAACAGTTGGGAGCGCAACAATGCCCAGCACCAGCCCTTGATACCGCGAGGCCGAGCGCGTCCCTGCCAAATGATGATCAACCACCCCACTGCCAAGAACGATAGCCACAGCCCTGGTCGCCACAAGGCAAGGGGGTCGACTATCAGTACCAGCGCAAGCGCGAGCCACCACGCCTGCCAGGGTCCGGGAGCATGACGACCGCTCAACACCCAAAGGCCTAGTAGCGTCATAATCATCGCACGCATGGCCGGGGGCGCTAATCCTGCCAGTCCGGCATAGGCGACGGCCGCCGCACCGGCTAGCCACCAGGGCCACGTCCGCAGCCGCCAATGGGTGGGAGAGCTCAAGCGAGCGCTATAGCGCCCTAGCAACAGCACGAAAGAGGCCACCAACCCCACGTGCAATCCGGAGATCACCACTAGGTGCGTCGTCCCGGTGGCATTCAGCAGCGCCCAGTCCTCCTGGGTAAGCTGCTCGCTATCTCCTAGCGTGAGCGCCGCTAACCAGCGTTGAGTACGGGGTGCAAGTGGACGCTGTGCCAACCACGCTGAGGCCCACGGGCGTAACCGAGGAGCGGCAGCGGCCAGCTTTTGCGGCGCAGGGTCCGTACGCACGTAGCCGGTAGCGTGTATCCCTTCGCGCCAAAGCCACTGCTCGTAGTCGAATGCATGAGGATTGAGAAAGCCAGAAGGCGGCCGCAGTCGTAAGATCATCCGCCAGCGCTCGCCTGCTTGGAACGTATGACCGTAGGCACTTACCCGAACGCTGCCTAAGCGCTCGCAGTTGGGTACGTGTGCAGGCGCCGTACAGCGCTCGATGTGCAAGCGCAGCCGCTGTGCCCCGGGCTGTGCTTGTACATCGACGACTTTGGCGTCAACCTCGAGATCTTGCCCGCTCAACCCAACGGGCAACCTGCGTGACCACTCCTGCTGAACGCTTAGCGCCACGACTCCCGCGATGAGCAGCCACGGCAGTGCGCTCGGCCGCGATGCCAGGCTCAGCAGGCCGCCCACGCTTAGCGCCAGCGGCAGTAACCACGTACCGCTCTGGGCACCGGTGAATCCTACGACAAGCCCGCCCACCAACGCCGCCAAGGCGGCAGGGATTGCCACCCCCCGTCCCATGCGCCCCTCCCTGGTGCTTCACCATTCCTGTGCACGCCATAGCCGAAGCCCTGCGCTATATGGATAATAGAAACCACTTATCGCAAGAGTACCTGACATGCCGCGCCGTTTCCTGCAGCGCTACATGCCAAAACCCGACACGCTAAAGCGCCAGCGCTCCCTGCGCTTCATGGCACCGCTGATTGCGGACCCGGGTTTATGGCTACTGACTCGACGCAGCGTGGCCAACGCGTTTAGCGTTGGGCTGTTCTGCGCGATGCTGCCCATCCCCTTTCAGATGGTGGTGGCAGCGTTGGGCGCGCGGCTGAGTCGCTGTAATTTGGCGCTGTCGGTGGGGTTGGTGTGGGTCACTAACCCGCTCACCATGCCGCTGATTTTTTATGCTAATTATCGCATCGGTACGTTTTTGTTGGACGCCCCTGCACGGGAGGCGCCTTCACGTATCTCGACACGCTGGGTTGCCGAACAGATGCACGACATTCTGCCGCCCTTACTGCTCGGGTCGTTGATCACGGCCATCGTCCTTGCCGCAGTTGCAAACGTCGGCATTCGTCTTATCTGGCGCTGGCACGTCTCTCATAACTGGAAGCGCCGCCGCCTGAAGAGGCGGCGGCGCAGGGCTCGCATCGAATCAGAGTTTGACGACTAAATCACCCCGCCTGTGCTACCAGGCGTCCTCCATCCAGCTTCATCACGCGATCCTGATGGGCCGCAAGACCCACATCGTGCGTAACGATGACGAAGGCGCAGGCGCTCTCTTTGGCCAGCTCATCCATCAGGCCCAGAATGGTAGCGGCAGTCGTCTGGTCCAGGTTGCCCGTTGGTTCATCCATTAAAACGAGACTAGGATCCGTGACGAGCGCGCGGGCAATCGCGACGCGCTGGCGCTCGCCCCCTGACAGCTCACCCGGCTTGTGGTCGGCACGGGCTTTCATGCCCACCCGCTCCAGTAACTGCATGGCCCGCTGTTCGGCGGCTTTTTTCGACTGACCACGAATGATCAGCGGTAGCGCCGCGTTCTCAACGGCGGTGAACTCCGCTAGCAGATGGTGGAATTGATAGACAAAGCCAATATATTGATTACGAAAGCGGCCTAGCGCCGCTTCGTTCAGCCCTGACAGCGGCTCACCGCCGATCACCACGCTGCCCGCACTGGGTCGATCCAACCCACCCAACAGGTTCAGCAGGGTCGTTTTTCCCGATCCAGAGCTACCCACGATCGCGACGCGCTCACCGGCATGCACGGTGAGTTCGAGCTGGTCCAGTACGGTCAGATCCTGAGGGCCTTCGCTGTAAATGCGAGTCAGCTCACGGCATTCCAGCATGACGGCGTTTGCGTTGGTTGACGTCATCGGAGCATCCTTATTCATAGCGAAGTACATCGGCAGGCTGAACCCGAGCGGCTCGCCATGCAGGGTAAAGCGTCGAGAGGAAGGTCAGGCCGAAGGCAGCCAACACGATGCCACGCACATCGCTCCACTCCAGCCGTGACGGCAGGTCGCTGATGAAGTAAACCCCGGCATCCAGGAACTGAATACCAAAGGCGCTCTCGAACCAGCTAATGAGGTCGGAAATGGTGAGCGCCAACAAAATGCCCACGGCGACCCCAACGGCAATCCCAATCAGCCCGATGGCTAGGCCCTGTACGATGAAAATGCCCATGATCGAGCGCGGCGTGGCGCCAATCGTGCGAAGAATGGCGATATCGGCACGCTTGTCCGTGACGACCATGACCAGCGTGGAGACGATATTAAAGGCGGCAACGGCGATGATCACCGTGAGCAGCAGCGCGATCATGCGCTTTTCCATTTGAATCGCCTGGAAAAGATTACCGTGGGAAAAGGTCCAATCCGTGCCGCGATAGCCCGGGCCCAGCTCGTTCACGATGGCTTGGGTTTCACTCCCAGCAATGAACAAGTCATCGAGTTCCAGTCGCAGCCCGCCCACCGCATCGCCCAAGCGAGCCAGCGTTTGCATATCCTCAATATTGGCATACGCAAGACTTGCATCGAGATCGGCACCGACGCTGAAAATACCGCTCACAGTAAATCGCTTGAGCCTGGGGAACACGCCCGCTGGCGTAATGGATGCCTCAGGCACGAGCAGAGTTACGCGGTCACCCACCCCGACGCCTAATCGACGCGCAAGCATCGACCCCAGCACGACGTTCCACTCTCCCGGCACCAGATCGGACAGTTCACCCTCGCGCATGTGCTCACCAATGATGGAAACGCGATCTTCCCAATCCGGGTGAATGCCGTTGACCATCGCCCCTTGGTTTCGGCCACCGGCAGAGAACATGCCCTGCTGCTCCACGTAAGGTGCGGCGCCGATCACTCGCTCGCGCTGCATCAACTGCTCTGCCAGCGACTCCCACTCCACCAACCCTTCCTGGGATTCGATTTTGGTGTGGGGCACCATGCCCAAAATGCGTGTGCGCAGCTCGTGATCGAACCCATTCATCACCGACAGCACCAGAATCAGTACCGCGACGCCCAACATCAAGCCCAACATCGACGTCAGGGAAATGAACGAAATAAAGTGGTTCCGGCGTTTAGCGCGCACATAGCGCAGCCCCACCAGAAAAGGCAAACGATCAAGCATGGCGACATTCCTTAATAATGGGCGTCCATGGTACGGTTTTTTTAGCATGGCTGCATGTGCAAACGCAGCCTTAGAGTCGCGGCTGCGAACACCGTTCCCTTGATGACGGTATCGCTTGCAACTTGTGAGGCAACCCCCTAAATTGCGCCCGTTCCTCTTGCCCGCTGGGTAAGCTTATTCTGACTAGAGAGAGCACCGTTGACGTTGGCTACCAAAACCCACCGCCTACTGCCCGAGTGGTACCCTCAAGATGGCCTGCAGCTCACCTGGCCCCGCCCTGACGGCGACTGGGCACCGATGCTGGCGCGTATCGAGGCCACGCTCGAGCGCATCGTACTGGCCGCCGCGCGCTACCAACGCGTCATCATTAGCGTGCCCGACGAGGCGACTTACCAGCGCCTAACCGCCAGCTTCGAAGCGTACGGCATCCCCAAACAGCAGCTGCTGCTCATTGTCGCACCCACCGACGATACCTGGGCGCGGGATCACGGGCCGATCACGGTCTTGGACGAAGATGACCAGCCGTTGCTGCTGGATTACACCTTCACTGGCTGGGGCGGCAAATTTCCTGCCGAACGGGACAACCAGCTAACGCAGTGGCTGGCGGATGCAGGCGTATGGGCCTGCCCGGTGGCTTCTCGTGACATGGTACTGGAAGGCGGCGCCATCGAAACCGACGGCGAAGGCACACTGCTCACCACCGACGCTTGCTTGCTGAATCCCAACCGCAACCCGTCACTCTCCCGTGCCGATGTCGAAGCGAGATTGGCAGACGACTTTGGTGTCGACCGAGTACTGTGGCTTACGCATGGGCACTTAGAAGGTGACGACACCGACAGCCACGTGGATACGCTGGCACGTTTTTGTAGTCCCACCACCATTGCCTACGTGCGCTGCGATGACCCCACCGATCCCCACTATGCGGCCCTTCAGGCCATGGAGCAGGAACTGAAAGCGTTTCGTCAGCGTAATGGCGATCCCTACCGGCTCGTTCCGCTTCCCTGGCCCCAGGCCTGCTTTGATCCTGAAGATGGGCATCGCCTACCGGCCACCTATGCCAACTTTTTGATCATTAACGATGCCGTGCTGGTCCCTACCTACGGGGATCCTGCGGATGTCACGGCCCTCCAGGCGCTGGCTACGGCCTTTCCCGAGCATACGCTGATTCCCATCGAGTGCGTCAGCGTGATTCGACAGCACGGTAGCCTGCACTGCTTAACCATGCAGCTACCCAAAGGTACGCTTGTGCCTGCGACCACTCACTCTTAAGGAGGGCAGCATGTCCCAGACACTCAACGTGGCGGTTGTTCAACAAGCCGCATGGCCAGACAAAGCACGCAGCTTAGCCGAAAGCGAAGCAGGCATTCGCACGGCAGCGAGCCAAGGGGCACAGCTCGTGCTATTGCAAGAGCTGCATGCCACCCACTACTTCTGCCAATACGAAGACCCGGCACTGTTCGATCTTGCTGAACCCCTGGATGGCCCCACCGGCCAGCGGCTAGCAGCACTGGCAAAAGAGTTGGATATCGTGCTGGTAGGCTCGCTGTTCGAGAAACGCGCGGCGGGGCTTTATCACAACACGGCCGTGGTCTACGACCGCGCTCAGGGGCGGGTGGGTCAGTACCGTAAGATGCACATTCCCGACGACCCTGGGTTCTACGAGAAGTTTTACTTCACCCCTGGCGACGCCGACGACACTCGCAAAGAGGGCTTTACCCCAATCGATACGTCCGTGGGGCGGTTAGGAATTTTGGTGTGCTGGGACCAGTGGTATCCAGAAGCTGCGCGCCTGATGGCGCTGGCGGGTGCCGAGCTGCTGCTCTACCCCACCGCCATTGGCTGGGATCCTAACGACGACGACGCCGAAAAGACGCGTCAAAAAGATGCCTGGACGCTGATTCAGCGTGCCCATGGCGTTGCCAACGGACTGCCTGTTCTGGTGGCTAACCGCGTCGGCTTTGAAGCGGACCACTCCGGCGTGGGCGACGGTATCGCGTTTTGGGGCGGTAGCTTTATTTGCGGCCCACAAGGCGAGCTGTTAGCACATGCGGGTGAAGAGACCGAGCAGTTGGTCGTAAGCCTGGATATGGCGCGTAGCGAAAACACCCGCCGCATTTGGCCCTACCTGCGCGACCGTCGGGTCGACGCGTATGGCGACCTGACCCGCCGCTATCGCGACTAAGCGTAGACACTCGCCCTGAAAACTCAAAACGCCTGCCCTGTTACCAGAGCAGGCGTTTTGCTATCGGCGATCAGGTAAAAGCGCTTACTTCCAGAAATCGCGAATCGAGGCAATCCCTTGAGCGCCCACTGCGCGCGCGTGGTTGGCATCGAAGCGGGTCATGCCACCTAGCGCGAACACTGGCATACCGGCACGCTCCACCAGCTGCTGGAAGTCATGCCAGCCCATGGGGGCCACTTCCGGGTGCGACGGCGTCGTACGCAGCGGCGATAGGGTGACGAAATCACACCCTAATACGGCCGCCTGGGAGAGCTGCTTCTGGTCGTGGGTAGAAGCCGACAGCCACTTGTTTTCGGCAATAGGGCGGCGATCTAGCTGCATCAACCGGGCGCTGGTCAGGTGAATGCCATCGGCGTCGACCTGGTCCAGCAGGGTTGGTTCACCGTTGAGCAGCAGTTTCGCGCCGTATTCGCGACACAGCGTGAGGGCGCGTTCGGCACGCGCGACGTACGCCGCATCATCCAAGCTTTTCGCACGCAATTGAACAAGACGGATGTTGTCTTCGTGCAGTGCGCGCTCCAGCAGTGCTGCGAAACGCTCGTCATCAGGCTCTTCACCGGTGATCAGGTACTCGGTGGGTAGCATGACGGCTCGGAGGATCGGCAGGTTTGCCGCCGGGAACGGATAGTTCACCAGCTCGTTCATCGGCACCCAGCGCACCGCCTGACCTTCACGACCAAATGGCTCACCCGCAAACTCGTGTACCTGCCATACATCAAGCAGGATATGTTTGTCAGGGTATTCATGGTGAACACGAATGAGCGGCTGGGCACGAACGATCTCTACCCCCAACTCTTCATGCAGCTCACGTTTGAGGCCCTCTAGTCCCGTTTCGTAAGGGGCCAGTTTGCCACCAGGAAACTCCCAAAGGCCGCCGTGATCGACGTTGGAAGGTCGGCGCGCGATCAGCACGTGCTTTTGATCGGCGCTGATCATCGCAGCCGCCGCAACATGAACCCGTCGTTTTACCATTACACTCATTACGTCTTATCCACTTTGTGCGCGCCGCCTTGCTTGCACGGCGCTATCTCGCTGCGTTAGCACGTTGCCGCAGCCTTAGCTGCGGTAATCCGCGTTGATGGACACATAGTCATGGGAGAGATCCGAGGTCCACACAGTGGCCGCCTCGTCACCACGTCCCAAATTAATGCGAATTGTGATCTCTTCCTCGGCCATGACGGCACTGCCCGCCGCCTCGGTATAGCTGTTCGCACGGCCACCGTTTTCCACCAAACGCACATCGCCCAAATCGATGACGACACGGCTGACATCGAACGACGCCACCGGCGCGCGCCCCACCGCCGCCAAGATACGTCCCCAGTTGGCGTCGGAAGCGTACAGTGCGGTTTTGACCAGCGGCGAGTGAGCCACGGTGAAGGCGACGTCCAATGCCTCTTGGCGCGTACAGGCCTCGTTCACCTGCAGCGTGATGAACTTGGTCGCCCCCTCGCCATCGCGGATGATCGATTGGGCCAGCTCGGTCATCACCCGCTGCAGGGCATTACGGAAAACGGCGACGTGTTCGTCGCTTTCGATACGCGCTCCGGTGCCCGTTGCCGCCAGCATGCAGGCATCGTTGGTCGAGGTATCGCTATCCACCGTGATGCAGTTGAACGAACGATCCACCGTTTCTCGCAGTAGCGTGGCGAGTAACGGCTGCGCGATGGCCGCATCGGTCACCACGAACCCCAGCATGGTGGCCATGTTGGGCTTGATCATACCCGAGCCTTTGGTAATGCCGTTGATCGTGACCTGCTGGTCGCCAATCGTCACGGTGACCGTGGCCCCTTTCGCGCGGGTGTCGGTGGTGAGAATGCCTTCTCCTGCCTGCTGCCACGCCTGGCTCGAGTCGGCCAGCGCTGCCAACGCGTCAGGCAAGCCTGCCAGCAGACGAGCCATGGGCAGCGGCTCGCCAATCACGCCGGTGGAGAACGGCAGTACCTGGGTGGTGTCCACCCCGGTTTGCTCGGCCACTGCGGCACAGCTGGCATAGGCATCCTGCAGTCCTGCCTCACCCGTTCCCGCATTGGCGTTGCCGGTATTGATGAGCCAGTACCGGGGCGCAAGGCCGCTCTCTGCGCACGCCTCAAGGTGTGACTTGGCCACCACCACAGGAGCGGCACAGAACGCATTGCGCGTGAACACGCCCGCTACGGTGGCCGTCTCGGGCAGTTCGATCACGACCATGTCACGGCGGTCCGGCTTCTTGATGCCCGCCTTTGCAGTCCCTAGACGCACCCCGTCAAGGGGTGGCAATTCCGGAAAGGGAAGATGTCCCACCGCCATGTTTCTCTCCTTTACGCACACTGACGTATGCGCGTGATTAGCTCAATTTGCCGCAGCACTGCTTGTACTTCTTACTGGAGCCACATACGCAGGGGTCGTTGCGGCCCACTTTCGGGTTTTCACGACGCAGCGGACGACCATCGGCGCCGGGGGCGGCTTCGCTCGGCTCGGCATCGGGCGCCTCATGACGGCTAGCAGCCGTCGCCTTCTCACGGGCCAGTTCTTCACGGCGCTTCTGCTCCAGAGCATCGACCTCTTCTGGCTGACGCACCTGAACGTGGCTGAGAATACGCGTGACATCGGCTTTGATGTTGGTCAACAGATGCTGGAACAGCTCGAAGGACTCGCGCTTGTACTCCTGCTTGGGATTTTTCTGTGCATAGCCACGCAGGTGGATACCGCGACGCAAATGATCCATGGACTGCAGGTGCTCTTTCCAGCGGGTATCCAGCACTTGCAGCATCACCTGTTTCTCGAAGCGACGAATCAGCGCTTCACCAGCGGACTCGATCTTCGCTTGGTAGGCGTCTCGATGCATGGTTTGCAGACGCTCGCGCAACTTCTCTTCACTGAAGCGCTCGTCCTCGTCCGCCCACTTAACGACCGGAGCATCGAGATTGAACTCCGTTTTCAGATGCGCTTCCAGACCAGGCAGATCCCACTGCTCGGCCAGACTTTGAGGGGGCACGTAGTCGCTAATTGCGTCTTCCATTACCTCCTCTCGAATACCCACCACCGCAGCGGAGACGTCATCAGAGGCGAGGATTTCATTACGCTGCTCGTAAATCACGCGGCGCTGATCGTTGGCAACGTCATCATACTCCAGCAGCTGCTTACGAATATCGAAGTTACGCCCTTCTACTTTCTTCTGCGCGCGCTCGACCGCATTGGAAACCATCTTGTGCTCGATGGCTTCGCCGCGCTCAAGCCCCAGCGCCTGCATCAAGCGCTTCACCCGGTCGGAGCCAAATAGGCGCATGAGGCTGTCTTCCAGCGAGAGGAAGAAGCGTGTAGAGCCTGGATCGCCCTGACGACCGGCACGACCACGGAGCTGGTTATCGATACGGCGAGATTCATGGCGCTCAGAGCCCACCACGTGCAAGCCACCGGCTTCCAGCACCGCATCATGGCGCTTTTGCCACTCGGCTTTGAGCGCATCGATTTGAGCTTGCGAGGGGTTGTGCAGCTTAGCGGCCTCAGCTTCCCAGTTACCGCCTAGCATGATATCGGTACCGCGACCCGCCATGTTGGTAGCGATAGTGATCGCGCCGGGACGGCCAGCCTGGGCAATAATTTCCGCTTCGCTTTGGTGCTGCTTGGCGTTCAAAACGTTAAATTTCAGCCCAGCCTCACGCATTAGGCGCGCTAAATACTCAGACGTTTCAATGGAGGCGGTACCCACCAACACCGGGCGGCCAGCGTCGGTTTCCGCCTTCACGTCTTTGATGATGGCTTCGTACTTCTCTTCCGCACTGAGGTACACCAGATCGTTGAGATCCTTACGCGCCAGCGGGCGGTTGGTGGGAATGACGATGACATCCAGGCCGTAAATCTGACGGAATTCGAACGCTTCGGTATCTGCCGTGCCCGTCATGCCCGACAACTTTTCATACAGACGGAAGTAGTTCTGGAACGTGGTAGACGCCAACGTCTGACTTTCTCGCTGAACCGTTACTCCCTCTTTGGCTTCGACGGCTTGGTGCAACCCCTCGGACCAACGACGGCCCGGCATCGTGCGGCCAGTGTGCTCGTCGACGATCACTACCTGACCTTCGGCGACGATGTAATCCACATCCAAGTGATAGAGATGGCGTGCGCGCAGCGCGGAGTGCATGTGCTGTAACAGGTTGAGGTTTTGCGCGGCGTAGAGCGACTCGCCTTCGCCCAACAGCCCTTCGGCTCGCATGAGCTCTTCGACTTTGTTGTGCCCCTGTTCGGTCAACTCTACCTGCTTCTGCTTCTCGTCGAGCACGAAATCGCCGCTTACCGGCGCGTCCTCATCTTCGGAGACTTCTCCCTGCTCGAGCTGCTGGGCGAGGCGGTTGACGATGCCATAGAGGTCGGTATTTTCATCTACCGCGCCGGAGATGATCAGCGGCGTGCGCGCTTCATCGATCAGGATGGAGTCCACTTCGTCGACAATCGCGTAGTGCAAACCGCGCTGAACTTTGTCTTCCAGCGAGAACGCCATGTTGTCGCGCAGGTAGTCGAAGCCAAACTCGTTGTTGGTGCCGTAGGTAATGTCACACTGGTACGCGTGACGTTTCTCTTCCCCCGTCTGTCCGGCGAAAATAACGCCCACCGTGAGCCCCAGGAATTCATACAGGGGGCGCATCCACTCCGCATCGCGACGGGCAAGGTAGTCGTTCACGGTCACGACATGCACGCCTTTACGGGTCAGCGCGTTCAAATAGACCGCGAGCGTGGCAACCAGCGTTTTACCTTCCCCGGTTTTCATTTCCGCGATTCGACCACGATGCAAGGTCATACCACCGACCATTTGCACGTCAAAGTGGCGCATTCCCATGACTCGCTTGCTGGCTTCACGCACCACGGCAAACGCATCGGGCAGTAGGCTATCCAGCGCTGCCCCGTCGTCTAGGCGCTGGCGCAGTTCTGGAGTTTTCGCTTGAAGCTCGGCATCGCTCAGGCCCGCCAGGGTCTCTTCCAGCGCATTGATGCTCTGCACGCTTTTCTGCATGCGCTTGACTTCACGGTCGTTCTTGGAACCGACTACTTTACGTAACAAGTTGTTAATCATGAAATTTCCAAATCATCGTGAGCGCCCCATCCAGGTACGCTCAGGTATCAAGCAAAGAGGGTGATATGAAGCGATGCGTTATCGAGCAGGCGGGCCACGGGGCGTCACGACATCGCGGGCAGCGACGAGCGGGAGCGCGAACGGCAGAAAAGACAAAGGGCGACGGGGGGCCTGGGGCGCTCGCCGCGTTTGACGGTGAAACCAGCGGCGAAGCGCGCGCCGTTTCTTAGCGATCCAGTGAGATTGGGCGCGAAGCATAGCAGGCATCCAAAAGCAGATGCAGACGCCACGGTCGCTACTTCTCAGTGCGTCGGATGGGTGTAGACTAGCGGGTAGTAAACAGCTCACCAGTAAGCCAGCCAACCACCAACGCGCTAGGCCATAGCGTCGAGGACGCCTTGGCGAAGCAGATTCGATCTGTAACGTTGATGACATGCTGTGGACTGGCTCCCGAGCGTGTTAGGCTCTGTCTATTGGCGATCAAACACAGGTGCTGCTCGTAGTTGCCAGTACGACCCCACTCGCAACACCCTAGGAATCAAGTTGATGAGTATAAAGGTTAAGCGTTCTCGCGCACAGCCCATTGCCCAACTGCTGACCAAGTCAGGCGGCGTTGGCCAGCTCATGCGGCAATCACGCTTGATTGATCAAGCGCAGCGCCATCTTCGCGCTCATTTACCCGACGAAATGCGCGAACACATTTTCGTGGGCGGCTTCAGCAGCGGGCGCCTGACTCTCATTAGCGGACAAGCAAGCTGGCTGACGTGGCTACGCTACGAGCAATCGCGACTATTATCGCTACTTCATCAGCTCCCTGGCTTTGAAGGAGTAACAGGATTTACCCTCAAAGTGCGTCCCGTACGCCCCATCGAATCGCCTAAACGCTTCACGCGAACACTTTCCGACGACGCAGGCAAAACCTTGGCCGAATGCGCCAAAGACACCGACAGCCCTAGCCTGAGACATGCCTTAGAGCGCTTGGCCTCTCACGCGCGTTCGGAAGATACCAAAACGTCACGCTAGAAGCGCTTACCCAAAACAAACAAAGCACCGCCGAAGCAGTGCTTTGTAGATGGGGGACCCTTTCACGATTTCAACTCGTCCCCAACATTTTGTTTTTCGGCAAATTACGCCATCGCCGGTGCCGCATAGGAGATAGGGGCCACGGCCTTCTCTTCTTCGAACGTCACGATCTCGTAAGCATCCGGCTGAGCCATCAGCTCACGGCACAGCTGATTATTCAGGGCATGACCCGACTTCACGCCACGGAATTCGCCAATCAAGCTGTATCCCAGCTGGTACAAGTCGCCAATGGCATCCAGCACCTTGTGTTTGACGAACTCGTCTTCGTAGCGCAGACCGCCCTCGTTGACGATACGGTAATCGTCGACCACGATCGCGTTTTCCAGGCTGCCCCCCAAGGCTAAATTGTTGGAGCGCAGGTACTCTAGATCGCGCATGAACCCAAAGGTGCGCGCCCGGGAGACTTCTTTGACAAACGACGTGGTCGAAAAATCGATCAGCGCAGTTTGTTTCTGCTGTTCGAAAACCGGATGGTCGAAATCGATGGCAAACGAAACCTTGAAACCTTGATGGGGCAAAAAGGTGGCTTCTTTATCGCCATCGGTCACGCCAATACGGCGCTTGATGCGAATGAATTTTTTCGCCGCGTCCTGCTCCAGGATACCGGCCGATTGAATCAGAAAAACGAACGGACTAGCGCTACCATCCATGATAGGCACTTCGGGGGCGCTGATATCGACGTAGGCATTGTCGATGCCCAAACCCGCAAAGGCGGACATGAGGTGCTCGACGGTCGCCACTTTGACGCCTTCATGAGAGAGTGCCGTACACAGCGTGGTGTCTTCGACTAGCTCGGCACGAGCAGGTACATGTACCACGGGGTCCAGATCGGTTCTGACAAACACAATGCCGGTGTTGGCCGGCGCCGGACGCAAAGCCATATGGACTTTTTTGCCAGAGTGCAGACCCACTCCAGTGGCGCGAATGACGTTTTGTAATGTGCGTTGTCTGATCATGGGTAGTGGTCAAGCTCTAATGACGGCGGTTTGCAGCGAATTGCCACAGGGTCCGCAGGGGAAGAAAGTTATCAAACAGTGTTCACTTTAACAGCAAACGAGCGTTTTAACCAATAAAACTCTCGTTTGCTGCTGCAATGAACCTGATAGCGAGCGTTAATCCGCCTGACGGCGTAGAAACGCGGGGATATCCAGGTAGTCGTCAGCATCCGCTGCGCGACGTTTCTCAGCGCGCGGTTTTGGCGCTGCATCGGGGGCTTCCGCGCGTGCCGTGGCCTGCTGACGCATCACGGTGGGTTGCTGAAGTTTTCGGTAGTCAGAGCCACCGGCCTCTGCCGCTGAACGACGAGCGGGCTCGCGCGCTGCCGCAGCTTTGGCTTTACTGCCATCGAGACCCGCCGCAACGACCGTCACACGCAGCTCATCGGACATTTCCATGTCGATGGACGTACCGACCACGATCGTCGCCTCTTGGGACGCAAACTCCTGAACCGTGGCACCGACATCGTTGAATTCGCCAATCGAGAGGTCGGGGCCTGCAGTGATGTTGACCAAAATGCCGCGCGCGCCGTGTAGATCGATATCTTCCAGTAGCGGGCTGCGAATGGCTTTTTCAGCCGCTTCGCGGGCACGGTTTTCACCCGTGGCTCCGCCGGTGCCCATCATCGCCATGCCCATTTCCGACATAACGGTACGCACATCGGCAAAGTCGACGTTGATGATGCCAGGGCTGGTGATCAGCTCCGCGATACCCTGGACCGCGCCCAGCAGTACATCGTTGGCAGCACTGAAAGCCGTCAGCAGCGTGGCATTCTTGCCAAGCACCGACAGCAGCTTTTCATTAGGAATGGTGATCAATGAATCGACGTGTTCAGAGAGCTCTTTCATGCCCTCTTCAGCAGCGCGCATCCGCTTGGGCCCTTCGAAGGGGAAGGGGCGTGTCACGACCGCCACCGTCAAAATACCCAGCTCTTTGGCTACCTGCGCTACCACGGGCGCACCGCCGGTACCGGTGCCCCCCCCCATGCCAGCGGTAATGAAGACCATGTCGGCACCGCTGAGCAGTTCGGCAATGCGCTCACGATCCTCCATGGCAGCCTGACGGCCCACTTCGGGATTCGCGCCAGCACCAAGGCCTTTGGTGATCTCGCTACCTAGCTGCAGCACCGTCTTTGCCGATACGCGCTTGAGGGCCTGAGCATCGGTATTGGCGCAAATGAATTCGACGCCTTCGATGTTGCTCTCGACCATGTGGTTGACCGCGTTACCGCCACCGCCGCCAACGCCCACTACTTTGATGACCGCACTGCTCGAGGGTGCGTTATCTACCAATTCGAACATAAGCCCCGTCTCCTGAACCGCGCTTGCGGCCCTATCAGAAATTTCCTTTGAACCAGCCTTTGATTCTTGCCAGCGCCGAATGGCCATCCTTGATATCACGCCGGGCTAATTCGTTACGTCCTTTGTGGGCCGCAACGACTCCCCCGTGGCTTTCTAGGCCTTGCCCATGACGCGTTTCCTGCAGTGCATAATGCAGCAAACCAACGCCCGTCGCATAGATAGGATTGCGAACCACATCTGCCAAGCCTCTGACATTTTGCGGGCAGGCAATACGAACCGGCATGTGAAAAATCTCTTCTGCCAATTCGCTTACACCTTCCATGCGCGAGGTGCCGCCGGTGAGCACCACCCCCGCAGCGACCATATCTTCATAGCCGCTGCGACGTAATTCGTCTCTTACCAAGGTAAACAGCTCTTCGTAACGTGGCTCGACCACTTCTGCCAGCGCTTGGCGCGATAGGTCTCTGGCTGGACGGTCACCGACACTGGGAACCTTGATCATCTCATCGCTTGCTGCCAATTGTGTTAACGCGCAAGCGTATTTCACTTTAATCTCTTCGGCGTGCTGAGTCGGCGTGCGCAGCGCCATGGCGATATCGTTGGTAACCTGATCGCCAGCAATGGGAATAACCGCCGTGTGGCGAATCGCTCCCTCGGTAAAGATCGCCATATCGGTGGTGCCACCGCCGATATCGACCATACAAACACCCAGCTCACGCTCGTCCTCAGTCAGCACGGCCATGCTCGACGCCAGCTGTTCGAGAATGATCGCGTCGACATCCAACCCACAGCGGCGCACGCACTTCTCGATATTCTGAACGGCATTGAGGGCCGCCGTCACCAGATGCACTTGGGCTTCCAGCCGCACGCCGGACATCCCCAACGGCTCGCGAATGCCGCCTTGGGCATCGATCGAGAACTCCTGCGGCAGCACGTGCAGCACACGCTGGCCTTCGGAAATCGCACGAGCGCGCGCAGAGTCGATCACTCGGTCGATATCGGAAGGCGTGACTTCACGCTCTTTAATTGCCACGACACCGTCTGAGTTCATCGAGCTAATATGACTGCCGGCCACACCCACGTACACCGAGTGAATATCGCACCCTGCCATCAACTCCGCTTCTTCTACGGCGCGCTGAATCGACTGAACCGTCGATTCGATATTGATGACGACGCCGCGCTTCATGCCGCGCGACGGATGTGAACCGATACCGGCAATTTCAATCCCACCATCATCGGTGGGTTGACCGACTATCGCGACGACCTTGGACGTTCCAATGTCCAGCCCGACAACCATATTGGATGCGTTGGGTGAGCCTGCCATGAGTCGGGGAATCTCCTTGCCGTCATTTTAAATAATGCGGTAGATACTTTAATTGCCTTAGCAAAAAGAGCAGCTGCCAAATTGAAATTAGTAACGTTAAACTTAATACGCGATGAACCGTGCTAACCGCTGATAGGATAATAAAAACCCACCCACAGCACCGCTAGGGACATAGTATAGAAACAATAGTCGCAATACGACTAGCCCACGCCCACGATAATTGGCTTGAACGGCAATTTAAACCCCATTGACGGGTTTTTCGGCGTTGGCAACCACTCACTTTTACCTACTTTTTGCACATTGTCATCGACGGTTACTCTGCATTTGTCGATGGTTCACTCTCTTGAAACTCTGTTTCTCCGTGCCAAGCGACCGCGACACCATTAGGGTAGCGCAAATCGATGTAGCGAATATGATCGCTGACATTGGCAAGTTCGCGTTGCCAAGAAGCTGACAGTCTCGCCAATCGCTCGCCGTGCTGACGACGGCCCAACATTACCCAAGCACCGCTGGATAGCTGTAAACGCCAGGCGCCACGCGGCTCCAATCGTAGCTGAGCGAGCGACAGGGATAACCCAGCGAAGTGCGGCAGCAAACGCTGATAGTAGGCCAACACTTCTTCGCTGCTCCCCCCAGGGCCTGCCAAGTCGGGCAAGCCTTCAGGAACGGCAAGGGGAGCAAAAGCAAACGGCTCCCCTTCGGGGTTCAAGAGAAACTCGTCGTTCCAGCGTGCCACCGGCGTTTGCTCGACGAGTTCGAAGACCAGCGCGTTGGGCCACTCACGGGAGATGCGCACCTCGTTTAGCCACCCAATGGTGAGTGCGCGACGGCGAAGTTCGCCTAAATCAGCCGATAACCAGGTCGCTGCCTGCACCAGTGGCGCTAACTGGGTACGTAAATAGTCGGCGCTGACATACTCCCACTCACCGCGAATCGACACTCGCTCAATGGGGCGGTCCAGCCATAACCACAGCGCTCGTCCCCCGGCACCCAGCAGTAGCGCCAACAGCACAACGCCTAGCCATGCGTTGCGTTTTTTCATAACACGCCTTTTACCCAGTCCATCATGACGCAACGCTCGGCGCGATCGCCGTCTGCAAAATCCGCATGACCAGGGTGTCGAAGTCGATACCCGCATGGGCAGCCGCTTGCGGAACGAGGCTATGATCGGTCATGCCCGGCACCGTATTCACTTCGATGAGCCAAAACTGCCCTGCTTTGTCCCGCATGACGTCGATGCGTCCCCAGCCCTGACCGCCTACCGCGACAAACGCTTCTTTACAGAGCGCTGCCAAAGACTGCTCCTCCTCATCGGACAAGCCGCAGGGCAAGTGGTATTGGGTGGTATTGGCGATGTATTTGGCTTCATAGTCATAGAAACCGCCCGGCACCTCGACGCGAATGGCGGGCAAGACATCATCTCCCAGCAGCGCCACGGTGTACTCATCACCGACGACGAATCGCTCGGCCATGACACGCGCATCGAACTTGGCCGCTGCCGTATACGCCGATCGCAGCTCCTCTTGGCTTTTGACGATACTGATGCCCAAGGTAGAGCCTTCATGTACCGGTTTGACCATCATTGGCAGGCCGAGCTGCTCAACCACGGCGGCCCAGTCGGCATGCTCGCTGAGCATGATGCATTCCGGCGTGGGCAAGCCCACGGCCTGCCACACTTGCTTGGTACGCTGCTTGTCCATCCCCAACGCGGAGGCCAGTACGCCGCTGCCGGTATAGGGCAGGCCTAGCAGCTCGAGTGCCCCTTGCAAGGTTCCGTCTTCGCCGCCGCGACCGTGTAGCGCAACGAACACTGCGCTGGGTGCCAAACGCTCGAGTCCAGCGAGGCCACCCTCTTTAGGGTCGTAGCCGATCGCATCCACACCCTGACGCTTCAGGGCAGCCAAAATCGCTGCGCCGCTTTTGAGGGACACCTCTCGCTCGGCAGAGGTGCCGCCATACACGACGACGACACGGTCCAAGGAACCGACTTGCCCCCTGTTCATAGCGCCACCTCCTCTAGCGCCAGCTTGGCCTGGGCCAAACGTAGCGAAATACCGCCCACATCCCCAGCGCCCTGAGTAATCAGGATATCACCCGGCCGCAGCACGTTAGTCAGCAAGGCGGGCAGTTCATGCTTGTGCTCGACAAAGAGCGGGTCGACTTCCCCGCGCTGTCGGATGGAGCCTGCCAACGTGCGCCCTTCTGCCCCAGGCAGTACGGCCTCGCCCGCGCTGTAGACATCCAGCAGTACCAGTGTATCCACCTGAGAGAGCACGCGTACGAAATCCTCGTATAGATCCCGAGTGCGGCTATAGCGGTGAGGCTGGTAGAGCATTACCAGACGGCGGTCGGGCCAGCCGGCTCGCACTGCCTGAATCACCATGTCGACTTCACGGGGATGGTGGCCATAGTCGTCCACCAGCATGATCTCGCCGCTCCCCGACGGTGCTGGAAAGTGGCCGTGTACCTGAAAACGGCGCCCCACGCCTGCAAAGCCGGTCAGTCCCCGCTGAATCGCCTCATCGCTGACGCCTGCGTCCGTCGCCACCATGATCGCCGCCATGGCGTTGAGCGCATTGTGTCGTCCTGGCATGGCCAAGCGAATAGCCAGCGGCGCGGCATCGCCGGGGCGCAGCGCGGTGAACGAGACCTCTCCCCCCTGCTGCGAAAAGTCGACGATGCGATAGTCGGCATCTTCGTCGAAGCCATAGGTGACGAACTGTCGCTTCACCTGCTCACACAGGCCACGCACGTGGGGGTCGTCGATACACAGCACCGCCAGCCCGTAGAACGGCAGATTGTGCAAGAATTCAATGAACGTGCTTTTTAGCCGCTCGAAGTCACCGCCATAGGTCGCCATGTGGTCGGCATCGATGTTCGTCACGATCGAGACCATGGGCTGCAGGTGCAGGAACGACGCGTCGGATTCATCGGCCTCGGCCACCAGGTAGTCGCCCTCACCCAAGCGGGCGTTGGCACCGGCACTAGTGAGCTTGCCCCCAATCACGAACGTTGGATCCAACCCCCCTTCCGCTAGCAGCGTGGCCGTCAAGCTGGTGGTGGTGGTTTTGCCATGGGTGCCCGCCACGGCAATGCCATGGCGAAAGCGCATCAGCTCTGCCAGCATTTCAGCACGACGCACCACCGGCACGCGGTGCTCATGGGCCCAGCGTATTTCAGGGTTGGCATCGTCAATCGCACTGGACACCACGACCACGTCGGCTCCCTGGACATGCGCTTCCGCATGACCGATCGCCACGTTGACACCGCACTGGCGCAGACGCTCTACCACGGCGGACGCTTTCATATCGCTACCGCTGACTTGGTAACCCTGGTTCGCCAATACCTCGGCGATACCGCACATGCCTGCACCACCGATACCCACGAAATGCAGCCGCTGAATACGACGCATGCCGGGGCCGGCAGGGCGTGCGCCCCGCGGCGACAGGTTAGTCACTGAATCGGTCACGCAGTTTCTCCTTGCTTTACCAAACCCAAACAGCCGTCGGCAAGACGCTCGGTGGCATCTAAATGAGCAGCCTGGCGCGCCTTCGACGCCATGGTCGCGAGCCTGTCAGGGTCCAATAATTCATCTAGTAATTGGGTTAAACGCTCAGGCGTCAGCGCGGACTGAACCACACACTGCGCCGCTCCCGCCTTGACCAACACATCGGCATTGACTCGCTGATGGTCATCGACGGCAAAGGGAAAAGGCACCAACAGCGCCGGTTTGGCGGCAGCCGCCAACTCTGCCACCGTTAATGCCCCCGCACGGCATACCACCAAATCCGCCCAGGCATAGGCCGCTGCCATATCATCAATGAACGGGCTAACATCGGCGACGATGCCATGTTCCGTGTAAGCTTGCGCCGTCGCGACATCGCGCTCTTTACCGGCTTGGTGGCGAACGTCAGGACGCCGCTCTGGCGGTAGCGCGGCCAGTGCCGGGGGCAGCCGCTCGTTGAGAGCAACCGCTCCCAAGGAGCCACCCACTACCAGCAGCCTGAGCGGCCGCCCCACCAGCTCCGACACCTGCTTGGGATGCTCCCCTAGCGCCGCAATCTCATCACGCACGGGGTTACCAATGACGACCGCCCGCTGGCCGAACGCATCGTCGAAGGCGGCGTAGGTACGCGTCGCCAGGCGCGACAGCACTTTGTTGGTCAGACCTGCCACGGCGTTCTGTTCGTGAATCACGAGCGGCACCCGCGACAGCCACGCCGCTAGCCCGCCAGGGCCGCTGGCGAAACCGCCAAGCCCCACGACGACATCCGGCTTGAAACGCTGAATGATACGTCGCGCCTGCAATACCGCCTTGGAAAGATTCATGGGCGCTTTGCACCAGCCAACGAGCCCTTTACCTCTTAGCCCTTGAATGGCGATGGTGTGCAGCGGAATACCGGCTTTGGGCACCAACTGATTTTCGATACCGCGCGGGCTCCCGAGCCATTCCACGTCGACACCCTTGGCTTGTAACGCATGCGCTAACGAAAGCGCAGGAATGACGTGCCCACCGGTCCCCCCGGCCATGATCAATATACGTCGACGTGAGTTGGTCGCCACAAACGGCTCCTTGAGTGATTACGATAAACGTGGTTCTCGACGCGCACGATAAGGGGTCGGCGTACGTCGCGGGCGGTGGCGAGTTTCCGCATCGACCCGTAGCAGCAGCCCGATCATCATACCGGTCACCAAGAGGCTAGAACCGCCGTAACTGATGAGTGGCAATGTGAGACCTTTGGTCGGCAACAGACCAGAGCTCACCGCCATATTAATGAACGCTTGAGCAGCGACGATAAAACCAATCCCATAGCTGACGTAGGCACCGAACAGATGACCTGCCAGCTCTGCCCGACGGCCTACCCACATCGCGCGTACGATGAACAGGGTAAACAGCAGCACCATGGCAATGGCGCCAATCATGCCCAGCTCTTCGGCCACCACGGCAAAAATGAAATCCGTATGCGCTTCCGGCAAATAGTGAAGCTTTTGGACGCTGTTGCCCAACCCCGTGCCGGTGACGTGGCCACGGCCAAACGCAATCAGCGCCTGGGTCAACTGATAGCCAGTGGCAAACTGATCCGCCCAAGGGTCGAGGAAGCTGGTCCAGCGCGCCAAGCGGTAAGGCTCCATCACGACCATCATGACCGCGCCAAACCCTAGCACGCCACCGCTACCAACCAGCAGCGTCAGCGACGCACCGCTCATCATCAGCATGCCAATGACACAAACGGTGTAGACCACCATGCCGCCGAAGTCTGGAGCAAGAAATAGCAGACTCGCAGGCACCGCCAGAACGGCCAGGGGCCGCCACATGGTAAACGCCCGCTGACGCAACTCGTAGGTAAAACGCGACATAAATGCCGACATGTAGAAGATCAAACCGATTTTCGCCAACTCCGAGACCTGCAAACTCGGTAGCGGTCCCGGCAGTGAAATCCAGCGCTTACTGCCGTTCACTTCCTGACCGATGATCAGCACCACTACTAGCATGAAAATACTGACGAGCAGAATGAGCGCCGCATTCTGGCGCCAAAGCTCCAGAGGCACGCACAGCATGAACAGGCAAGCCGCCATCGCCAAGACCAAAAAAATGCCGTGCTGCCGGGAGTAGTGGTAGCTATTCTCCAGAAGTCCTATCGAGGCAGAGCTGACCATGACCCAGCCCAACCCCGCCAGCGCCACGACGGCCAAGACCAGCCAGATATCACAGGGCAGATGCTGAGTCGTCAAGGCAGCGCGCAAGCGCTGAATACGGCTAACGGACGCATCGCTCATATCGTCAACTCATTACGTTTGCGCGCCACCCACTGACGAAAGACATCGCCACGGGCTTGGTAATTCGCGAATTGATCCAGGCTGGCACAAGCGGGAGACAGCAGCACACAATCACCGGGCTCGGCCATGGCAAAGGCAACTTCCATGGCCTGAGTCAAGTGCTCGACCCGCTCCACGGGCAGTGCCCCTGCCAGCGTTTCCATCAAACGAGGCGCATCGGTGCCAAACACGATCGCCGCACGGGCACACTCAGCAAGTGGAGCCGTTAGGGGCGTAAAGTCAGCGCCCTTGCCCACGCCCCCCGCCAGCAGGATGAGCTTTCCATCGAGAGTGGGACCAATACCGTTGATGGCCGCCAGCGTGGCCCCAACGTTGGTTCCTTTGGAATCATTGACCCAACGGACCCCGTTAATATCGGCGATCCATTCGCTTCGATGGGGCAAACCCGCGAATGCTCGCAGGGCACGACACATATCCTCGCGACCGAAGCCTAACGCGTTTCCCATCGCCAGTGCAGCCAACGCATTGGCATAATTATGCCGACCCGCCATCTGAAGCTCGTCAGCCGCCAACCAAGGCGTCTGCCCCTGCATCAACCACCAGCGTCCCTGGCGCTCGTCGAGCCCCCAGGACTGGCCGGTGGGTGGTTCACTGCGGAAGTAGTCGACGCGGTCGAGCATCGGCTCTGGCCACGTCTGGGCATCGTCTGCGTTCACCACGGCGTGCGCGGCGCCCAGGAAGATGCGCTGTTTGGCCTGACGGTAACCCGCCAAGTCGCCGTGCCGATCCAGATGGTCGTCGCAAAGATTCAAAAACGCCACCGATGCAGCGCCTAGCCACGGGGTCGTTTCTAGCTGAAAACTGGATAGCTCCAGAATGTAGAGGTCAGCATCAGGCTGCTGCGCCAACAGATCGAGCGCAGGCGTCCCTAAATTACCCCCCACCGCGGCCTTGATTCCCGATGCAGCGGCCATCTCGCCGAGCAGCGTGGTGACGGTGGATTTGGCATTCGACCCGGTAATCGCGGCAATGGGTGCCTTGACGGCACGCTTGAACAGGGCAATTTCACCCACGAGCATCGGGTCACCGGTGGCCGGATTGTGACGATCCAGCAACCCCTCCAAACCTGCCGTCCGAGGGTCGACCCCCGGACTGATGACGACCTCGTAAGCCTCGCGCATATCCAGCAGCGTCAAGGCACCACAATGTACGTGGACACCAGGGTGCGCTTGCTGAAAGGCCTCGAGTCCCGGCGGGGTCTCGCGGGTATCCGCCACCATGAACGGCCTACCCAACTGGGTAAGATGACGGCAAATGGCCTGACCAGAAACTCCTAGCCCGACGACCACCGTAAATCCGTTGGGTACCTGCACCATGTGGCTCCTTCTGCCTTGTGCTAAAGGCGGGCTTACCGCCTATCGGGTCTCGACTTATCGCAATTTCAAAGTGGCGAGGCCAAGTAGGACTAGCACCACCGTGATGATCCAGAAGCGTACGATGACCCGAGGTTCTGGCCACCCCTTTAGCTCGTAGTGGTGGTGCAGTGGGGCCATACGGAAGATACGGCGTCCGGTGAGCTTATAGGAGCCCACCTGCAGGATCACGGAGACAGTTTCCAGCACGAAAATACCGCCCATGATGAACAGTACGATCTCTTGACGAACGATGACTGCCACCACGCCAAGCGCCGCGCCCAGCGCCAGGGCACCGACATCCCCCATGAACACTTGGGCGGGATAGGTGTTGAACCACAGAAAGCCAAGACCGGCGCCAGCAATGGTGGCGCAAAAGACCGCCAGCTCACCGGTGCCGTGAATGAAAGGAATATGCAGATAGTTCGCAAACACCGCGTTGCCGCTAGCGTAGGCAAAGACCGACAGCCCCATGGCCACGAGCACGGTCGGCATGATCGCCAAGCCATCCAAGCCATCGGTGAGATTGACGGCATTCGAGCTGCCTACGATCACGAAGTAGCTCAGCACGATATAAAACACGCCCAGCGGAAGCGCGACGTCCTTGAACATGGGAATGAGCAGGCTGGTTTCTGCAGGCGTGGCGGCCGTTACGTAGAGCACCACGGCCGCTCCAATCCCCACGACCGACTGCCAGAAGTATTTCCAACGTGCCGGCAGGCCACGGGGATTCTTCTCGACCACTTTACGGTAATCATCGACCCAGCCAATCGCACCAAATCCGAGCGTCACCAGCAGTACGACCCACACGTAGTGGTTGGTCAAGTCGCCCCAGACCAGTGTACTAATAGCAATTGCCAACAGAATCATGGCACCGCCCATCGTCGGGGTACCCGCTTTGGAGAGATGCGACTGGGGGCCGTCATCCCGCACTGCTTGCCCAATTTGGCCTTCCACCAACCGGCGAATTACCCACGGGCCCAACCAGAGGCAGAGCATGAGTGCGGTGAGCGCGGCCAAAATAACGCGCAGTGTCAAATAGTTAAAAACTTGAAACGTTGACTGGTATTGGGCTAAGAAATTCGCCAAATGAAGTAACATGAACGGCGTTTACCTTGTGTCATCCGCGCGCAGTGCAGCGATGACCGTTTCCATGCCAGCACTACGCGACCCTTTCACCAGCAGTGTGGTGTGGGGTGGAAGAGTATTAATAACATGACGCACCAGCGTCTCGTGATCGTCAAAATGCTGCCCGCGACCAAAGGCATCCGAGGCCGCCCGGGCTGCCTCGCCGTATGTCAATAGCGCATCGATGCCCAGCGACGCCGCGTAGCGGCCAATCTCGGCATGGAGGGCTTGCGATTCGTCCCCCAACTCCCCCATCGCTCCTAACGCGCACCAGCGCGGCGCTGGAAAGCTGGCCAGGGCATCCAGTGCGGCTTTCACCGCGCCAGGATTGGCATTGTACGTGTCATCCAACAGCGTGGTATGCCGTAACCCGGCGACCACGCTCAGACGCCCGGACAGCGAGGTCAAACCGCTCAACCCGGTTACCACGTCCTGCGGTGACACGCCCAGCGCCAGTGCCGCTGCAGAGGCAGCCAGGGCATTGCTGACGTTATGCCTGCCAATGAGCGGCAGTTGAACGTCGCCGAGAGGCTGACCATGGGCAATAAGCGTGAAAGCATACCGCCCCTGAGAGTCGCAGGAAAGTGCCCGAGCGTGAACGTCCGCATCCTCGTGTAAGCCGTAACTTACACAGCGCCGTGGAGCGGCGCAGGCCGACCAAAAAGCGTAGTAATGATCGTCTCGGTTGATGATGGCCGTGCCACGTGAGTCGAGACCCGATAAAATCTCGCTTTTGGCCTGTGCAATCTGCCCCATGCCACCAAATTCCCCTACGTGTGCACCGGTCACATTCGTCAGGATGGTCACTTGCGGGGCGGTGAGCTGGCTCGTCCAGGCAATTTCGCCAAGATGATTCGCTCCCAACTCGATCACGCCCGCCTGATGCTCTTCGGAGAGACGCAGCAGCGTTAGCGGAGCGCCGATATCGTTGTTGAGATTACCCGTTGTCGCCAGCACCTTCCCTAACGGTGCCAGCAGGGCAGCGGTCATCTCTTTCACCGTGGTCTTGCCGCTGTTACCGGTGACCGCCACGAGCGGCAGGCTAAACCGTCTGCGCCATGCTTTGGCCAATAGCCCTAGCCCCAAGCGGGTATCCGAGCACACCAGTTGCGGCATGGCGCTATCCACACGCCTCTCTACGAGCGCGGCGGAGGCTCCTTGCGCTCTTGCCTGTTCCACGAACGCATGACCATCGAAGCGCGGCCCCTTCAAGGCGATGAACAAGCAGCCCGGAACGATGTTGCGCGTATCGGTCACGATGGCTGACACCCGCTGCTCTGCAAGTTCTGGCGGCACAGGGCTCCCCAGCGCGGTAGCCATTTCTGCCAACGTCCACATCACGCGGCTCCTCGCGTAGCAAGCGCGTCGCGCACCTGCTCGTCGTCTTGGAAGGCATGACGTACGCCATCGATCTCTTGATATGCTTCGTGCCCTTTGCCGGCCACGAGAATGACATCCTCTGGCGCGGCCTGATGTACCGCGTGGCGGATGGCTTGGCGGCGGTCACCGACTTCATCGACCGTGGCACGCCCGGTAAAGCCGGTGAGAATCTGTTGGCGAATGTGCGCCGCCGACTCACCGCGCGGATTGTCATCGGTCACCACGATCCGGTCTGCCAGCTGCTCTGCCACGCTGGCCATTTCGGCGCGCTTGCCGGTATCGCGCTCGCCTCCACAGCCAAACAAGCACCATAGCTTGCCTTGGCTGCCCAAATGGGCACGCAACGCACCCAATGCACTTTGTAGTGCATCTGGGGTATGGGCATAATCCACCACCACACTGGGCGCGTGTTCACCACCGAAGCACGCCATACGCCCCGGCACCGGCGAAAGCGTTGTCGCAGCCTCGAACAGAGCGTCCAACGACTCCCCCAACCCGTACAGCACGGCGATGGCCAGCAGCACATTGTCCAGATTGAAGCGGCCCATGAGTCCTAGCTGCAGCGCTTTCTCACCGTCTGGAGTCGCAATCAACGCCTGCTGCCCGAGAGCATGCGGCTGCCAATCCAACACTCGTAGCGTGACGGCTTCATCACTGCCGGTCGCCAACACGCGCACACGCTGATCACACCCGGCCAGCATCAAGCGGGCCAGGGGGTCGTCACCGTTCACAACGGCCAGGGTCAACTCTGTCCGACGAAAGAGCTTGGCCTTCGCCGCCGCATAAGCGGCCATGCTGCCGTGGTAATCCAAGTGATCCCGAGTCAGGTTGGTAAACACGCCAACGTTCACGTCCACCGCATCCAAGCGCTGCTGATCCAGCGCGTGGGAAGAGGCCTCCAGCGCGACCCGTTTGACGCCCTGGCGTGCCAGTTCACCTAGCGTCGATTGCAGCGCCAGCGGTCCTGGTGTCGTCAACCCGCTCTCCGACAGCTTCCCTGGACGTCCCACGCCTAAGGTGCCGATCACACCGGCGGGCGTTCCCAAGCGTTCGCTGAGCTCAGCAACGTAGTGGGTCACCGAGCTCTTACCGTTGGTTCCCGTGACCGCAATGATCTCAAGCCCGCTCGGCACGTCAAATAACGTACGCCCCAGCTCCCCCAGGCGTAGCGACAAATGCGGCAAAAACAGCACGCGCCCGTCCAGGCTCACGTCGCTCTCTTTGGTATGCGCCAGCACCAGGGTAGCCCCACTGGCCAACGCCTGCTCGATATACGCTCGGCCATCACTCTGACTGCCGGGCACGGCAACGAACACATCGCCTGCCTGGAGCTTGCGAGAATCGGTGATCAGATGAAGCTGCCGAGGTAGGTCAGGCAGGGCCGGCAGTTCGGCGCTCGGCCATACGTGGTGCAACGCTTTCCGTAACTGATCTGGGCATATGGTCATGCCATCTCCTTAAACACTATTCGACCTCGTAGTCTGGCGGCACATCCAGCAAGCGCAGAGCGTTACCGGTGACGCTCGAAAACACCGGAGCTGCCACGGCTCCCCCATAAAACTCACCTGCTTTGGGGTGGTCAATCATTACTACCGTCACGATACGCGGGTCCGAAATCGGGGCAATACCGGCAAACACGCTGCGGTAAGCATCGGTGGCGTATCCCTGCTGGCCGGTTTTGCGCACCGTGCCGGTTTTACCGCCCACGCGATACCCTTCTACCCGTGCCCGTCGCCCCCCGGTGTAAGCCCCCACCGATGTCTCCAAGATGTCGAGCAAGTCGTTCGCAACGCTGGGCTCAATGGCGGGAATGCCCTGCGGGGGTTCTGACAACCTTAACAGCGAAGGAGGGAGGCGCTCACCGTCATTGGCTAACGCTGTGTACGCGCTGGCCAATTGGACAGCGGTGACGGATAGGCCATAGCCATAGGAAAGTGCCGCGCGTTCACTTCGGGACCATTGCACACGGGCGGGTAAATTACCCGTCGATTCGCCCGGAAATCCTGTGCCTGGACTCTGCCCAAGGCCCAGTTGGTTGTACTTTTCCCAAATCGCCGTATCGCTCAGCTGCAATGCCAAACGGGACATACCGATGTTGGACGACTTTTCGAGAATCCCCGCGAGGTCCAACTCACCATAATTGCGGAAATCGCGGATCGTGAACTCATCCAGGCGCATCCACCCCGGCGAGGTGTCGACGACCGCATCACGACCAACGATGCCACTTTCAAGAACGGCCGCCATCGCGAGCGGTTTCATCACCGACCCCGGCTCGAATACATCGACCAGCGCCTGGTTACGCAACCCGCGAGGATCCAACCCGGCCCGATTATTGGGGTTGTAGGAGGGAAAATTGGCCATTGCCAGCACTTCACCGGTGCGTGCATCCATCATCACGAGCACGCCCCCATCGGCTTGATGCTCGGCCACGGCGGCGCGTAACTCACGATAGGCCATGTACTGAATACGCTGGTCGATCGCCAATGTTAGCTCTCCGCCGGGCTGCGCCTCGCGAATGACTCCCAGCTCTCGTACCAGCCGACCGCGTCGGTCCTTGATGACGCGCCGCTGACCGGGGTGGCCTGCTAGATAAGGCTGATACGCCAACTCCAAGCCTTCCTGGCCAACGTCGTCCACATTGGTGACCCCGAGTATTTGAGCCGCGACTTCACCAGCAGGGTAGTAGCGTTTGTACTCACGCTGGGGGTAGACACCTGGCGTGCGCAAATCGAGGATGCGTTGTGCCGCCTCGGGCGTCATCTGCCGCCGCAGGTACATGAACTCACGGCTGCTATAGCGCGCCACGCGAGATTCGAAATCCTCCAGCGTCATGCCCAACGCCTGGGCAAGCATGACGCGCTGGATGGCGTCCGTCGGCAACTCTTGCGGATTCGCCCACAGCGTCACGACCGGGGTAGAAATGGCTAACGGCTCACCGTTTCGGTCGGTGATCATGCCACGGTGGGCGGGAATGGTTTCATGGCGCAGCGTGCGGGCATCGCCCTGGCTCTGCAAAAAGGGGCGATCGATGACCTGGAGCAGCGTAATTCGCCCAATCAAAATCGCCGATGCCAAGCCAACGGCCAATAAGATAAAGAAAAAGCGCCCACCGGCAAGCGGCGGCGCAATGGGGTATTGGCGGGACTTCCCTCCCCGACCGTCACGCCTCATGGCCGAATCACCTCGACATCATTTACGTCAGGAATACGCATTTCTAGCCGTTCCGTGGCAATTTGCTCAATGCGGGCGGGTGTAGACCACGCCCCCTCCTCCAACAACAGCTGGCCCCACTCGGTCTGCAGCTGGTTTTTCTCCTGCTCCAAACGCTGCAGCTCGGCATACTGCATCCGCGTCATGTGCGTTGTCGTCACTACGGCCAAACCGGTCAGCAAACAAGCCATGAAAAGCACGATCATCGTGATGGGCCACCAACGTAGGCGCAGTTTAAACGGCCACTCTGCCCTCAATGTGGACGCCCAGTGCCCTAACCGCTCCATGTTCATGATTAGCCTCGCTTACGAGCCGCCCGCATGACGGCACTACGCGCGCGGGGGTTAGCATCGACTTCCTCGTCGCTCGGACGACTCCCCTTGCCCAACGCCTCCAGACGGCGATTCAACTGATCGTCCCGAATGGGTACGCCGCGGGGTAAGTGAGTATCTCCCCGCACGTGATGACGAATGAACCGCTTCACGCGACGGTCTTCCAAAGAGTGGAAGCTGATCACCACGAGGTGCCCACCCGGTGCCAGCGCCTCTAACGCTGCCTCTAAGGCGGCGTCTAATTGCTCGAGTTCCCCGTTGAGGTAAATTCGTAGCCCCTGGAACGCTTTGGTCGCCGGATGGCGCCCCTTTTCCCACGCCGGGTGGGCAGCCTTCAGCACCTCGGCCAGATCCACCGTATGGGTGAAAGGCTGCTCCACGCGACGCTTCACGACGGCATTCGCCAATCGCTTGGCATAGCGCTCTTCACCATAGGTTTTGAAGACGTTGGCGATATCGGCTTCGCTGGCGCGGGCTAAAAACTCGGCGGCGCTCTCCCCCTGGGTAGGGTCCATGCGCATGTCCAGCGGGCCGTTACGCATGAAGCTGAAACCGCGCTCCGGGTCGTCGAGCTGTGGGGAAGAGACGCCGACGTCTAGCAGCACGCCAGAGAGCTTGCCGTAGAGCCCTTGCTCCTTGGCAAATTCCGCCAAATGGGCGAACTCACGCTGAGTAATGTGGAAACGGGCGTCATCTATCTCAGCCGCGGCAGCAATGGCCTGCGGGTCGCGGTCCATGGCCAACAATCGGCCCTGGTCGCTCAAGCGCGAAAGAATCAATCGGGAGTGACCGCCACGACCAAAGGTACCGTCCAGATAGACTCCTTCAGGGTCATGGACCAGGGCATCTACCGCTCCTTCCAATAAAACGCTGGTATGACGAAAGCGGGCGACCTGATCAGCGTCAGCAGAAGGCATGTTACTCTCACACAAAATTTGGGAAGGCGCGCTGGGCGCGCCTTTCATGGAAATGGGGAGTCGGCCGATAAGCCGGGTTCTGTCGTGGACAGTCATTCCTCTAGGCGCTGCGTCACCACAGCGCTCAAGCAACCTACCCGGACCCAGCGCGGGCCACGCCGTTGGGTCCCTATTTGGTCTTGCTCCGAGTGGGGTTTACCATGCCACGCACTGTTGCCAGGCGCGCGGTGCGCTCTTACCGCACCCTTTCACCCTTACCGGCCCCGAAAGGCTTAGGCGGTCTACTCTCTGCTGCACTTTCCGTCGGCTTACGCCGCCCAGGCGTTACCTGGCACTCTGCCCTATGGAGCCCGGACTTTCCTCCCCTGGCGGCTCTTGCGAACGCGTCAGCGGCGACTGTCTGGCCAACTCCGGCGGCAAGCATACCAGCGCCCTGCGTTCGCCTCAATGCTGACCTTTCATTGCCTGCAACCGGGCGTACCACTCCTGCTTGCGCCCGCCCAACATTCGCGCCGCAACCGAGGCCCCCTGCTTGACGCCAACACCCTCGGCCAGCAAAGCAGCCAGCAACTCGTCAGCGGCGATGGACTGCTCGTCCTCTCGTACCGCCGGGGGTGCCCCAGAAATCATGACCACGAACTCCCCGCGACTCTGGTTGGGGTCCTCCGCGAGCTGATCCCGCAGCGCGGCCGGAGCGCCCTGCAAAAACGTTTCGAAGGTTTTGGTCAGCTCCCGTGCCAGCACCACCGTTCGCTCGGGCATCTGTTCGCAAAGCGCTTCCAGCGTATGGACAATGCGATGGGGCGATTCGTAAAACACCAGCGTTTCTTCACGACTCTGCCACTTCTCCAGCGCTTGTCGGCGGGCACTAGGCTTGGAAGGCAAGAAGCCGCCGAACGTAAAGCGGTCAGTGGGCAGGCCCGCGCCGGACAACGCGGTGACTAGCGCACAGGGGCCGGGTAGCGGCACGATATGCCGCCCTCTGGCGCGCAACTCCCGCACCAAGACAAACCCCGGATCGCTGATCAGCGGCGTACCCGCATCGCTGATCAGCGCGATGCTCTCGCCCGCCAGCAAGTAGCGATCCAGCGTATCGACCCGCTGGGCTTCGTTGTGTTCATGTAGCGACATCATGGGCGTGTTGACGCCTAAATGAGCGAGCAGGCGCGCGCTGTGTCGGGTATCTTCCGCCGCAATGCGCGACACATCGGCTAAAACCCGAGCGGCACGCGGCGTTAAGTCGTCCAAATTCCCAATTGGCGTAGCAACCACGTACAATGTGCCCGGATGTTGGTGTGTCATCGTGACTCCCGATTTGTTAATGGCTTGCCCTGACGGTGCGCTATGCTTGTGGAAAGCCACGCTTACCAGCTGATAGACCGCGACAGCGCAAATGGAAACTAAGGAAGGATACATGAAACAGTCACTTCGTGGCCTGTTGGCCACTGCCTTCATGGCACTGCTCATCACTGGGTGCGCCATGCAGCCTCCCAGCGTGGTTGATCGCGTGCCTGACCAGGACGCAGGGCGCTTGCTCGATCAAGCCGAACAGCAAGCCCCGGAGCAAGCGGCGCGCACGCGCTTGGAAGCGGCCAACATTTTGGCCCGCCAAGGTCAGCGTGAAAACGCCTTCGATGCCGCCAACAGCATCGACGAGGCGCAGCTCAACGACACCGACCGCGTTCGCTGGGCCATGCTGTTTTCCGAACTTGCCCGTGGCTTGAACGACCCACGCGCGGTACTCCGCGCCACCCAGGTCTTGGACGACGAACTGCCCATGCAAGCCAATCAGCAGCAGACCTTAGCCGAACGGCGTCAATGGGCTCAGCAGGCCATGAATCAGCAGCCGGATCAGGTGCAGGTCACGCTTCCCGAGCTGGATGGCACCGACGTGCGCCGCATCGTCGTTGCGCTGCCGGAGTCTGGCCCGCTGAGCAGCGTGGCCAACACCATTGCCAGCGCCATGCGCCGTCATAACGACATCAGCGATGACGGCGTTCAGTTAAGCTTCATCGACGCCGCACAGTACTCGCTAGACGAACTCTATAGCCGCGCGCAGCAGATGAACGCGCAGCTCATGATTGGGCCGCTGGACAAAGATCAAGTGACTCAGCTCGAACAGCGCGATAGCGTTGCGCTGCCTACGCTAGCCCTCAACTACGGCAGCAGCGCCAACAATCAAGCACAGCGCCTGCTGCAGTATGGCCTGTCTGCGGAAGACGAAGCCCGCCAAGCCGCGCGACGTGCTTATCAAGACGGTCAGCGCCAAATGTCGTTGATGGTGCCCGATAACGATTGGGGCCGCCGAGTTGGTGAAGCCTTCTGGAACGAGTTTCAGCGCCTGGGTGGCGAGGTGACGAATGCCGTGCGCTACAACCCGAGCAGCCCGGTATCGAATGCGGTGCAAACGGCGCTCAACGTCAGCGGCGAACGGGCGCGTCTTGGCAACATCGATGCCCTCTTCCTGCTGGCACTCCCGGATTACGCACGCCAAGTGCCGCCTACGCTGGATTACTACTACGCGCCGGATCTGCCCATTTACGCCACGTCTCACCTGCACGAAGGGCGCCTACAAACGCGCTTGGATCAGGATCTCAATGACGTGATGTTCATGGACATCCCCTGGCAAATCCCGGACGCCGCAGTAGGCGGCGAAGAAGTGCTGCCCTTCTACCCCACGTATCAAGCGCTGCGCGATGAAGCGGATGCCTCCATGTTCCGTCTAATGGCCATGGGCGTGGACGCCTACGAACTCGCTAAACGCATGTCGGACCTTTCTGGACTGAATGGCCTGAGCGGCAGTACCGGCACCCTATCGCTCTCCAACGACGGGCGCATTCATCGCGAACTGCCTTGGGCCAAATTCCAGAACGGCACGCCGTCGCCCATCTTGATTCCTGGCTTACTGGATGACGAGCAGTAGACCACAAACAGCTCGCTCACGAGGCGCAGCCATTGAGCAATTAGCCGCTCAATGGCTGCAGCAGCGTGGTCTTCGGTGGGTGGCCAGCAACCACCATGTCAAAGGCGGCGAACTAGATCTCATCATGTACGACCGGGATACGCTGGTCTTCGTCGAGGTCAAACACCGCGCCACGACGCGCTACGGGCACCCACTCGAAATGGTCAACGCACAAAAGCGTCGCCGCTTGATTCGCGCAGCGTCGCTCTATCTTGCGCGACATGACCTCTCATGCCCCTGTCGCTTTGATATCCTAGCCATTACAGGCAGACCGCCCGCTCTCGAGTTCCATTGGGAGCAAGCGGCTTTCGACGCGTATTAATACTCTTAACTAGGAAGCCCTGATGGACTTTCAATCTCGTATACTCAGCCATTTTAATGCCAGCATCGATACCAAAACCTACGCCAGCGAAGTGCTACCTCCGTTCATCGAGGTCGCCAGTCAAATGATGGTGCAGTGCTTAGTCAACGAAGGAAAAATTCTCGCGTGTGGCAACGGTGGTAGTGCCGGTGACAGCCAGCACTTTTCGTCTGAGTTACTGAATCGTTTCGAGCGCGAGCGCCCCAGTCTCCCTGCCTTGGCTCTGACGACCGATACATCGACACTCACCTCCATTGCGAACGATTACAGCTACAACGAAGTCTTTTCCAAGCAGATCCGCGCACTGGGCCAGCCTGGCGATGTCTTGCTGGCAATCTCCACCAGCGGTAACTCGGCCAACGTCGTTCAAGCCATCCAGGCTGCCCACGACCGTGACATGACCGTGGTAGCCCTCACCGGACGTGACGGTGGCAATATGGCCTCGCTGCTGGGCCAAGATGACTGCGAAATTCGCGTACCTGCCACTTCCACCGCGCGCATCCAAGAGGTGCATTTGCTCGTCATTCACTGTCTTTGTGATTTAATTGACGAACAACTGTTTGGCGGCGCTGACTAATAACGCGCGTTTTGTGAATCCCTACTGATCAAGGAGTCATCCCCATGGCCCTGCGCTTCTCCTCCAAAACCCTACTGGCTGCAACGCTTTGTGGCGCGATCGCCCTCAGCGGCTGCGCCAACAATAGCGCCTCGAATCCGTCCAACTACGGCCAGCGCAGCAACGACGTAGAAGCGGTCGATGCCACCATCGAGCGCGAAGTAGAACGCGCCCTGGCCCGCGCAGACGCCCGCCTTGGCGATGCCCGCATCCGCGCCCACAGCTATAATGGTGCCCTGCTACTCGTCGGACAAGTGCCTAGCGAAGAGCTAAAGAACATGGCCGGTAGCGTGGCTTCCAACCTGCGTGGTGTGGAAAAAGTCCATAACGAACTGACCGTGGCGGCCAATCTACCCGCGACTCAGCGACTGACGGATACGTGGCTCACTACCAATGTGATCAGCCACTTGGCCACCAATGACCGCATCGACTCCTCCAAGCTGAAGGTCACCACGGAAAATGCCAGCGTCTACCTGATGGGCATGGTGACGCGTGAAGAGGCTGACCGCATCGTCAACGCCGCTTCATCGGTAGGAGGCGTTCAGCGAATCGTGAAGGTGTTCGATTACCTCGACTAGCCTCCATGAACGACAAAACCTCGCCAGATATCTGGCGAGGTTTTGTATACAGGCGAGCCACTCAGCGAATTACTTCACGACACGTAACGTAGGCTTCTTCTTGGGCTTGTCATCGCTGGCACCGGCTTCGGAAGAACCGTTGGACGCCGTATCCGACGTTGGCTCCGTCAGAGTCAACTCCGGCTTCGAAGCCTCCGGCCCCGCATCTTCCACGTCATCCGACGTCTCATCATGCTCGTCGAAGCCTGCCGCATCCAGCTCAGGCTCATGACCAAACACCATACCCGCCCCATTCTCACGGGCATAAATGGCAATCAGCGCAGGCGTTGGAATCATCACTTGCATGGGCTGACCGCCAAAACGAGCGTTAAAGCCGATCGCCTGATTCTCCATAAACAGGTCGCGCACGGCCGTCGGGGCCACGTTGAGCACGATCTGTCCGTTCTGCACGAATTGCCGTGGCACTTCGACCCCAGGCTGGGTCGCATCCACCACCAAATAGGGGGTCAGCTCGTTGTCTAACAGCCACTCATAAAGGGCTCGGGCGAGATAGGGACGGCTCGATTTCATAAGGCCCCCTCCTCCTAACGTGTATGGCCCCTTGCTCAAGCGCTAAGAGGCCGAATGAATTCAAGCGCGCATCTCTTTTTCACGCTCGTTCAAAGATGCTTTAAACGCTTCACGCTCAAATACCCGCGCCATGTAACCGAGCAGCGGCTTGACCTGCTTTTCAGGCAACTCGATGTTCAGCTCGGGTAAACGCCAAAGGATGGGGGCGAGACAGCAGTCCACCAGCGTAAACTCTTCGCTCATGAAATAAGGCATATCTTCGAAGATGGGCGAGATACCAATCAGGCTTTCGCGTAGCTCCTTACGCGCCTTATCGGCCTCTTTCTTACCGCCTGTACGAATCTGCTCGAGCATCGGGCACCATTCGCGCTCGATACGGTGCATCCAGAGACGGCTTTGCGCACGCGCTACAGGATAAACCGGCAGCAACGGTGGATGAGGAAAACGCTCGTCCAAGTACTCCATCATGACCTTGGACTCGTAAAGCACCAAGTCACGATCCAGCAGCGTCGGAACGCTGTTGTACGGGTTGAGGTCTGCTAGCTCTTCAGGCGGCTGCTCCTCGGCGACATCGACGATGTCGACCGCCACTCCTTTTTCAGCCAGAACAATGCGCACTCGATGACTGAAATGATCATCACTACCTGAGTAAAAGATCATTGACGACCGCTTGGCCACAACACCCATGAAAGCATCCTCGCATCAAAACAATTTTCGATAATAACATGCCAGCACCCTCTTATGGGAAGGTAGCCAGCGATACATAGCAACATGCAGACAAGCAAAAGGCGCACGACTTTCGCCGTGCGCCTGTACGTCCCATCAAATCTGACTGCTTAGTGGACGTCTCGCCAGTACTCACGCTTGAGCAGGTAGGCAATCACACCAAAGATAAAGATGAAGATCAGCACTTTGGGTGCAAGAGCTTGCGCCTGCAGCTTGGAAGGCTCACCGACATAGGCCAGGAAGTTGGTCAAATCGTACACCGCTTCCTCGAACTCGGCAGGCTCCATGGTCCCCGGCTGAGTGACTTGCAGCACGTCACACGACTGATACTTGCCCGACAAAGGATCCGGTTCGTGACCTGCCACCGGCTGATCGGTTTCGGCACAGACCATTTCCTGAACGCCCTGGAGAGGCTCCAGCACGTTAGGCATCGCCACCAGCTCGTAAACCGTGTTGTTCACACCGGTGGGTCGGCTCGGGTCTTTGTAAAAGCCCAGCAGGTAGGAGTAAACCCAGTCAGTACCACGCAGACGCGCTTCCAGCGTCAGATCGGGCGGCGCAGCGCCGAACCAAGACTCAGCATCACCACTGTCCATGGCGATGTGCATCTGGTCGTTGAACGCCAAGTCGGAGGAGAAGATCAGGTTCTCTTCCACCAAGTCCTGCGGAATCCCCAGGTCGTCAGCAGCACGCGCAAAACGCTGGTGCTCCAGCGAGTGACAGCCCATGCAGTAGTTGACGTAGAGCTTCATGCCGTTTTGCAGCGACGCTTGGTCGTGCAGATCAGGCTCCATACTGTGGGGCACGCTCGCGCCACCAGCGGCCATCGCGGTGACCGGCACGATTGCGAAGAGCAGTGCTAATAGTTGCTTTTTCATTAGCCAGTCACCCTTTCCGGAACGGGTTTAGTCTTCTCCAGCTTGGTGTAAATCGGCATCAGCAGGAAGAAGGCGAAGTAAATGGCTGTACACACCTGCGCAAGGATGGTGCGACCTTCCGTAGACGGCAGCACGCCCAATACGCCCAGAATGATGAAGCTAATCGAGAACAGCAGCAGCATGACCTTCGACATCCAGCCTTTGTAGCGCATGGAGCGTACGGGGCTGCGGTCAAGCCACGGCAGCACGAACAGCACAGCGATGGCGGCTCCCATACACACCACGCCGAGGAACTTCGCATCCAGCCCGAACAGCGAGAAAGTAATCGCGCGCAGGATGGCGTAGAACGGCGTGAAGTACCAGACAGGTGCGATATGGTCAGGCGTTTTCAGCGGGTTGGCCGGCTCGAAGTTCGGCTTCTCGATGAAGTACCCACCCCCTTCCGGGAAGTAGAACACCACCACGCAGAACACGAACAGGAAGACCGCGATACCCACCAGATCCTTCACGGTGTAGTACGGATGGAACGCAATGCCATCGAGGGGCTTACCGGTCTCATCTTTCTTCTGCTTGATGTCGATACCGTCAGGGTTGTTAGACCCTACTTCGTGCAGCGCGATGATGTGCAGCACGACCAGCGCCAAAATCACGATCGGCAGTGCGACGACGTGGAGCGCGAAGAAGCGGTTCAACGTAATACCCGAGATCAGGAAGTCACCACGCACCCACTGAGCAAGGTCAGGGCCGATGCCTGGAATGGCAGAGAAGAGCGAGATGATGACCTGAGCACCCCAGTAAGACATCTGCCCCCATGGCAGCAGATAGCCCATGAAGGCCTCCGCCATCAGCGCGAGGTAGATCGTCATACCAAAGATCCACACCAGCTCGCGGGGCGCTTTGTAAGAGCCGTACATCAAGCCGCGGAACATGTGCATGTAGATCACCACGAAGAAGGCTGACGCCCCCGTGGTATGCATGTAACGGATCAGCCAACCCCACTCCACATCACGCATGATGTATTCAACTGAGGCAAACGCACCTTCAGCTGACGGGTTGAAGCTCATGGTCAACCATACGCCGGTCAAGATTTGGTTGACTAGCACTAGCAGTGCCAATACACCAAAAATATAGAAGAAGTTGAAGTTCTTCGGCGCGTAGTACTTGGTCAGGTGATCCTGCATCATTTGCGTGGCGGGGAAACGGTCGTCCACCCAACGCATGATGCCGCTTTCGGCCTTTGCCTTATTTGGATTAGCCATTAGGCACTCTCCTCATCTTCGCCGACCACGATGATGTCATCGTTTTCAAAGCGGTAGGGCGGCACTTCAAGGTTAGTCGGCGCAGGAACGTTGCTAAAAACGCGACCGGCTAAGTCAAAGCGAGAGCCGTGGCATGGGCAGAAGAAACCACCCGGCCAGTTATCGACGCCCACCCCTTCCGCATCCGGCTCAGGCCGAAACAGAGGAGAACAGCCCAGGTGAGTACAGATACCGATCAGCACACCGATTTCAGGCCTGATCGAGCGCAGTTCACCCTGGATGTAGGCAGGCTGCTGTGGCACTTCGGAATCCGGATCCGCCAGGCTATCCGCGCCAAGCGCTTCCGTACGCTCGATCATCTCGGGCGTACGGTTAATGATCCAAATCGGGCGACCACGCCATTCGACGGTCATGCGCTGACCCGGCTCAAGCTTGGAAATATCCGCTTGTACCGGGGCGCCTGCCGCCCTTGCCTTGGCACTAGGCTGCCAAGATGCCACAAAGGGGACCGCAACCCCGACAGCGCCCACCGCCCCCACAACGGAGGTGGCGCCTACGAGGAAACGGCGCCGGCCTTTGTTTACGCCGTTATCTGCCATTTCTGGTTTCTCCCATCAGCTTACCCGTTCCGTCGCAAAGGCGTCTTGCGACGACGAATATCAAATACAGTCTATGTTAAAAAAACAAAGCGCTCTGCACAAGAACAACTGCCCCGGACGATGGTGGTACGAGCGTTATAATTTTTTGATATTCCAATAAAAAACGCCCAGGTCTTTGACCTGGGCGTTTTTGCCGCATAGCGTAGAATTAACGCTTGGAGAACTGCGGACGACGACGTGCTTTACGCAGACCGACTTTCTTACGCTCAACTTGACGAGCATCACGAGTAACGTAACCCGCAGCGCGCAGCGTAGGACGCAGATCTTCGTTGTAGTTCATCAGGGCACGCGTGATGCCGTGACGAATGGCGCCAGCCTGTGAAGAGCCGCCGCCGCCTTCAACGGTCACGTACACGTCGAACTGGTTCAGCGTCTCGGTCAGCTCTAGCGGCTGACGAACAACCATGCGACCGGTAACACGACCGAAGTACTGGTCAAGTTCACGATTGTTGACGGTAATTTTGCCGGAACCCGGCTTCAGAAACACACGAGCGGTGGAAGTCTTGCGGCGCCCGGTACCGTAATACTGCTGTGTCATGGCGAAGATTTCCTCAGATGTTCAGTTCAAGCGGCTGCTGGGCAGCATGCGGATGCTCGGCACCGGCGTACACTTTCAACTTGGTATACATGGCGCGACCCAACGGACCTTTCGGCAGCATGCCTTTGACGGCAGACTCGATGATACGCTCAGGAGCGTGATCGATCATTTTGTCGAATGTCATGGAGCGCAGACCGCCCGGGTAACCTGTGTGGCGATAATAGGTCTTTGCCTTCGCCTTGTTACCGGTTACTTGGACTTTCTCGGCGTTGATGACGACGATGTAGTCACCGGTATCAACGTGAGGGGTAAATTCGGGCTTATGCTTGCCACGCAGGCGGCGAGCAATCTCGGTTGCCAGACGACCGAGCGTTTTGTCCGTAGCGTCGACAATGTACCAGTCGCGCTGGACGGACTGCGGCTTAGCACTGAACGTCTTCATGGATGAAATCACCAGATTAAGTGTGTTGGGTGTCTCACACCGCTAGGCGGTGAAGCACCATCCCTATTTTTTTTGGTTGCGGGCAAATGCCAGCAACGTGTAGCGAGGCAGCATTCTACAGTAAGCATCCGCTCAAGTTAAGGGCTCTATGACTTTTTTTGCGTGCCACCACCCTAAGGCTTGTGCGCCAGCGCCAGATACTCGCGAGACTGCATCTCTTGCAATCGCGACAAGGTCCGCTGAAACTCGAACGTCAGCTTACCGTCGCTGTAAAGCGACTCCACCGGCACTTCCGCCGACATCAGCAGCTTCACGCCGCGATCATAGAATTCGTCCACCATGTTGATGAAACGCCGCGCTTGATCGTCCATCTTGCCATCCATCCGCGGCACATTGGCCACCAGAACGGTATGAAATTCTCGGGCCAGCTCGATATAGTCGTTTTGGCTGCGCGGGCCGTCACACAGTTCGGCAAACTCGAACCACACCACATCTTCATGCAGGCGACGCGTTTTGAGCACCCGGTGATTAACTTCCAGCGGTGCACCCTCCTCCCCAGGCTGACCGGCAATTTCTCGGAAGCTGCGCGCTAGCTCTTTCTCGGCCGCAGCGTCAAGAGGCGCATGGAAAATTTCAGCACGCTCCAGTGCCCGCAGACGATAGTCGATACCCGAATCGACGTTGACCACCTCGCAATGTCGATTTACCAATTCAATGGCAGGCACGAACCGCGCACGCTGCAGCCCATCCTTGTAAAGATCGTCCGGGACGATATTCGATGTCGCCACCAATACCACGCCGCGCTGGAAGAGCGCTTCCAGTAAGTTAGCGAGAATCATGGCGTCGGTAATATCTTTGACGAAAAACTCATCGAAGCAGATAACGCGTGCCTCGGCGGCAAATTTACCCGCGATGAGAGTGAGCGGGTTTTTCTCGCCTTTATAATGAGTTAGTTCATTATGAACCCGCTGCATGAACCGGTGAAAATGGGTGCGCATTTTTTCGGAAAACGGCAGCGCCTCATAAAAGGTATCGACCAAGTAGGTCTTACCACGCCCCACGCCTCCCCAGAAGTAGAGCCCTTTTACTTGAGGCAACGGCGGTTTGGCAGGCGCATGCTTCTTACCCAGCAAACCTGCCATTTTGGCTTTGATTCCTTTGCTGGCCACCACGGCCTTGGGCACCGTCGTTGGCGTCGCCAACAGCTCATCATAGAGCCGCTGGAGATGCTTGACCGCCTGCTCTTGGGCCGGGTCATACTGAAAATCGCTGCGCTTGAGATCGGCTTGATAGCGCTCAAGCGGCGTGGGGCGACGAGTGGAATCGGACGCCTGACGCTCAGACACTGATGGCATGAAGATGGTGCTCCCGCAACACTTGAGCCTGAGTGCGTGCCCGCCGCCTTAAAGCGCCAGACAACACGAGCTCAACAAAAATGAGGGCAATTATACGCCGCTTGAACGCTAAGCGCATGACCGGATTGACCCAACCGACTGAGACGCGCCTATAATGGGGCGGTTTTTAAAGTCACGCCCTGTATACAGCGGCGCGCATTACTTAGGGAGAAGGACTGTGGAAGCAAGCTCGCCATTCACTTTTGCAATCATTGGCTTGGCCGTGGGATTCATCATTGGCCTTGGGTGCTATCGGCTTTTCAGCAAAGGTGCGCGAGACGTCGCTTCGCTCAAGCAGACGCTGCTTGAGCGTGAACACCAAATTGCCGATTTAAAGAAAGGGATGAGCCATCACCTCACCGGCATTCAGCAGCGCCTGGAGAATATTCGCCATGAGGCGGACCAGCTAGAGCAGCAAGTAGAGAGCGAAGCCGCCCAATGGAAACTCACGAGCGTCAAACCGTCCTCTCAGTCGACCGCCACGCCTGACGGCGACCAAAGCGTTGCCATGCCTCGGGACTACGCCGCTGGCAAAAACGGGACGCTATCGGAAGACTTTGGCCTCAAAGAGAACAGAGCCACAGATAACACCGCTGCCCAGCCGCCACGCTACTAAACGCGTGACGCTATCACTGCGTGCCAGGGCCCACCCTGTTGTGGCCCTGGTCAGCAACCTGCTCCCCACCCTCAGCTAGGCCGGATTATCGATATCGACGAAACGGTGTTCAACGCCAAACTCGCTGGCCAGCCATTCGCCCATGGCCTGAACACCGTAACGCTCGGTCGCGTGGTGTCCCGCTGCTAGATAGTGAATGCCCATTTCACGGGCCAAGTGGGTCGTTCGCTCAGAGATCTCGCCCGATATAAACACCTGGGCACCGGCCTCGTAGGCCGCCGTAATCATGTCTTGTGCCCCACCGGTGCACCAGGCAATCCGCTCGATGGGCTCACGGCTTGGCGCCTCGACGACGAGCGGCTCGCGTTCGAGGATAGCGCCAACTTGCTGCGCCAACGCTGACACACTCTGTGGCGTCACCAGCCGTCCCGACCAGAGCAGCCCTTCACCCAACTCTCCGTCTAGACATCCCTCGACTTTCCAACCCAAGCGCTTGGCCAACTGCGCGTTATTCCCCATCTCCGCATGGGCATCTAGCGGCAAATGGTAGGCCAACAGGCTGATATCATTGGCCAACAACGTTTTGATTCGACGCTGCTTCATGCCCGTGATGGGGACGGGCTCGTTCTTCCAGAAATAGCCATGGTGCACGAGCACCATGTCGGCCTGCCATGCCACGGCTTCTTCCAGTAACGCTTGGCAAGCCGTCACTCCTGTCATGACCCGACGCACCTGCTCACGCCCCTCGACCTGAAGGCCGTTGACCGTAAAATCTTTGAATTGAGTGGCGCGTAACTGGTGGTCGCAGGCAGCGACTAACTGATCACGGTGATTCACGCTCTCTCCTTCTTGCAATTAAACCAGCCCCCGTGAGGCACAGCGGCATTCGGTGTTACCATAGCGCCATTGTAAGACTCGCTTTACGTTATCGCGAACCTCGCGACCGTTTAGACTGCCACACGCTGAGGAACTTTCGCATGCACCGCTTCGTGCTGCCTTATTTATGGCCCATTTTGACCGGGCTTCTGCTTGCGGCCGTGGTGCTGCTCGCCTTTCCCGAGCAGCTGCCCAACCCGTTCCGTCAAACGCCCCCGGTAACGGAGGAGGCTCCCACCGCCTTCGATCCCCCTCCTGCACTGGTCCCAACGACCAGCAGCGAACCCAGTGCAAGTCGTCCGGCGCCGGATATCAAACAAGCAGCTCCGCTTTCCCGGCAGCAAGGCCCTGCTAGCTACTCCAACGCCGTCAATCAAGCCGCCCCTGCGGTGGTGAACATCTACTCATCTCGAATCGTCGAGCGCGACCAGCACCCGCTGATGTCCGATCCCTTCTTCAACCAATTTTTCAGCGGTGACGATGCCACGACCCACCAGCGCATGCTGTCGAGCCTGGGGTCTGGCGTCATCGTCAGCAACGACGGCTACGTGTTGACCAACCATCATGTGATCAACGGCGCCGACCAAATACAGGTCGCGCTTCGCGACGGGCGTGAAACCCTCGCGGAAGTCATCGGCACCGATCCAGAAAGCGATCTGGCAGTGCTCCGGATTGACCTAGACGACTTACCGGTCATTGAGCTTGCCGACTCAGAAGAGGTCGCGGTGGGCGATGTGGCGCTGGCCATTGGCAACCCCTTTGGCGTTGGCCAAACCGTGACCATGGGTATTATCAGCGCCACCGGGCGCAGTCACCTGGGATTGAATGCTTACGAAGACTTCATTCAGACCGACGCCGCCATTAACCCCGGTAACTCAGGCGGCGCGCTGGTCAACCCAGACGGCGCATTGGTGGGAATCAATACGGCGATCTTCTCTCGCTCCGGCGGCTCCCAGGGGATTGGTTTCGCGATTCCTGCCAATCTCGCGCACAGCATTTTGGACGAGCTGGTCACCCGCGGACGGGTCATTCGAGGGTGGCTGGGCATCGAAGCCCAGGCTCTTTCAAGGGAGCTGGCCGCATCGTTTGGATTACGGACGCCGCAGGGAGTCATCGTCGCAGGCGTCGTAAGCGGCGGCCCTGCCGCCCAGGCAGGCTTGCAGCCAGGTGACGTACTGCTCTCCATCGACGGACAAGTCATCTTGGATGCCCGAGCGACCATGAGCGATATCGCCTCGATCCCGCCCGGTACGTCGCTGCCGCTGACGATTGTCCGCGGCGGCGAACGTATGGAAATGACGCTGGAGGTAGGCGAGCGCCCCGTACCGACCAACGCTACGTCAGCCGATCGGCAGAGCGGCTCTTGAGCCGCCCTGCCGGGGCGTTCTTACTGCCTATCAGTCGCGGATACGATACTCCGCCGAGCGCGCATGGGCAGTAAGATACTCCCCGCGCGCCAGCACGGAAGCCACTTTACCCAGCTCGGAGGCGCCCTCTGGAGAGCAGTGGATGATGGAAGAGCGTTTTTGAAAATCGTACACACCTAGCGGCGAGGAGAAGCGCGCCGTGCCGGACGTCGGCAGGACATGGTTCGGGCCTGCACAGTAATCTCCCAGCGCTTCCGACGTGTGGCGACCCATGAAGATCGCGCCCGCATGGCGGATATCGTCTAGCCATGCCTCAGGCTCTGCGACCGATAATTCAAGATGCTCTGGCGCAATGCGATTGATCATCTCGATCGCTTCAGCCTGATCGTGACACAGAATCAGCGCGCCGCGGCGGTTCAGCGAGGCGCGGGCAATCTCTTCGCGCTCTAGCGTTGGCAGCAACCGCTCGATGGAAGCCGCCACAGCGTCCAAATGCGCGGCGTCCCAGCTCACTAAAATCGCTTGCGCGTCTTCGTCATGCTCGGCTTGGGAGAAGAGGTCCATGGCGATCCAATCCGGATCGGTTTGCCCATCCGACACCACCATGATTTCGGAAGGCCCGGCAATCATATCGATACCCACCTGACCGAACACGGCTCGCTTGGCCGTGGCGACGTAGATATTGCCTGGGCCCACGATTTTATCGACGCGAGGAACACTTTGCGTGCCGTAGGCCAGCGCAGCGACGGCTTGAGCGCCACCAATGGTGAACACGTAGTCCACGCCCGCCAGATGCGCTGCCGCCAGCACCAGATCATTCAGCACACCATCCGGCGTGGGCACCACCATGACGATTTCACGCACGCCCGCTACGTGGGCAGGAATCGCATTCATCAACACCGAGGACGGATAGGCCGCTTTGCCACCCGGCACATAAATACCGGCCCGATCGAGCGGGGTGACTTTCTGGCCGAGCACCGTCCCGTCAGCCTCTTCGTACTGCCAAGAGGTCGGTTTTTGCCGCTCATGGTAGCGTTTGATGCGCTCGGCGGCCGTGGCCAACGCTTCTCGCTGGGCCTCTGGCAAACCGTCGTACGCTTTTTTCAACTGTTCGGGGGAGAGACACAGTTGATCCATGGACGCGACCGACAGACGGTCAAAGCGGTTCGTGGCGTCGATGACGGCCTGATCACCGCGCTGCTGGACGTCTGCCAAGATCTCTTCAACACGAGCCTGGACCGCTTTATCAGACACGCCCTCCCAATCCAGCAGCGCATCGAGGCGCTGGTGGAAGGCCGCGTCACGGGTCGAGAGGCGGGCAATGGTGGCTGTGGTTGTATCGCTCATGATGAACCTCGTGTCATTCGATAGGCTGCGTCTGACGCTTTTTCACGGCACTTTCCAGGCGCGCTAGCAGCGGCTTGATGCGGTCGTGCTTCATGGTCATGGCCGCTTTATTGACCACCAAACGCGTGCTGATATGGGCGATGAGTTCGCGGGGCTCCATGCCGTTAGCGCGAAGCGTATTGCCAGTGTCGACGATATCGACGATCTCATCGGCCAAGTTCATGAGCGGAGCCAGCTCCATCGCTCCGTAGAGCTTGATGACCTCTGCCTGAATCCCCTGCTCGGCGTAGTAGCGACGCGCGACGTTGACGAACTTAGTGGCCACACGGCGGCGCGCTTTGGCAGGCGGCTGCCCGGTCACGCCTGCCGTCATCAGCTTGCATCGAGCAATGTCCAGATCGAGCGGCTCGTAAAGACCTTCCGCGCCGTGCTCCAACAGCACGTCTTTACCGGCGATACCCACATCTGCCGCGCCTAACTGTACGTAGGTGGGCACGTCGGTGGCGCGAATGATCACCAGCTTGACATCGGGCAAGTTGGTATCGAACAGCAACTTGCGGCTTTTGCTCAAGTCTTCGGCGGGCGTAATGCCCGCATCTGCCAGCAAGGGCAGCGTTTCATCCAAAATACGCCCTTTGGAAAGGGCCAAAATCAGTTGCTTACTCATGGTCTAAGGCCAGTGTTGTCCGCGTGGCTTAGCCGGGAATACGGCGAATCTTCGCCCCCAGCAGCTGTAATTTTTCCTCGATACACTCGTAGCCACGATCGATATGGTAGATACGATCGACCAGCGTCTCCCCTTCGGCCATCATGGCCGCAATGACCAGCGATGCGGAAGCACGAAGGTCCGTGGCCATGACCGGAGCGCCAGAAAGCTTATCAACGCCCTTGATCAATGCGGCATTACCCTCTAGTACGATGTTCGCGCCCATACGGTTCAGCTCTTGCACGTGCATGAAGCGGTTTTCGAAGATCGTCTCAACGACTCGTGAGTGTCCTTCGGCAACAGCGTTCATGGCGACGAACTGCGCCTGCATGTCAGTAGGGAACGCGGGGTAAGGCGCCGTGCGGATATTGACCGCTTTGGGGCGTTTGCCGTGCATGTCCAGCGAAATCCAATCGTCACCGCTGTCGATATCGGCGCCCGCCTCTTCCAGCTTGGCGAGCACCGCTTCCAAAATATCGGCCCGCGTGCGCTTTACTTTCACTCGCCCACCTGTCATGGCGGCGGCCACCAAGAAGGTGCCCGTCTCGATACGGTCGGGCATGACATCGTGCTCACAGCCGTGCAGTGAGGCGACGCCATCGATGACGATGGTGTCCGTTCCGTGACCACGGATCTTCGCGCCCATCTTGATCAGGCACTCGGCCAGATCGACGACCTCAGGCTCACGGGCGGCGTTTTCGAGAATGGTACGCCCCTCTGCCAACGTTGCAGCCATCAGCAGGTTTTCCGTACCGGTCACGGTCACAGTGTCGAAAAAGATCGTCGCACCTTTCAAGCGACCGTCGACACGGGCACGAATGTAGCCCGACTCGACATGAATCTCCGCCCCCATGGCCTCCAGACCACGCAGGTGAAGGTCCACGGGGCGAGAGCCGATGGCGCAGCCGCCTGGCAGCGAGACATCCGCCTTGCCAAAGTGTGCCAACAGCGGGCCGAGCACCAGAATGGAAGCGCGCATTTTCTTCACGAGCTCGTAGGGTGCATGACACTGGGTCACCTGAGAACCATCCAACTGGATGCTCATCTTCTCGCCCATCACCGGCTCGACGCCCATCCGCCCGAGCAGCTCTAGCGTGGTGGTAATATCCTGCAAATGCGGCAAATTACCGATGACCACCGGACCATCTGCCAATAGGCTCGCACACAAAATTGGAAGCGCCGCATTTTTTGCGCCGCTTGCCCACACTTCGCCATCGACCGAGCCATTGCCCGTAATAATGAGTTTATCCATGGAGCGGCCGTTACTGAGCGTTTTCCGCCGCAGTTTGCCACTGCGTCGGAGTAAACGTTTTGATACTGATAGCGTGCAGTGCGCCCGACGCGATCTCTTCGCTGAGCGCGGCGTAAACGAGCTGCTGACGCTTCACTGGAGAAAGACCTTCAAAGGCTTCACCAACCGCAATCACCTGAAAATTGCAGCCTTCACCCTGGATGTGGAACTCACACCCATCGATGCGGGATTCAAGCAGTGCTTTTACCTCGTTGGGTTGCATGAGACAGGAAACTCCTTTGGGGTCGTTGAAATGGTAAGCAATAGGGAGACATGATAAAGAAAAGCAGCTCACTTGGCGATGCTGAGCCACGCCGCCAATGAAGAGAGCAGCCCGTAGGCTGCTCTTGGGGTTGCGCATATCAGGCAGAGACGTCTCGAGCGGTCAGTGCGTCCAGCTCTGCCAGAGACGCCAACCGCTGCAGTGGCGGCGACAATACGATGGACCGCACCGTGATCTGAAGCGCTTGGCAAGCACGCAGCCACTCGAACAGAACGCTAAGCGCCACGCTGCTTGCTTTGCTGATTTGCGCAAAATCCAAACGCACTGATGAACGCTCGAATTCACGCAGCCACTGAACGCCCCGAGCGGCCACGTCGGCGGCGGCACTCATGACCAAATCGCCCGCGACCAGCAGCGTATCGTCCTGCACGGACAGCGTCACCTCTGAGCGAGAGAGGAGCGATGTCACGCGTCGCCTCCCTGCTCCAGCTCATCGACGCCGATTTCGGGCGCCCAACCGCGGATGACCGCATCGTAGTCACGGTTATTGTCACGCATGGCCTGATCGAACTGGTTGCGGAAGGTCAGCCCCAGATTGATGCCGTTGACGATCACGTTCACCACGCGCCACTGGCCATCAGACAGACGCAGGCTGTAGCTCACCGGATACACTTGACCATTGCTCGCCACGATTTCCATATCCACACTGGCTTGATCGTCATAGCGTTGTCCGCGCTGCTCGCTCAATACGCGCAGCTCATCATAATCAAACGTCACCAAACCACGGGTGTACGTGTCGATGAGCGTTTGACGAAACACGGTGGCAAACTGACTCCGCTGTTCCGGCGTTGCGTTGCGGAAATAGCTCCCCATCACACTGGCACCGATATAGCGAAAATCTGCTACGTCATCGAGACTCTCGTTCACCAGCGCCTTCAGTTCATCCAGGTTGTTGGCGTAATACTCCTTCTTGCCATCGATTTGACTCATGAAGGATTCGATGTTGTCACGAATCATCTCTTCGGGAGATTGGGTTTGCGCCTGAGCCAGCAGCGGTGCCAGCATGAGCAGAGCGGCCAACGCAACGCGCTGAACGAAAGCAGAATAAACGTTGAACATCATCTCGACCTCTTGAATGAAGATAACGGATGGCAGCTAGTTGCTGACCATATTGGATACGAATTGCTGAATAAGTTCTTCCAACACCAGTGCGGACTGGGTATCGCGGATGACGTCACCTTCCTCCAGCACCTCTGGCGCACCGCCAACGCTGAGCCCTATGTACTGCTCTCCCAGCAGGCCGGCCGTCAAAATGGCGGCGGTGGTATCTTGGGAGAGCTGACCCTCCAGCTCACTATCCAGGCTGAGGATGACGCGCGCGTCGTACCACTCCGTATCCAGCTCGATGGCCTCTACCCGGCCTACCGTAACGCCTGCCATGGTGACCCGTGCGCGCGGCTTCAAACCGCCGATGTTGGCAAAGTTGGCCTCCAGGCGAAACGTGTCGGAGGGCGCCGATAGCGTCAAACCGCTGACACGCAGGCCAAGAAACACTAGCCCAACGATGCCGGCCAACATAAAGAGACCAACGCCAAACTCTACGGTTTTGCTGCGTTTCATGAGACTACTCCACCCTTAAAGGCCGCCGAACATGACGGCGGTTAAAACGAAATCCAGCCCGAGCACGGCCAGCGAGGAGTACACCACCGTGCGTGTGGTGGCGCGGGAAATCCCCTCCGAGGTCGGCACTAGGTCATATCCTTGAAACACGGCAATCCAGGTCACGACGAGGGCAAAGACCACGCTTTTGATCATGCCGTTACCGATGTCATCGAAAAACGACACGCTGGCTTGCATGTTGCTCCAGTACGAGCCTTCGAAAACGCCCAGCCACTCGACGCCCACCAAGTAGCCGCCCCAAATACCCACAACGCTAAAACCGACGGTCAGAATGGGCAGCGCGACGAAGCCCGCCCAAAGCCTGGGAGCCACAACACGCCGCAGCGGGTCGACACCAATCATTTCCATACTGGTGAGCTGCTCGGTGGCTTTCATCAAGCCAATTTCGGCGGTCAAGGCAGACCCTGCCCGTCCAGCAAAGAGCAGCGCCGCAACCACTGGAGCAAGTTCACGCAGCAGTGAGAGGGCGACCATTTGGCCCAATGCCTCCTCAGCACCGAAATCCACCAAAATGGTATACCCCTGCAGCGCCAGCACCATGCCAATGAAAAGCCCCGACACCAACACGATGGCCAGCGACAAGACGCCCACGAAGTGCATTTGGCGTAGCCAAAGCGACCATCCCTCCCGCGACGGCACCCCTACGGCCGACTGCACTAGAAACACCGTGGCGCGTCCTAGCGCTTCGACCACGTCGCACCCTTTGCGCCCCAGGCGGGTCACTCGCGCCGCGTAGTGAGAAAATTTGGACTGCATCTACTCTGCCTTTATTGCTAAATCGTGGCCGAGGATATCCCGATAGAGCGTCTCTGCGGGATAGTGAAACGGTACCGGGCCATCTGGTTCGCCGTGCATGAACTGGCTGACCCGAGGGTCCTGATTCGTCTCCAGCGTGCTTGGGGAGCCGTGAGCCACCACCTGCCCATCGGCGATCAAGTAAAGGTAATCCGCGATACTCAACGTCTCTTTGATATCGTGAGAGACCACTACCGATGTCAGCGACAGCGCCTGATTGAGCCGCTTGATCAACTGCACCAGCACGCCCATGGAAATGGGGTCCTGGCCGACGAACGGCTCGTCGTAAAGAATCAGTTCGGGGTCCAGCGCTACGGCACGCGCTAGCGCTACCCGACGCGCCATCCCTCCAGACAGTTCGGCAGGCGTTAAGTGCCTCGCGCCCCGCAGTCCTACCGCTTGGAGTTTTAGTAGCACCAGGTCGCGAATCATCGCGTCTGGCAAATCCGTATGAACACGTAGCGGAAAGGCCACGTTTTCGAAAACGTCCAGATCCGAAAACAGGGCCCCGCTTTGAAACAGCATGCCCATGCGCTTGCGCAGTGCGAACAGCGCTTTACGTGACAGCCGGTGTACATCCTGCCCATCGATCAAGATCCGACCACGATCGGGCGTCAGCTGGCCACCGATGAGCTTCAAGAGTGTCGTTTTACCCGTACCGCTTGGCCCCATGATGGCCGTTACTTGACCGCGAGGGATGGTCATACTCACACCGCGAAAGATCTCGCTTTCACCGCGAGAAAAGTAGACGTCTTCGACCTGTATGAAGGGAACATCCGTCATGTGCTGATTGACCTTCATCGTTGATGCCAGAACGCGTCAGTATAAACCGACAAGTCACGGGGCAGTTTAAAAAACAGTGTTTTCGAAATATTATCGAACATCGTATCTTAACGCTACTCTCAGTAACAGCGGCGCAAATGATTACTACGCCAACCTTTTTTACGGCGTATGCATCGCCACGGGGCTGGTGAGTTTGCCACGCTTTAGCTAAATAGCGCCGCAAGATGTTATTCTTACTTGCTACCTATTCACTTTATGAAAACGAGACATGCCATGGGCCAGCCACTCTCTACACCCAGCCAACTGCGTGAAAGTGCGCTGCGAACGCTGCAAATTGAGCAAGCGGCCATCGGCGGCCTTCAGGCCAAACTGGACGAACAGTTCGATCACGCCTGCCAGCTCATCCTCGCCTGTCAAGGCCGGGTGGTCGTCACCGGCATGGGCAAGTCAGGACACATCGCGGGCAAACTTGCTGCGACGCTGGCGAGTACCGGCACGCCCGCCTTTTTCGTACACCCAGGTGAAGCCAGTCACGGCGACTTGGGCATGATTACCCGTACCGATGTAGTACTCGCGCTCTCCAACTCCGGCGAAACCGCCGAAGTGACGGCGCTCCTACCACTCCTTAAAAGGCTTGGCACCCCGCTGGTCAGCATGACCGGGCGTCCAGGCTCTACCCTTGCCCGCCACGCCGATGCCCATTTAGACAGCGGCGTGGAACGCGAGGCGTGCCCGCTGGACCTCGCGCCTACTAGCTCAACCACGGCGGCACTGGCTCTTGGCGACGCCCTGGCCGTTGCCCTACTCGAAGCACGCGGCTTTACCGCCGAGGATTTTGCGCTGTCCCATCCGGGTGGCAGTCTGGGTAAGCGCCTGCTGTTGCGGGTGCGTGACCTAATGCACGATGGCTCAAGGCTTCCCCAGGTCGCTTTGGGAAGCCCGCTGCGCGATGCACTATTGGAGATCACGCGCCAAGGGCTGGGGTTCACTTGCGTCATCGACAGCGAAGGCCGTTTGGCGGGCGTCTATACCGATGGCGACCTTCGGCGCACATTAGATCAATTTCATGACCTGCGCGACGTGCGCGTCGACGATGTCATGACGCGCCCAGGCAAACGTATCGGCCCTGACGTGCTGGCTGCCGAGGCCGTTCGTATTATGGAAGATAGCCGGATAACCGCGCTCGCTGTCGTCGACGAGCAGCAGCGCCCCATCGGCGCGCTACATATGCACGATCTGCTAGCCAGCGGTGTGATTTAACTGCGTGATAACGCTTTTCGCCATGGATGTTAAGGAGGCTATATGGCCCTACCCGATGCACTACTCGACCGACTTCGCCGTGTAAAACTCCTCGCGCTAGACGTAGATGGCGTCTTGACGGATGGCCGCCTCTACTTTCAGGCGGACGGCATCGAAATCAAAGCGTTTCACACCCAAGACGGGCATGGTTTGAAACTGCTCAAGCGGGTCGGCATTCACGTGGCACTGATTACCGGACGCGATTCGCCCATGGTCAGCCAGCGCGCGGCGGCGCTCGGCATTAGCCACGTTCACCAAGGCTGCGAAGATAAGCTCACGACGCTTCGCGCGCTTTGCCAACGACTGGATATCACCCTCGAGCAGGTGGCCTACTGCGGTGATGACCTGCCTGACCTCGCTCCCATCAAGCGCTGCGGCGTCGGCATCACGGTCCCCAATGCGCCTGATTACATGCACACCCATGCCGATTGGATCACGGAACGGCTAGGCGGCCACGGCGCGGTACGTGAAATTTGCGATACGCTGCTCACTTCGCAAGGGCACTGGGATGCCGTGCTCGACACGTATCTTCACAGGCACTCGTGATGGGTCTCAGAGTCAGAAAACGGGTGTGGATCACGGCGATGGTCGTGGCCCTGGGCGGACTGCTGGTCTGGCTGGACCCGCGCGGCCCGCAAGAGGGTGAGATCGATCAGGAGGCCCGTGCCCAGGAGCCTGGGCATGTGTTGGAGAACGCCGAAATTACCCTGTTTGGCGAGACAGGCGCTATCCAGCAGTCGCTGGTCACGCCTCGACTGGTCCATACGCCTCAAACGGCCATGACCGATGTCATGTCGCCGCGCGCGACGCTGTTCGACAGCGAACAGCGGGAGTGGCTGGCCACGGCAGACACCGGCACCTTGAATACCGATTCCCAGGCCCTGACGCTAAGAGGGTCTGCCCGGCTACTGGCTCCCGAAGAGGGCTGGCAGCTCGACACGCAGCAATTAAACTACGATGGCGTGACGCGCCATGCCTGGAGCGATACGCCCGTGCTGTTGCAGCAGCCGCCGCAGCGCATGGAAGCCTCCCGCATGGACGTTTGGCTCGATGACAGCCAAGTCCGCCTGACCAATAACGTGCGCGGCGTCCACCCGCCTGCCACTCGTAACCCTGAGGAGTCGCGATGAACGCCTCTCTCCGCACTGCACTCTTTGCGTTAACCCTACCCCTCGCCACGGCGGCCATGGCACAAAGCCAAGCCCCCATCGAGGTCGAAGCCGACCGCCTGGACCTCGACCAGCGCGCTGGCACCGCTGTTTACTCAGGCAACGTGGACATTCGCCAGGGCGAGATGCAACTGCGCGGCGAACGCGTCGAAATTCAGCGCAACGACTCAGGCGAGCTGTCACGCGCCATTGCCACGGGTGAGCGCGCCTACCTGCGCAATCAGCTCGAAGATCAAGAAACCCCCATGGAGGGCTGGGCGCGTCGTATCGTTTACCATGTCGCCGAACGCCGTGTAGAGCTGATCGACCAAGCCGAACTGACACAGCAAGGCGACCGTTTCCAAGGGGGGCGTTTGGAGTACTTCATCGACCAGGAAGTGGTGCAAGCACGCTCCGACGTGAGCGGTAGCGACAACCAGCGCATTCGCATGACTCTTCAGCCCGAACAATAGGGAGCGGCCACGTGGCAGCATCAACCTCTGCAGATTCCGCACCTGTCAAAACGCTCTACGCCCATCACCTAGCGAAGAGCTACAAACGCCGTCGGGTCGTGAAAGATATCAACCTGGAAATCGCTCAGGGTAGCGTCGTCGGCCTGCTGGGGCCCAACGGGGCGGGTAAAACCACGTCGTTTTACATGATCGTTGGACTGGTCAAATCCGATGCCGGTAGCGTCGGTATCGACGACGTCGACCTGACCCATGCGCCCATGCACGAGCGCGCCATGGCCGGGATTGGCTACCTTCCCCAGGAAGCCTCCATTTTCCGCAAGCTCTCGGTGGCCGATAACATCATGGCGATTCTCGAGACGCGCAAAGCGCTGGACCGCAGCGCTCGGGAAGCACGCCTCGAGTCACTGCTCGAAGATTTCCATATTACCCACATTCGCGACAACCTGGGCATGAGCCTCTCAGGGGGCGAGCGCCGCCGAGTGGAGATCGCTCGCTCACTCGCTACCGAGCCCGCATTCATTCTGCTCGACGAGCCGTTTGCCGGGGTCGACCCTATTTCAGTGGGTGAAATCAAAACCATCATTCGCGCACTGAAAAAACGCCACATCGGCGTCTTGATCACTGACCATAACGTGCGCGAAACCCTGGATATTTGTGACATTGCCTACATCGTTGGCGACGGCCATATCATCGCCAGTGGAAACGCCCAGGAGATCCTCAATAACCAGAAGGTTCGTGATGTCTATCTAGGCGCAGACTTCCGCCTCTAAACTCTGGCCTGACCAAACTTTTCTTTTAGTGGCATGCTTATTGCACTTGCACAGAGTCATAACTCGCTCTAGGGTGGAGCTTTCTGATTAACGAGTGGTTCTCAGATGGTCATGAAAGCTTCTCTCCAATTGCGTATCGGCACACAGCTGACCATGACACCTCAGCTGCAGCAGGCCATTGCCCTGCTACAGCTCTCCACGCTGGACCTCCGTCAAGAAATTCAGCTAGCGCTGGACGCTAACCCCATGCTCGAACAAGAGGATGAGTTTGGCGAACAGGCTGTTAGCGAGCCTCAAGAGACCGAGTGGTCGGACAGCATTCCCAACGAACTCTCCGTAGACAGCGACTGGTCGGACACCTACCAAGACATGGGCAGCTTGGGCGGTAGCAGCGAAGGACCCGACTTCGAGCGCCAAGCAGCAGGCCAAAGCCTTCATGGCCATCTGTTATGGCAATTGGCCATGACTGACTTCTCTCCCCGCGACTATGCCATTGCCGAAAGCCTGATCGATGCACTGGATGCCAACGGCTATCTCACTCAACCGCTCAACGACATCCGCGAAGGCCTCAAGGCGCAAGGCCACGACAGCCTGAGCCAGCGTGAAGTAGAAAACACCCTGTTGCGCTTACAACAGTTCGAGCCCACCGGCGTGTTTGCCCGCGACCTGCGCGAGTGCCTGATGCTTCAGCTGGCCGCGCTGCCTGAAGACACCCCGCTATTGATGCCCGCAAAACGCTTGGTGCGTCAGTTTCTCGAAGCGTTGGGCAAAGACGATTTACGGCTACTCAAGCGCCGCCTGAGCCTGGATGACGAGCAGTTGGACGACGTCATCCGTTTAATTCGCAGCCTTGACCCACGCCCAGGCAGCGCCTACGGCGTGACCGACGACAGCTATATTACGCCCGATTTGGTCGTGCGCCATGACAACGAGGGCTGGCACTTAGAGCTCAACCCGGAGGCGCTGCCGCGCCTGCGTATCCAGCCCGATTACGCCAGTTTGATCAAACGTGCCGACAAGAGCCAAGACAACCAGTTCTTGAAAGAGCACCTCCAAGAAGCTCGCTGGCTGATCAAAAGCCTTTCCAGCCGTAATGACACGCTTCTGCGAGTAGGTCGTGAAATCATCGCCCGCCAGATCGGCTTTCTAGAGCACGGCGAAGAGGCCATGAAACCGCTGATCCTGGCCGACATCGCCGAGGCCGTGGAGATGCACGAGTCCACGATCTCCCGTGTGACGACGCAGAAATTCATACATACGCCACGAGGCGTGTTCGAGTTGAAGTACTTCTTCTCGAGCCAAGTCAGCAGCCACGATGGCGGCGATAGCCACTCCAGCACCGCCATTCGTGCACGGATCAAAAAACTGATACAAGAGGAGCCGTCGGGTAAACCGCTCTCCGATAGTCGCCTGGTGACCCTCCTTGAGGAGGGAGGCATCAGCGTTGCCCGGCGTACGGTAGCGAAATATCGCGAGTCAATGGGTATTCCCTCGTCCAGTGAGCGCCGCCGTTTACGTTAGTTAAACGGTAGGGCATGACAAACTCGACGCAGGGGCTTTGCAATAGCGCAAAAAGGGTTACAATCGAAGTACAGCCCGATGGATAAGGAGCACGTCAATGCAAGTAAACATCACTGGTCATCACGTTGAACTGACTGACGCCTTGCGTGACTACGTTAACGAAAAGCTGGAACGCGTCGAACGCCACTACGACAACATCACCACGGTGCAAGTGACCTTATCTGTCGAGAAGGAACGCCAGCAGGCAGCCTGTACGCTGCATGCCGCCGGTGCCGACCTTCATGCCGAAGCCCTCGATAACGATATGTATGCCGCTATCGATGCGCTCGCAGACAAAATCGATCGTCAACTCGTTAAACACAAGGAAAAAGCACAAGCTCGCGCCCAGGGCGCAGGCGTGCGTTAACTCAATGACGTTGGAAACCATCCTCCCCCCGGAGCGCGTGCTCTACGACGTGCCCGGGGGCAGCAAAAAACGGGTGCTGGAGTTTTTCAGCACCTTCATCGCCCAAAACACACCCAGCCTCGATAGCCAAGAAGTGTTTAGCCGCCTGATTGGACGCGAGCGTCTCGGCAGCACGGGAATTGGCAACGGCGTTGCCATCCCCCACGCACGCAGCCCGCACTGTAGCTCGCCCATCGCTGGCTTTTTGAAACTTGCCGAGCCGGTCGATTTCGATGCCATCGATGGCGATCCCGTCGATCTAGTGTTCGTGTTGCTCGTACCCGAAGAGGCGGACGACACGCATCTCGCTCTGCTTGGGCAAGTCGCGACGATCATGAACGATGCGAATACCCGTCAACAGCTACGCAAAGCCAGCAGTCAAAAAGAGCTATTGACCCTGATGACGGCCAAGATACGCGAACAGGCCGCGTAAGATACTCACACGTCCATCACTGTTTATTTCCTACGCTCATACGCCAAGAGAGACGCTATGCAACTGGTGATCATTAGCGGCCGTTCGGGGTCCGGTAAATCTATCGCCTTACAAGCGCTGGAGGATCTTGGCTATTATGCGATCGATAACTTACCTGCCATGCTGCTGGGCTCGCTGATCGATGAGCTGCGCGCTCAAGGAGAACGCACTCGTATTGCCGTTAGCATCGATGCGCGCAACCTCCCCATCGCGCTGGAGCGTCTGCCAGCGCTGTTGGAAGAGCTACGCCAGCGAGACATTCGTTTTCAGGTGATCTATCTAACCACGGACGCACGCATTCTGCTGGAGCGCTACTCCGCCACTCGTCGTCGCCACCCCCTCACTCGCGACAGCGAAATGACGCTGGAAGAGGCGATCAACAAAGAGGAGGAGACGCTACATGAAATACGCGATCTCGCCGATTTATTGATCGATACGTCTCGGCTCTCCGTCCACGATTTGCGCCGCCGCATTACCGATCAAGTGGCCCACCAGCGCCAGCATCAGCTCACGCTCACCTTTGAGTCCTTCGGCTATAAACGCGGCGTTCCGCTGGATGCGGATTTGGTCTTCGACGTACGCTGTCTGCCCAACCCATACTGGGACCCTACCCTTCGGCAATATACTGGCCGCGATGCCAATATCGTCGCTTTCTTGAGCGGTTACCCGGTAGTGGAAGCCATGGCCAGCGATATTCAGGCTTGGCTGGAGAAGTGGTTACCGGCCTACCAAAACAGCCAACGTAGCTACATGACCGTAGCTATCGGCTGCACGGGCGGCCAGCACCGCTCCGTCTACATGGTGGAGCAGCTCGCCCAGCGGCTCGTTAAGCAGACCGGAGAAGTGCAGTTGAGACATCGCGAACTGGGGCTGCAGTACACGCTGAGCGAAGAGCCCGTGGCGCCAAGCCCCACCACCGCGACCACCCGTACGCCCTAAGCCTTTTTATTCAAAGACCCACTCGGCAAAAAGGAACCAGAGTGCCCGAAAGAACGTTAACCCTTACCAACCAGCGCGGCCTCCATGCCCGCGCGGCCACCAAATTGGTTCAGTGTGGCCAGCAGTTTTCTGCCAGCATCCACGTATACAAGCAGCAGCAAAAAGCCGATGCCGCTAATATCATGTCGCTGCTGATGCTCGCGGCGCCCTGCGGCACCGAGCTCACTGTAGCTGCGGAAGGGGAAGACGCCGAACAAGCGCTCGATGCCATCGAAGCGCTGTTCGACGCGCGGTTTGACGAAGACCAGTAACCGACTCCGCGTCAACGATTAGCTGCCAGCGACGGTCATCGCATCCACAAGCCAACTACCCGTGTGAATGCTGCCACGGGTATCCGTGTCATCGCCCACAGCGCTTAGTCCTGCAAACATCTTGTTCAGGTTACCGGCGATCGTGAACTCCTCGATTGGGTACTGAACCTCACCGTTTTCGATCCAAAAACCCGCCGCGCCTCGCGAGTAATCACCGGTCACCCCATTCACCCCCTGGCCCATGAGTTCGGTGACCCAGATACCGCGCCCCATCTGTTTCAAGAGCTCGGCACGCGGTGTCAAAGGAGCCAGCAAGCGTAGGTTACGTGCGCCGCCTGCATTGCCTGTCGAGTGCATGCCTAAACGCCGTGCGCTGTAGGCAGAGAGCATGTAGCTGGCGACCTGCCCCTGATCGATGAAACGATTATTGCGGGTTTGCACCCCCTCGGCATCGAATGGCGAACTCGCCGTCGCCCCCACTTCCATGGGTCGCTCTTCCAATCCAAACCACTCGGGAAAAAGCGGTGTCCCCAGGCGGTCGCATAGAAAGGAGGCTTCGCGGTAAAGCGCTCCGCCTGCCAAAGCACCCATAAGATGACCGATCAGGCCGCTGGCCAGCGTCGGGTCGAACAGCACCGGAAAGGTACCGGTCGGCGGTCGACGCGCGCCCAGTCGCCGTAGCGTACGCGCTGCGGCCTCTTGCCCCACGTCCTCTGGCTGGCGTAAATGGAGCGGATTCCGTGCCGCCGTGTAGTCATAATCACGCTGCATGCCTTGGTCATCCTGAGCGATCAGCATGCAGGAGAGCGAGTGATTGCTGCCTTTCTGAGTCCCCAGAAAGCCGTGGCTATTGGCATAAACGCGCACGCCCTCGCCACTTGAAAGCGATGCCCCTTCCGACTGATGGATCCCCTCGACGCGGCGACCTGCCTGCTCACAGCGCAGCGCCAAATCGATGGCCTCCTCCGTCGAGAGCGCCCAAGGGTGATGCACTTTCAAATCGGGCAGATCGGTGGCCATTAACGCTGCCTCTGCCAGACCGGCGGCGGGGTCTTCGCCCGTATAGCGGGCAATCGCCAGTGCCTTTTCTACCGTGGCACGAATCGAGGCGCTGCTGGCATCGGTAGAAGACGCACTTCCCTTCCGTTTGCCCACGTAAAGCGTCACCGCAATGCCTTGATCCCGAGATAGTTCAACGGTTTCCACCTCGCCCAAACGAACGCTGACACCCATGCCCTGGTCAACGCTGGCGCCCACTTCGGCGGCATCTGCTCCTAGCTGCTTTGCCAGGGCAAGCGCTTCCTCAGCGCGCTGTGTCAGCAGTGCCTGCTGCGCCGATGCATCAAATGCCTGTGCCATTTGGCCTCCTTTTCGCCTGAATCGCGTTGGCGAATCAATGTTGTGGTCGCAGCCTGATATAATGCTGCAAACGAATCTAATCAGTGAGTTCTTATATGCCCAAGCAACGCCCCGAGCCAATCGACATCGACGAACAGGAAGAGCGTCCCAGTAAATCGCAGCTAAAGCGTGAGATGCATGCTTTGCAGGCGCTAGGCGAAACGCTGATTGCCATGAACCCTGCCGAGCGCGCCCGTTTCCCCCTGTCGGACGACATGCTGCGTGCCATCGATGAAACCGCCCGCATCCGCTCGCATGAGGGCCGCCGCCGTCATATGCAATACGTTGGCAAGCTCATCCGCAAAGAGGATCTAACGGCCATCCAGGGCGTGTTCGATGCCATCGAGCAGGAAAAAGAGCAGCGCGACCATGCGTTTCATCGCCTCGAGAAGTGGCGGGATCGCATGGTCGACGAGGGCGATGACGCCGTCGATCTGTTCATGGCCGATTACCCCAATGCGGATCGACAAGCGCTGCGCCAACTCGTGCGCAACGCCCGCAAAGAGCGCGAGCAGGGCAAGCCACCCACCAGCTCGCGCAAGCTGTTCAAGCACCTGCGCGAGACACTAGCGCTTTAACAGGCCGCTCAAGAAGACTGCGTGCCGCCGACAGTCAGTTCATCCAGTTTCAGGGTGGGCTGACCCACACCGACCGGCACGCCCTGCCCCTCTTTACCGCACACGCCAATCCCGGTGTCCATCGCCATGTCATGGCCGATCATCGACACCCGCCCCATGGCCTCAGGCCCGTTGCCGATCAGCGTCGCGCCCTTCACCGGTGCGGTGATCTTGCCATCTTCGATCATGTAAGCTTCGCTGGCCGAAAAGACGAACTTGCCCGACGTGATATCCACCTGGCCGCCACCGAAGCTCACCGCGTAGATGCCCCGCTTGACGCTTTTGATGATATCGGCGGGGTCATCCTGTCCGGCCAGCATCACCGTGTTGGTCATACGCGGCATCGGCAGGTGTGCAAACGACTCGCGACGAGCGTTGCCGGTCGGCGCCATCTTCATCAGGCGTGCGTTTAGCTTATCCTGCATGTAACCCGTCAAAATACCGTCTTCGATCAATGGCGTGTACTGACCGGGCGTGCCCTCGTCGTCCACACTGAGCGCACCACGGCTATCCGGTACCGTCGCATCGTCGACCACCGTGACACCCTTGGCGGCGACCTGTTGCCCCATCCGGCCAGCAAAGGCCGAGCTGCCTTTGCGGTTGAAATCGCCTTCCAAGCCATGGCCAACGGCTTCGTGTAGCAGAATGCCCGGCCAGCCTGCGCCTAACACGACCGGCATCTGCCCGGCCGGTGCATCGATGGCTTCGAGGTTGACCAGCGCTTGACGCACGGCCTCTTTGGCGTAGCGCTCGGCCACGCCTTCGTCGCGCAGGCGCGCCATGGAGTAGCGACCACCGCCCCCCGCGCCACCGCGCTCGCGGCGGCCGTTCTTGGCCGCGATCACACTGACGTTAAAGCGCACTAGGGGGCGAATGTCCGCGGCGAGAGTGCCGTCGCTGGCACGCACCAGCACGACTTCGTAAGTCCCCGACAGGGATGCGCTCACCTGACTGATACTCGGGTCGGCAGCTCGGGCTACTCGGTCGGCCTCTTTCAACATCGCGACCTTCTCTTCGGCCGATAGCCCGGCAAGTGGGTCGATGCCCGCATAGCGCGCGGCGGCACTGACCGGCGTTACTTTCTGGCCGGGCAACTGCTTACCACTGCGAACGATGCCCGCCGCCGTGCGTCCGGTATCCATCAATGCATCGGCGGTGATTTGGTTGGAGTAGGCAAACCCCGTTTTTTCGCCCGCCAGTGAACGTACGCCCACACCGCCGTCGATGTTATAGCTGGCCTCTTTGACTTCACCATCTTCCAGAACCCAACCCTCTTGCCAGGTTCGCTGAAAATAGAGATCGGCATAATCGATGCCTGCTCCCATGGCATAGCCCAGGCCCGTATCCAGAGCGTTCAGATCGAGGCCACCTGGGGTAAGCAAAATGGAAACAGCAGACTCTATATCGCTTTTGTGTGCGGTCATTGGGGGCCTTCTAAAGTCACTTGCGGCGAGGTCCAGGGACCTTGCACGCGGTAATAGATAGTGGTTGCTTGATCCAGCGCATCACCGAACAGCTGATCGGCAATGAAGAGCGCGCCGCCGACGATGGGCGCACCGACCGCAATGGCGGCAATGGGTAAACTTTGGCTGACGGGCAGTGTGACGCCGAGACGCTGATCAAGTTCACGCTGTAAGAGGTTAACACTTCCCGTCAGTGACAGCGTGGTGGCGGGTGCATCAATTTGTAGGGGGCCACGCAACAGTAACTGCCCTTGGGCAACGTCGGCAGTGCCGTGAACACGATCAAAGGCCGTGCCTTGGCCGGTCAAATCAGAGAAGTCGAACCGCAGGCGGCGCAAAATATTATCAAAATTGAGCAGGCCCACTAAGCGCGCTGGCGTCGATTCGAGCGTCACGAAGCGGCCGTCGCGAATATCTGCGCTCATCTCGCCACCAGCGCGGCTCAAATCTACTTGCCAGGGTGCACCGGGCCAAGTGAGGTTGGCAGACAAATCCGTCGTTCGGCTGCGCATAGCCACCGGCTGTTCCAGGCGCTCCAGCGCCGTGCCCACGTCCCCGCCTTGAATAGAGATATCGGCGCGGGTTCGGCTATTCACCGCATTGCCTTCCCATACCAACTCGCCCCGGGCAGAGAGCTGCCCAAGGGTCACCCCCACCGGCGATAGCGAAAAACGGCGATCATCGGTTTGCCAGAAGGCCGTGAGCGGCCCAAAGCGCCGATTGCCCACGCTGAGCTCCGCTAGCCGCAACCTGCCGTTGGGTAGGTCCGCCAGTCCGTCGGGAATGGCCACCGGATCGACGTGCTGGGTGTCGACCGCCTCGACCCAAGAGTCAGGCGCGGCTGCACTGGCATCGTGCGGCTTGGAGGGTAACTCGAAAAGCGGATCCAGCACTAGGGAGGAAATGGCGATATCCAGCGGGCGCGCACTGGCTGGCTGATAATCAATTCGGCCTGTCAACATATCACCGCTGAGCGTCAGCGCCGTTCGCTCTGCACTGAGCGTACCGGAGGCATCAATCGTACCCAGGCAGGTGTCTCGAAACATCAGACAGTCGGTGTGCAACCGCACGTCGAACGGTGGGTGATCGCCCTGGGCGGATGCGCTGTCGGCCGACATCAGCGGTGCAAGTGCCGCCTGCCATACCATGGGATCCAGCACGTCAAAACCCGCGTCAAAACGCCAGCCGGGGTCTTGGGGCCAGCCGGGGCGCTGAACCGCGCTACCCAGGGTCACATCAGCCGCCAGCTCTCCACTTGCCAGTGTTTGCGCCCTGACCGCAGCCTTATCGGCTAGCTGCATGGCGACTTGCCCAGACGCCAGCTCCGCGCGCAGTCGCAGCGGCCAAGGCTCCTCACTGCGTTTGGCAAAAGGCGCCGGCAGCGCGCTGGTCATACCGATCAAACGGCTCTGCAACGTCACTACGGGGCTGGGCGACAGCGCAATCTCTGCTTGCCACTGGGCGCTACCATCGACGACTTGACGAGCCTGTTCGGCGGGCACCCCAGCCAGCGCCCACAGCGCCGAGGAAGCCACGCGCCCGTCTAGCGTTACACGCTCATCGGCCGTTAACGTCGCTTGCAGATCCCCCCCCTGCCACCGGCTGCTCAGCGCGCCGGTCAACGCGTGCTCGGGCCCCACTTGCTGCCAGTGAAGCTCACCGTCGATATCCCGCAGTGTGATGGATGGGGAGACGACATCTATCACCGCGAGTGCCGGCCGCACATTGAGCTCTAACTGAAGTGTCTCAGGAGCTTCTAGTGGAAGTACCAGCGCGATGTCGCCATCGAGCTGCCCCTCTGCCACAAAATCGCCCAGCGGTAGCGGGCCCGTATCGGGCATGGCTTGGAGGAATCTCAACAAGGCATCGCCGTCACTGTTCAGATCTGCCGACAGCGTAAGCGGCTGCTTCTCTTCCATGCGTACCAGGCCGTTCGTGACGTCGACTCCCTGACTCTGGGCACGCGCCACGTCAGCTTGTAGCACCCCGCCTTGCCAGAGCAGGCGCCCTTCGATCTCTA
>Ga0208794_1000099_pt1 | contig 97455 bp, 89 predicted proteins | sample 32_taG_FD_184106 | JGI IMG/M metagenome (GOLD analysis project Ga0208794, IMG submission 184106) | Marine viral communities from the Gulf of Mexico - 32_GoM_OMZ_CsCl metaG (SPAdes) (version 2) | ecosystem: Environmental > Aquatic > Marine > Oceanic | place: Atlantic Ocean: Gulf of Mexico... | reverse complement strand
ACCTCGATCTGCCGCAGCTTCAGCACGATGTCCTCGGGCTTCTCGCGCTTTCCACCCATCGCTTCGTCCTCCTCCTGACGAGATAAATCTATCTCAGTGGGCGGAGCACTTCAGTGGGGGCAGACCACACCCACGATGGCGACATGCAGAACGGTGGCATAACCGTCGTTACTGAGAATGGTAGCCTTATCTCATCTTGCCCATAGAAGGGCGATGTTGCATGCAGAGGCAACTAAAGAAGTCGGGCGGGAGGGACGCCGTTCCTGCCCGCGCGAACTGAAGGTGGGGCTCGGCGGCTGTGAGGCCGGGTTTTCTGGCTGCTTTGTTCATCAGGCGGCAAGGAGTTTCGGCAGCCTGGCCAAGTTGCAGGCCGCCATGTTCATCGTGAATGTGGCGCGAACCCGGTCGAGTCTTCGGTGGAGCGTCTGCGCCATGCCGCCCACCGTCTTGGCCCAGCCGAAAGGTTCTTCGATCTTCATCCTATGCCGTTGGGTCAATGCGTAGCCGGGATGCTGGGTGGTCCGGCCTTCGATGGCTGAATGCCGGGCCTTCTGGGCGACATTCGGTGTCACAACCATGTGCCTGAGCGCGGCAATGATCTCGGCACTGTCGTATCCTTTGTCTGCTCCCAGAGCCAGGCATACGCGGTCGTCGATGCCGAGCCCGACGACCCAACGGAACAGCAGGTTGTAGTTCATCTGCTCCATCAGCTGCCGCTCAGACCGGATCGAGAACAGGATCTGAAGAAGGCTCGCCCGGATCAGGCGTTCCGGTGCGATGGAGGGGCGGCCGAAGTCGGTGTAGAGCACGTCGAACTTGGCATCCAGACTTGCCAGAGCTTCGTTGACGATCCGACGGATTAAACGCAGCGGATGCCGCTCCGGAACGCGCTCTTTAAGGTCAACATAGCTGAACAGCGACCCGCTCGCCTCGTCAGCCCCGCGCATCGCCACCCCCGCTGCCGTGCCAAGAATGAATCGTGTTCTCAAAACCTCGTTGAGCCCGGCCTTTCTCAGCAGCCTGTTAAACAGGCTCGGACATGAATGCGCCCTTTCTCGCCGTTCTATAGGCGGCAGCTTTGATCTCGGCCCTGCCAAGGGCCGAGAACCGGTTCATTGTGGCGATGTGGATCACGTGGGGCACCGCGCTTGCAACCCATTGAGATGATTGATCCCTCCTAAGCGCTACTGTGGTACACCTGCACCTATGTCTTATTGGTATTTCTGGCTATGTGGGATTCCCCTACGGGCTGCCACGACGCCTCCTTCCTCCCCCCTGCCCTCGCGCCAACCACCGTGGCCTGAGCCTGATGCTCGGTTGTTCCTGTTCGCGCGCGCGGGTAAAGCGGGCCCGATACCGCAACGGGAGGCGCCGCGATGGCACAACAGGACAAAGCGAAGATTGGCCTCATCGGCCTTGGCACCATGGGCAGCGCACTGGCGCTCAACATTGCCGAAAAGGGCTTCCCCATCGCGGTCTGGAACCGCCGCGCGGACGTGACCCGCGCCTTTCATGCCGAAGCCGGAGAGCTGGCCGACAGGGTGATCCCGACCGAGAGCTACGAGGAACTCGTCGCCGCCATCGCCAAGCCGCGCGCGATCATCCTCATGGTGCCGGCCGGCGAGCCCGTCGATGAGCAGATCGCGGCGCTGCGGCCGCTGCTCGACGATGACGACATGATCATCGATGCCGGCAACGCCAACTTCCACGACACCAACCGCCGTTCGCGCGAGGCCGAGGGCAAGCCGTTCCTCGGCGTCGGCGTCTCCGGCGGCGAGGCCGGCGCGCGGCACGGGCCGGCGATCATGGGCGGCGGCGAAAAGGCGCATTGGGACCGGGTCGCACCGATCCTGACCGCCATCGCCGCGAAGTTCGGCGACGAGCCTTGCGCCGACTGGATGGGCCGCGAGGGCGCGGGCCACTTCGTCAAGGCGGTGCATAACGGCATCGAATACGCCGACATGCAGATGATCGCCGAGGTCTATGGCGTGATGCGTGACGGGCTGGGCCTCGATGCCGGCGCGATCGGCGATGCCTTCGCGCGGTTCAACGAGGGCGCGCTGAAATCCTACCTGATCGAGATCTCCTCGATCGTGACCAAGGCCGCCGACAAGCACACCGGTCAGCCGATGATCGACCTGATCCTCGACAAGGCGGGTCAGAAGGGCACCGGCCGCTGGACCGCGATCGAGGCGCAGCATCTCGCCGCCCCGATCCCGGCGATCGAGGCCGCCGTCGTGGCCCGCAACCTGTCGAGCCGGATTGCGGCGCGCAAGGAAGGCGAGGATCTGTTCGGCGCGGCGCCGCAGCAAATCCCCGAGGGCAAGGTGTCTGACGAGATGCTGGAGCGGGCGCTGATCGCCGGCAAGGTGCTGTGCTATGCGCAGGGCTTCGACATGATCGCCGCCGCCTCCGAGCAGTTCGGCTGGGCGCTGCCGCTGCCCGCCATTGCCCGTGTCTGGCGCGAGGGCTGCATCATCCGCTCGGCGATGCTCGACGACATGGCCGCCGCGCTGGCCGAGGACGAGGACCGCAACCTGATGCTGGCGCCGGTCTTCGCGCGGCACCTGCGCGAGGGCCACGTCGCGCTGCGCGAGCTGGTCGCGATCGGCGCGCGCCACGGCCACCCGATGCCGGCGCTGTCCTCGGGGCTGAGTTACTTCGACACGATGCGCACCGCGCGCGGCACCGCCAACATGATCCAGGCGCAGCGCGACTATTTCGGCGAGCACGGCTTCGAGCGGACCGACGGCATCGAGGACAAGCACGGCCCCTGGCACGGCCACGGCGTCTGATCGCCGCCCCTCGGAACGGCAAAGGCCCCCGCGCTCTGCGCGGGGGCCTTTTCGTTTGCGCCTCGGGGCGGGTCAGCTGTCGCGGAAGCTCGTGAAGACGTCCCACAGCACCAGCGCCACCGTCACCCCCAGCACCCCGGCCAGGTCGAGGCGCGGGATATGCGAGAACAGGATCCACAGGAAGCTCAGGAAGAAGACCAGAGCCACGATCGTCATGATACGGTTGAGCATTATTCGGTCTCCTCCTCGGCCAGAAGCCCTTCGAGCCAGCGCGCGGTGCGCAGCAGCCGCGCATCGTCGCCGCGCCGACCGACCAGCTGGACGCCCATCGGCAGGCCGGTCTCGGATTGCAGGATCGGCACGCTCACGGCCGGCATGCCGGTGAGCGTCCACAGCCCGTTGAAGATCGCGTCGCCGGTGCTGGCATGGCCCTGCGGGGCAGGGCCGAGCGCGGCCGGGCACAGGATCGCGTCGCAGCGCTCGAAGATCTCGTCGAGCCCCGCATAGAGCACGTCGGACCAGTCGAGCGCGGCGATGTAGTCGCGCGCCAGAATCGCCTTGCCGCGATCGAGCGCCGCGCGCATCTCCTCAGACAGCGCGTCGCGACCCTTCTTCTCGTAGGCGAAGTAGGACTTGGCCATCTCGGCGAGGTTGATCCGCTCGCGGATCTCGGCGGCCTCGTCGAAGATCCCCGGCAGCGCCGTCTCGAAGCACTGCTCACCTAGCGCCTCGACCAGCTCGGCGAAGGCGGCATGGGTGTCGGCGTCGGCCCGGTCCCAGCCCGGAAGCCGCAGGAAGGCCAGCGTCGGCCGCACCGGCGGCTTGGTCATCGCAACGGAATGCAGCCGCGGCGGCGGGGCGAGCACGGTCGCCCGGTCCTTGGCGTCATGGCCGTAGAGTGCCTCGGCCAGAAGCGCCGCGTCCTCGACGGTGCGGGCAAAGACCCCGACCGTGTCGAGGCTGGGCGACTGGCTCAGCACGCCGGTGCGGGGGATCGCGCCGAAGCTCGGCTTGAACCCCACCGTGCCGCAGAACGAGGCCGGCCGGATCACCGAACCGCCGGTCTGGGTGCCCACCGCCAGCGGCACCATGCCCGCTGCCACGGCCGCCGCCGAACCCGAGGACGAGCCGCCCGGGGTGCGGGCGGGATCGTGCGGGTTGCGGGTCTTGCCGGGATGCAGGAAGGCCAGCTCCGCCGTCACCGTTTTGCCGATGATGATGGCGCCCGCGGCGCGCAGCCGCTCGACCAGAGCGGCGTCACGCTCGGGCACCCTGCCCTCGTCGAGCGCGGTGCCGTTCTGCGTCGGCACCTTGGCGGTGTCGATCACGTCCTTGAGCGCCACCGGCAGCCCGTGCAGCGGGCCGGTGGGCCGCCCCGCCCGGCGCGCCGCGTCGAGCGCCTGCGCCTGGCTCATCGCGTAGCCGCCGTCGAGCCAGGCCCAGGCCTGGATCTCGGGCTCGAGCGCGGCGATGCGGTCGAGGCAGGCCTGCACCAGATCGGTGGCATTGAGCGCACCGCTCGCCATCCGGTCGCGCAGTTCGCGCGCCGAGAGATCGAGCATCGCGACATGGCCCTTGGGCATCGGCTTGGTGGTCATCTCAGCGCCCATAGAACAGCTCCGGCAGGCCGAAGACCAGGTTCGGGAAGATGTAGACCAGCACCATCGAAACCACGACCATGCCAAGGAACGGCATGATGCCCTTGAAGATCTGGGTCAGGCGCACCTCGGGCGGTGCGATGCCCTTCAGGTAGTAGGCAGACATCGCCATCGGTGGCGTCAGGAACGAGGTCTGCAGGTTCAGCGCCACGAGGATGCCGAAGAACAGCGGATCGACCCCGAAGATCTCCAGCAGCGGCAGGAAGATCGGCACGAAGATGATGATGATCTCCGACCATTCGAGCGGCCAGCCAAGCAGGAAGATGATCAGCTGCGCGAGGATCAGGAACTGCACCGGGGTCAGGTCGAGCCCCGAGACGAATTCCGAGATCAGGTGCTCGCCGCCGAGATAGGAGAAGACCGACGAGAAGATGTAGGAGCCGACGAAGAGCCAGCACACCATCGCCGTCGTGCGCACCGTGAGATAGACGCTCTCGCGCAGGCGCTGGAAGGTCATCGCGCGGTAGATCACTGCCAGCACCATGCCGCCCAGCGCACCGATCGCGGCCGCTTCGGTCGGGGTGGCGAGACCGAACAGGATCGAGCCCAGCACCGACAGGATCAGCACCGCCAGCGGGAAGAAGGAGGTGAAGAGCATCCACAACAGCTTGCCCAGTGGCACGTCCGGCACTTCCTCCTTGGTCGGGCGCGGCGCGACCGAAGGCTGGAGGATCGAGCGGCCGACCACATAGGTCAGGTAGAGGCCGACGAGGACGAGACCCGGCAGCAGCGCGCCGGCATAGAGCCGAACGATCGAGACGCCCGAAGCTGCTGCATAGACGATCAGCATGATCGAGGGCGGGATCAGGATGCCCAGCGTACCGCCGGCGCAGATGATACCCGCGGCAAAGGAGGGCTCGTAGCGCGCCTTGAGCATGGCCGGCAGCGCCAGCAGGCCCATCAGCGTCACAACGGCACCGACGATGCCGGTGGCGGTGGCGAACAGCGCGCAGGTCACGAGGGCGGCGACGCCCATCGAGCCGGGCACGTTCTTGGAGGCGATGTTGAGCGTGGTGAACAGCCGGTCGACGATGTTCGCGCGCTCGACGATGTAGCCCATGAACAGGAACAGCGGCACCGCGGTCAGCACCTCGTTCGACATCACCGTGTAGGTCTGGTTGATGAAGAGGTCGAAGACGCGGTTGTTGAAGAAGCCGTCGATCCAGGACGAGGTGCTTTCCCACCAGCTGGCGATCTCGGGATCGAGCCGGTCGAAGTCGCGCCACATGCGGCCGGCATCGTAATAGGCGAAATAGCCGAAGCCGATGCCGAGCGCCATCAGCGTGAAGGCGATGGGGAAGCCCAGGAAGACGAGGCAGATAAAGACGCCCAGCATCATCAGGGCGATTTGCGGTTCGGTCACGTGCGTGCGCTCCGTATCAATTCAACGCGGGGGCAGCGCGTCATTTCATGTCCGGGTGATCGCTGGGGGCGGTCATCTGCTTCATCAGCAACTGCTCGGTCTCTTCGACATCCTCGGCCGCGGCCAGCCAGACGCCGTCGCGCATCGCCAAGATGCAGCGGAAGACCTGCGCGACGCCCTGGATCGCCAGCAGCACGCCGGCGACGACGATCACGGTCTTGAACTGGTAGATCGGCACGCCCGCGGGGCTGTTGACCGAAACCTCGCCGTACTGCCAGGAGCGCGAGGCGTATTTCCAGCCCGCGAAGATCAGCGCGAAGACGCCGGGAAAGAAGAACAGGATGTAGAGCAGCCCGTCGACGGCGGCCTGCACCCTGACCGGCCAGAGCCGGTAGAGGAAGTCGCCGCGCACATGGCCGCCGCGCGAGAGGGTGTAGGCGCCGCCGAGCATGAACAGCGTGCCGTACATGATGAATGAGATGTCGAGCGCCCAAGGCGTGGGGGAGCCCAGCACGTAGCGCACGAAGACCTCGTAGCTGACCCCGAAGGTCATCAGCACGATGAGCCAGCCGAAGACCTTGCCGAAGGCGGCGGAAAGGGCGTCGGCGAATTTGATGTATCCGAGCATTCGCGTCCCGTATGGTTGCGGGCCCGGCGACGCAATCGCGCCGCCGGGCGGTCAGGCTTGGCTCAGAGCGCCAGCTTGCCGGGGTAGTAGTGCTCGTAGGCGAGCTGGTAGTCCGGCGAGTTCATCAGCGTGTAGTAGGTCACGCGTTCGACCCATTCGCGCTGGCTGTCGAGCACGCGCTTCATGAACTCGTCCTGCTCGAGCTCGGGGATCAGCGCGTCCCAGGCATCAAGCTGGGCCGAGAGGATCGCCTGCGGCGTGCGGTGGATCGTCACGCCGCTCTCGGAGAGCTTCTGAAGGTCACGCGAGTACTGGTCGAGCGCGGTCGCCGAGTTGGCGGTGGACGCCGCTTCGACCGAGTGGCGCAGGATCGCCTGCAGGTCGGGGTCGAGGCTCTCGAGGAAGCTCTTGGAGAACAGGAACTCGAAGCTCTCGGACGCTTGGTGATAGGACGACAGGTAGTAGTTCTTGGCCACGTCCTGCGCGCCGAAACGGCTGTCGGAGGTCGGGTTGTTGAACTCGAAGGCGTCGATCACGCCGCGCTCCATGGCGGGTACGATCTCGCCGCCCGGCAGCTGTGCCACCGACATGCCCATCGACTGCATCAGGTCGGCCGCGAGACCGACGGTGCGGTACTTGAGGCCCTTGATGTCGTCGACCGAGGCGACCTCGGTCTTGAACCAGCCGAAGGGCTGGGCGGGCATCGGGAAGCCGAGCAGGCCCTCGACGTCGAGGCCCATCGTGTCCATCAGCTCGGCGTAGAACTCCTTGCCACCGCCGGCATAGAACCAGCCCAGCATGGTGTCGGCCGAGCCGCCGAAGACGGGGCCGGTGCCGAACAGCGAGGCGGCCTTGTTCTTGCCGTACCAGTAGACCGGCACCGAATGCGCCATGTCGATCAGGCCGTCGCTGACCGCGTCCATCACTTGGAACGCCGCGACAACGGCGCCGGCGGGCAGCACGTCGACCTTGAGCCGGCCGCCCGACATCGCCTCGACGCGGTCGGCATAGGCCTGCGCCATTTCCTGCCAGATGTCCGAGGCCGGCCACGAGGTCTGCAGCTTCACGACGATCGGGCTCTGGGCGAGCACGGCGGGCGCGGCGAGACCGCCGGCTGCGGTGACGCCGGCGCCCAGGGCTCCTTTGCGCAGGAACGAACGCCGCGACACCTGCGCGGTCTTCTTCGGGGTAACTGTCATGAACTCCTCCCAGAATGTCATTCTCGGGCCGACGCTCCCCCGCGCGGCCACCTAGATCATTGTGGTTCAGCCACGTAAACGCAACTGGTAATTATTCTTGACCAGATGGCCGCTGCGTCTAGACCCGCCCCCGGCTTGCTCGCGGCCGCAATGCCGATATATCTGGCGGGCTGGCAATCGCAGGAATTTCCCGATGACGCTCGACATCAGCGCAGTCTTCGAATCGGCCGCGACAGCCTACATGCTGATCGATCGCGACCTGCGCTATGTCTGGGTGAACCGGGCCTATTGCGAGGTCACGGGGCGCAAGCCGGAGCAGCTGGTGGGCCAGTACCTGCCCGACGTGTTTCCGGCCGAGGGCGAAGCCCAGGCGATGCTGCACGCCTCCTTCGAACGGGTCTTCCAGAACGGGAGGACCGATCACCTGCCCTTCATCCCCTACCCGATCGCCAAGGCGGGCGGAGAGATCGAGCACCGCTACTGGAGCGCCACCCACACGCCGATCCCGGGCGATGACGGCCGGGTGCAGTACCTGCTGCAGAACACCCACGACGTGACCGACCTCTACATGCGGGCGCATCAGGCCGAGGCCGAGGTCGCGAAGCGCGCAGATCTCGACGAAGGCGAAGTGCTGATGCGGGCCGAGAGCGTGGCGCAGCAGAACCTCGAGCTTGGCATGGCGACCCGGTTCTTCGAAACCGTGTTCGATCAGGCACCGAGCGTCATCGCGATCCACTCGGGGCCGGAGCACGTCTTCCGCCTCGCCAACCGCGAATATCGCAGGATCGTGGGCGAGCATCGCGATCTGATCGGCCGACGCGCCAGCGAGGCGCTGCCGGAACTGGCCGATCAGGGTTTCCTCGACCTGCTCGACAACGTCTATCGCAGCGGCGAGCCGGTGACGCTGCGCGACGTACAGGCCTTCATCTACAACGAAGACGGCCCGCCGACCGAGATCTTCGTCGATTTCGTCTACCAGCCGCTGTTCGGGCCGAACGGCCGCAGCATCGGCATCCTGGTACAGGGACATGACGTCACTGCCCAGCACCGTGCGGTGGCCGAGCTGCGCAATGCCGAGGAGCGGTTCCGCACCTTGGCGCAGAACATGCCCGCCCATGTCTGGACCGCCCGACCGGACGGGATGCTCGACTGGGTCAGCGACCCGATCCACGCCTATGCCGGCACCGAAGACGGCCAGCTCTTGGGCGAGGATTGGGGCCGGATCGTGCATCCCGACGATCTCCCGCGGGTCGTCCCGGTCTGGGAAAGCTCGATCGCGCGCGGCGAGACCTACGAAACCGAGTTCCGCATAAGGCGGGTGGACGGCGTCTGGCGCTGGTTCCTCGTGCGTGCGGTCCCGGTGCATGACGCCGAGGGCCGGATCGCGCAATGGATCGGCACCAACACCGATATCGAGGACCGTAGAGCGACCGAGGCCGCGCTGGCCGAGCTGAACGCCACGCTCGAGGAGCGGGTCGAGAACCGCAACCGGGCGCTCGAGGAAATCAACGCGACGCTGCGCCAGAGCCAGAAGATGGAGGCCATCGGCAACCTCGCCGGCGGCGTGGCGCATGACTTCAACAACCTGCTGCAGGCGATCACCGGCTCGCTGCAACTGGCGCAGCGCGAGCTGCCCTCCGGCACGCCGGGCCGCGCCCGGATCGAGCAGGCGATGCGCGCGGTCGATCGCGGAGCGACTCTGGCGGCACAGCTGCTGGCTTTCGGCCGGCGCCAGCCGCTCGAGCCGCGCGCGGTCGATCTGCGCCGGATGCTCGACGAGATCGCGCCGATCCTGCGCTCGGCGGTGGGTGAAGGCGTGCGGATCGAAACCCGGCTCACCGATGGGCTGTGGAACACGCTGGTCGACGCCGCCAATCTCGAGAACGCGCTTCTCAACCTGGTGGTCAATGCCCGCGACGCGATGGAGGGCCAGGGCCGCCTGACCATCGCGCTTGACAACGCGATGATCGACGCCGAGGCCGCGCGCGCGATGACCGACGTGGTGCCGGGCGAGTATGTCCGGCTTACGGTGACCGACGAAGGCGCCGGGATGACCTCCGAGGTGATCGAGAAGATCTTCGAGCCGTTCTTCACCACCAAGCCCGAGGGCAAGGGGACCGGGCTCGGCATGGCGATGGTCTATGGCTTCGTGAAGCAGTCGGGCGGGCATGTCGCGATCGAGAGCGCGCCGGGCCGCGGCACCACCGTGCGGCTCTACCTGCCCCGCTCCCTCCGGAGCGAGGCGCCGGCGACGCTGCGCGCCGCGGGCCCGGTGACCGGCGGCGACGAGACCGTCCTTCTGGTCGAGGACGATGCCGACGTCCGCGCCGTCGCGGCCGAGATGCTGCGCGAGCTGGGCTACGAGGTTATCGAGGCCGGTGATGCCGATGCCGGGCTGGAGCTGATCGAGGCGGGGCGCCCCTTCGACCTGCTGCTCACCGACGTCGTCATGCCCGGCAAGGTGACCAGCCGCGAGATGGCGGAGCGAGCGCAAAAGCTGCGGCCCGGCTTGCCGGTGCTGTTCGCCTCCGGCTATTCGCGCGACGCCATCATGCATGACGGGCGGCTGGACCGGGGCATTCAGCTGCTACCCAAACCCTATCGCCGCGAGACGCTGGCCCGGCGGCTGCGCGAGTTGCTCGACGCCGCCGAGGCGGCGCCGCCATCCGCTCCGGAGACCACGACCGCTTCGCCCGCCGCGCCCGACGACGCGCGGCCGGGCTTTGGCGGGCTGCGGGTGGTGGTCTGCGAGGACGACACCTTCATCCGGCTCGATCTGGTCGAAATGCTGACCGCCGCAGGCGCCGAGGTGCGCGAAGCCGCGACCGGCGCGCAGGCGCTAGCGCTCCTCGAAGAGGCCCCGGCCGATCGGCTGCTGATCGATGTCGGTCTGCCGGATCGCTCCGGCCTCGACGTGGCGCGCGCCGCGGTGGCGCTGCAGCCCGGCCTTCCGGTGATCTTCGCCACCGGCCGCGAGAGCGTGCCGGGCTCCGAGGATCTGCCGCAGGCACGGGTGCTGACCAAGCCCTTCGGCCAAGAGGCGCTGCTGCGGGCCGTGGGCGGGAGCTGAACGCGAAGGGGCCGCGCCTCGCGGCGCGGCCCCTGTCCTGTCGCTTACCCGGGTGATGACCATCAATCGGTGATGGCCGCCTCGCGCTCGGCCGCGCCGCGCATCCGCGCCTTGACCACGCCACCCACAAAGATCGGCAGCACGAAGCCGATGATCGCGACCGCCCAGAGCGCCAAGGTCAGCCAAGAGCCGAACAGCACCGAGTAGTCGCCATCGGCGATTGTCACTGCGCGACGCATGTTCACCTCCATGGCGTTGCCTAGTAGCGTGCCGAGGATCACCGGCACCAGCGGCACGTCGAGCTTGCGCAGCAGCCAGCCGGCGACGCCGAAGGCGATCATCACCATCAGGTCGAAGCTGGAACCGGAGATGCCGTAGATGCCGACGAAGGAGACCATCGCGACGATCGGCATCAGAATGCGCGGCGGCACCATCAGCACCCGCACGAACAGCCCCACCATCGGGATGTTCATCGCCAACAGCATGAAGTTTCCGATGAACAGCGCCGCGATCAGCCCCCAGACCACGTCGGGGTTCTGGGTGAACAGCAGCGGGCCCGGCGTGATGTTGAGCGACAGCAGCACCGCCAGCAGCACCGCCGTGGTGCCGGAGCCGGGCACGCCCAGCGCCAGCATCGGCACGAGCGCGCCGCCGGCGGCGGCGTTGTTGCCGGCCTCGGGGGCTGCCACGCCGCGCGGGTCGCCGGTGCCGAAGGTGTTGTCGCGATCGACCAGCTTCTTCTCCATCGAGTAGGAGATGAAGGAGCCGAGCGAGGCGCCCGCGCCGGGCAGCACGCCCGCGATGAAGCCCAGGATCGTGGTGCGGATCATCGTCGGCGTGCAGGATTTCAGCACTTTCCAGGACGGGGTGATGCGGCCGATATCGAGCTTCGGCGCCGTGCTGGCGTCCTTGTCGGTGCCGCGATGCTCGAGGAAGATGAACACTTCCGACAGCGCGAACAGGCCGACGATGGCGACGAGGAAGTCGATGCCGTCATAAAGGTGCACCTCGCCGAAGGTGAAGCGCGGCACGCCGGTCTGGGTGTCGACGCCGACCATGGCGAGGCCGAGGCCCAGCGCCGCAGCGAAGGCCGACTTGGCCTGGTTGGTCGAGGACACGCCGCCCAGCGTCATGAAAGCGAGCGCGAAGAGCGCGAAATACTCCGCCGGGCCGAACAGCAGCGCCACCTTCACGAGTTGCGGGGCCAGCAGCACGAGGCCCCACGTCGCGAAGAAGGCACCGACGAAGGAGGCGATGCCCGACAGCGCCAGTGCCTCGCCGGCGCGGCCGTTGCGGGCCATCGGATAGCCGTCGAGACAGGTCATCATCGCCGGTTCGTCGCCCGGAATGTTGAGCAGGATCGACGATATCCGCCCGCCATACATGGCGCCGTAATAGACCGAAGTGAGCAGGATCAGCGAGGGCGTCGCGCCCAGGCCCAGCGTGAAGGCCAGCGGGATCAGGATGGCGACGCCGTTGGACGGCCCGAGGCCGGGCAGCGCGCCCATGATCGTGCCGAGAAAGCAGCCCATCAGCGCGAGGCCGAGATTCTGCCAGGTGAGGGCGACAGCGAAGCCGTCGCCGAGTGATGCGAGCAGTTCCATGATCGCTCCTTCAGAAGCCCAGGGGCCCGCGGGCGAGGCTGAGCCCGAGGACGAGATGGAAGATGGCGTAGATCCCGAGCGAGGTGCCGACGCCGATCAGCATGCTTTGCAGCGGCGACGAGCCGAGCCGCCAGGTCAGATAGGCGGCGGCGAAGGCGGTCGAGATGACGAAGCCCAGCTCGGGCAGCAGCTGCGCGTAGGCGATCATCACCAGCGCCGCGAAGCCGATCTCGGCCAGCCGACCGAGACGCGGCCATTCCGGCTCGGGATCGGGCTTGATCAGGAACCAGATCGAGGCCAGCGCCATGACGGCGGCGATGCCATAGGGAAAGGCGCGCGGCCCGACCGCGTCGGACATGAAGCTGTCGGGGATCAGGGTGGCGCGCCAGATGTAGAGAAGCGAGAGCATCAGACCGATGCCGCCGAAGATGCGATCGCTCATGCGACCCTCCCGGAATTGCGGAACGGGGCGCGCCGGTAGGCGGCGCCCCGTCCCTGCCCCTTGGGGCGGTTACTGGATGATGCCGATCTCTTTCGACAGCTCGGTGATCTCGTTCACCGATTCCTGCACGAAGGCCTGGAATTCCTCGCCCTGCAGGTCGAGCGGCGCGAGGCCGTTGGCTTCCATGATCGCCTGCCATTCCTCGCTGGAATAGAGCTGGTCGATCGCGCCGGACCAGTAGTCATAGGCCGCGTCCGACATCTCGCCCGGGCCGTAGAAGCCGCGCCAGTTGGCGCCGACCGCGTCGATGCCCTGCTCCTTGGCGGTCGGGATCTCCGAGAACTCGCCGGCGAGCCGCTCGGGCGCCAGAACGGCGAGGACGCGGATGTCGCCCGATTCGATGAAGCCGGTCGATTCCGACAGGTCGCCGGTGAAGGCCTGCAGCGAGCCGCCCAGCAGCTGCGTCACCGCCTCGCCGCCGCCGTCGAAGGCGATGTACTTGACGCCGCGCACATCCTCGATGCCGGCTTCCTGCGCCGCGATCAGCACCTTGAGGTGATCCCAGCCGCCCACGGCCGAGCCGCCGCCGATCGAGATCGAGGTCGGGTCGTTCTTGATCATCTCCATCAGCTGCGGAAGATCCTGCACCTCGCTGTCGGCGGAGACCGCGATCACGCCGTAATCGGCGCCGACCGAGCCCAGCCAGCGCACCTGGTCCATGGTGTTGCCGGGATAGGCGTTCTGCGCCAGCCGGGTCGCGGTGGCTGAAGAGGCCGCAACGATCAGGTCGTTGTCATCCTTGCGCTTGTTGACGACCTCGGCAAAGGCCACGCCGCCGCCGCCGCCGGCGAGGTTGACGACCTGCATGGTGGAGGGGATCAGGTCGAGATCCTGCAGCGTCTTGCCGACCTGGCGGCAGGTGAAGTCCCAGCCGCCGCCCGGGTTGGCGGGGGCGATGCATTCGGGGTTCTCGGGCGTGAAGTCCTGCGCCATCAGCGCGGCGGGCGCGGTGCCCAGAAGAGCGGCGGCGATCAGGCCGCGGCGGAACGTGGTGGTCATGTCTGTCCTCCCTGTGGTCTTGGCCGTCCGGAGCGCTCTCCGGCAACCTCGTCCGCCCTTGTGCCGCGCCAAGCTGTCATCAAGCTGTCATGCGGGCCGCGCGGGCTTCTTTCCGCGCCGCCCTGCCCCTATGGTGGGCAGCCGGAGGATCGCATGCGGATACTGATCGTCGAGGACACGCCGGACGTCGCCGAGGCCGCGAGCGCGAGCTTGGGCCGCGCGGGATTCGCCTGCGACGTCGCGCCGACCCTGGCCGACGCCCATGCCTGCGCCGGGATCACCGGCTACGCGGCGATTGTGCTCGACCTCAATCTGCCGGACGGTTCGGGCCGCGACTTCCTGCGCGAGCGGCGTCGCGCCGGCGATCGGACCCCGGTTCTGGTGCTGACCGCGCAATTCTCGGTCGACGAGCGGGTGGCCGCCCTCGACGACGGCGCGGATGATTATCTGGTCAAGCCCTTCGACCTGCGCGAACTAGAGGCCCGGCTGCGGGCGCTCACCCGCCGCGAGGCCGGGCGGGCCGAGAACCGGATGGTGCTGGGCGGGCTCGACTTCGACCCCGGCGCACAGAGCCTGCGGGTCAACGGCGCGGCGGTGACCGCGACACGGCGCGAGCTGGCGCTCCTGAACCTGCTGATCGCCAATCGCGGTCGGATCATGCCCAAGGACCGGCTGTTCGACGGGCTGTTCGGCTTCGAGAACGCCGATGTCGGCACCAACACGATCGAGCTCTACGTGGCGCGGCTGCGCAAGAAGCTGGCCGGCTCCGGCGTGTCGATCGAGACCCATCGGGGGCTGGGCTACCGGCTCGATCTCGATGGCTGAAAGCCGGACCTGGTCGCTCAAGGCGCGGGTGGCGCTGGCGGTCGGCGCGGTGCTGATCCTCGGCGGCGTCGTCGTGCTCTCGGTGGCGCTTTCCTATGGCGGGCGCGCGGCCCGCGAGGCCTATGACCGGCTGCTCCTGGGCGCGGCCAACGACATCGCCGCCGCGATCACCATCCGCGACGGCGCGGCGCTGGTCGACATGCCCGCCTCGGCCTTCCAGATGCTGGCGCTCGCCCCCGAGGACCGGATCCGCTACCGCGTCACCGGCCCGGACGGCGCGACGCTCACCGGCTCGGAGGACGCCCCGCCCCCGCCCGAGCGGCGCGCCGGCGGCGGGCCGGTGTTCTATGACGGCGATCTCGGCGCCGAGCCGGGGCGCTACGTCGCCGTCACCCGTCGCTTTGCCGAGCGCAGCTTTTCCGGACCGGTGCGGGTGATGGTCGGACAGACGCTCAGGGCGCGGCAGGCACTGGCACGCGACATCGCCGGGGGGGCGCTTGCGGTTCTCGCGGCGGCCGGCCTCGCCATCGGGCTCTTTGCCTGGCTGGCCACCCGTTCGGCGCTGCGCCCGCTGCAGCGGCTGGGCGCGGCGCTGGCCCGGCGCGACCCGACCGATCTCACCCCGATCACCCTGCCGATGCCGACCGAGATCGCACCCGTGCTGGGCGCACTCAACGGCTTCATGGGTCGGCTCGACAGGCAGGTAGCCGCCACGCGAAACCTGATCGGCGACGCCGCGCACCAGCTGCGCACGCCGGTGGCGGCGATCCGCGCCCAGGCGCAGGACGCGCAGGAGGAGCACGACCCTGCGCGCCGCGCCCGGCTTCTGGCGCGGATACACGAGCGCAGCATCGGGCTGTCGCAGCTGCTCGACCGGATGCTCGACCGGGCAATGATCATCCACCGCACCGACACGGCACCGCGCGCCGCGGTCGACCTGCGCGATGTCGCGCTGGAGATCTACGAGGCGCTCGAGGACATGCCGGGCGGGGCGATGATGCGGCTCGAACTGCCGCCCGCGCCGGTGGTGGTGCGGGGCGACGCGCTGTCGCTGGTCGAGGCCGGCAAGAACCTCGCCGCCAACGCCCTCGCCCATGGCCGCGCGCCGATCCGGATCGGCGTCGCGCGGGACAGCCGGGTCGTGCGGCTCTATGTGCGCGATGCCGGGCCGGGACCGGGCGCCGCGATCCTCGAAGGCATGGGAGCACGCTTCGCATCGCACGCGCCGGGGGGCGCCGGGCTCGGCCTCGCCATCGCGCGCGAGGTGGCGCAGAGCCATGGCGGGACGCTGAGGCTCGGCCTGTGCGAGGACGGCTTCGAGGCGGCGCTCTCGCTGCCGAAGGCAGGCGCATGATCCGCGCCGCGCTCCTCGCCCTGACGCTCATGGCCGCGCCCGCCGCGGGACAGGAGCTGATCCGTGACTTCGGTGCGCCCACCGCCACCGAGACGCTGCGGCTGCGCTCCACCACCGACATCGCGGTGCTGGGTCCGGTGATCGAGCGGTTTCTCGAGACCCGGCCGGGCCTGCATGTCGCCTACGAGCAATGGGGATCGAACGCGCTCTACCGGCTGCAGGCCGCGGATTGCACTGCGGCGCGGGTCGGCGCGGATCTGGTGATCTCCTCGGCGGTCCATCAGATGGTCGATCTGGTCAATGAGGGCTGCGCCCGGCCGCACCGTTCGGCCGCGACCGCCACCCTACCCGACGCGCTGGTCTGGCGCGACGAGCTGTGGGGCGTCACCCGCGAGCCTGCGGTGATGGTCTACAACCGCGATCTCGTGCCGCCCGCGCAGGTGCCGCGATCGCGCTTCGACCTCCTGGACCTGCTGCGCCCGACCGAGAGCCCGTTCCGGACCCGTGTCGCCACCTATGACATTGAGCGCTCGGGCCTGGGCTTCCTCTTCGCCTTTGCGGACTCGCTCGAGGCCACCACCTTCGGCGGCCTGATGGAGAGCTTCGGCCGTTCGGGCGCCGTGGCCACCTGCTGCTCGGCCGAGATCATCGACGGCGTGGCCGAGGGGCGCTACCTCGTCGCCTACAACGTGCTCGGCTCCTACGCGCTGGTACGTGCGCGCCGCGATCCGCGCCTCGGCGTGGTGGCGCCGCAGGACTACACCCTCGTGTTGGCGCGCGCCGCGATGATCCCGCGCGAGGCCGGCCAGCCGCGCGCGGCGGCGCAGTTCCTCGACTTCCTGCTCTCGGCCGAGGGCCGCGCGGCGCTGGAGCGCGCGGGGCTTCTGGTGCGGCTCGACGGCGAGGACGGCACCGCGCTCGAGATCAGCGGCACGGCCGAGACGTTGCAGCGGCCGATCGCGCTCACCCCGGCGCTGCTGATCGCGCTCGACACGCACAAGCGCGCGCTGTTCCGCGCCCGCTGGCGCGATGCCTTTCCTGAAACGGGGGGCACCGCGCCCTGACCCTCACTGCAGGTCGTCGGGGATCGTCGCCGTGACCTCGATCGCGGCGAAATAGGCGGCGATGTCGTCGATTTCCGCCTCCTCGAGCCCTTTGGCGATTAGGCTCATCTGCTCATGCGTCCGGTCGCCGTCGCGATAGGCGCGCAGCTGCTCGGCGAGGTAATCGGCCGGCTGTCCGGCGAGGTTGGGTGCGTCGGGCGCCATGGCGATGCCGTCGCGACCATGGCAGGCGGCGCAGGCCCCGCTCGCGGATTTGCCGGCCTGGGGGTCGCCCTGGGCCATGGCGGCCACAGGCAGAAATCCGGCAAGGATCGGCCCGATCAGGTATCTCGTCATCAGGTTCTCCGGGATGGCCCCGCGGCGATGGCCGCGGGGGGCGCAAGTGGATCAGTTGCTCGAAGCGTCGTCCGCCTCGCCCTCCATGCCTTCCTGCATGTCGTCCATGTGCTCTTCCATGTTCTCCATGCCTTCCTGCATGCCTTCCATGCCTTCCATGCCTTCCATGTGCTCACCCATGCCGTCCATGCCTTCCATGTTCCCCTGCATCGCGCCGTCCATGGCGCCGCCCGGCATGGCCGAGCCGCCGGAGCCGCCCTCGCTGCCGCTGTAGGAGATCCGGTAGATCGCCCCGGCGAAGTCGTCGGACACCAGCAGCGAGCCGTCCTTCATCACCGCCACATCGACCGGCCGGCCGAGATACTCGCCTGTCTCGGTCAGCCAGCCCTCGGCGAAGACCTCAGGCTCACCGGCCGAGCCATCCTCGTTCACCGGTGTGAACATCACCCGCGCGCCGACCGGCTCGGTGCGGTTCCACGACCCGTGCTGGGCCGAGAAGATGCCGCCCCGATATTTCTCCGGAAAGCTGTCGGCGGCGTAGAAGGCCATGCCGAGATCAGCGGCATGGGCGGTGTACTCGGCCTCGGGGTTCACCACGTCCGAGGGGATCTCCTCGTCCATGTACTCGTTGGTGCGGGTGGTGCCGCCGCCATACCACGGGAAGCCGAAGTTCTGCCCGGCCGCGGTGATCCGGTTGATCTCGCCCGGCGGGATGTCGTCGCCCATGCCGTCGACCTGGTTGTCGGTGAACCACAGCTCGCCATTGGCGGGATTGAAGTCCATGCCGACCGAGTTGCGGATGCCGCGCGCATAGACCTCACGTCCCGATCCGTCGAGGTTCATGCGGATGATGCCGCCGATCCCCTGCTCGTTGTAGAGGTCCATCTTCTCCTTGGCGGGCACGTTGAACGGCTGGCCCAGCGCGATGTAGAGCATGCCGTCGGGGCCGATGTCGCAGACCCGCGCACCATGGTTGAAGCTCTCTTCCGCAACCGGGATCAGCTCGCCCTGCGGCACCACCTCGGCCACCGCCACGTCGGGCGATTCATAGAAGAACTCGGCCGCCGGGAACATCAGCACGCGGTTGTGCTCGGCCAGCACGAGAAAGCCGTCGGGGGTCATGCAGGGCCCGTTGGGGACGGCGAGATCGAGCGCCGGGGCGAATTCCTTGACCTCGTCGGCGACGCGGTCGCCATCGCGATCGGTCACCGCCCACAACTTGTCCTTGCGGGTGCCGACGAAGACCACCGGAACCGAGTTGCCCAACGCCATGTGGCGCGCATCAGGCACTATCGCGAAAAGGTCGATCTCGAAGCCCTCGGGCATCTCGATGTTCTCGAGGATGGCCTTGAGCCGCTCGGCCTTTTCGCCGGTCTGCTCGATCTGCGGAATGTCGAGCGAGGTACCCGTGGTCCGGAATTCGCGCATCTTCTGCAGGCTGTCATCGCTGCCCTGCGCCAGCGCCACCAATGGCAAGGCGGTCGCCATCAGCAAGGCGGTCGTCACTCGTTGAATACGCATCGTGTCCTCCCTCACTTTACTTTAGGGAAAGATGAACCCCGCTCCGGGTCCGGTCAACAAATATTACCACCTAGCCGATCAGCGCGACCCCGACGCCGAGCACCACGGCGATGAAGGCGGTCTGGGCCGCGACCATGGCGATGGCCGGGCCGCCAACATCGAGCAGCCGCTTGAGCGATGTCTTCATGCCGACCGCGGCGATGGCGGTGAGCAGCGCCCAGCGCGACACCGCGCTCGCGGCCTCGGCGAACCAGCCGGGCAGCAGCCCGGCCGAGTTCAGCGCCGCCAGCGCCAGAAAGCCCAGCACGAAGCCCGGCACCAGCGGCGGGCGCGTCGCCCCCTCGGGGGTCCGGCTGCGCATCACCACCGCCGCGACCAGCACGATCGGCGCCAGCATGGTGACGCGGATCAGCTTGACCAGGGTCGACAGATCGCCGGTCTCCTCCGAGACCGAGTAGCCCGCCCCCACCACCTGCGCGACGTCGTGGATCGTGCCACCGAGGAACACGCCGGTCTGGCGGGCGTCGAAGCCGAGCCGGTCGGCGAGGATCGGATAGACGATCATGGCGAGCGTCGAGAGCATGGTGACCGAGACCACGGTGAAGATCAGGTCGCGCTCGCCCTCGTCGCGCTTCGGCAGGACGGAGGAGATCGCCATCGCCGCCGAAGCGCCGCAGATCGCCACCGCGCCGCCGGACAGAAAGGCAAAGAGCCGGTCGCGGCCCAGCGCCCATGCCGCGAGGATCGAGGCGCCGATGGTGGCGAGAACCCCGCCGGCGATCAGCCCCAGCAAGCCCGGCCCCAGCTCCTGCACCATGCCGGTCGAGATCCGCACGCCCAAGAGTGCCACGCCGATCCGCAGCAGCCCCCGCGACGCAAAGGCGATGCCCGGCGCGCTGCGCGGCTCCTCGGACAGGAAGGCCAGAGCGATGCCCAGAAGGATCGCCATCAGCATCGCCGGCGCGCCGTAATGCTCGGACAGGAACTGCGCCGCCATCGCCACCAGCGCGGCCAGCGCCAGTCCGGGAAACAGGGTCCGCGCGGAGTCGGTCAGGCGCGGCAGGGCGAGGGCGTTCTGCACGGTGGAGGTCTCCGGCGTGGTGGGGGTGCGAAAACGGCCCCCGAAGGGGCCGGGTCAGGGGGCGGCGGGCCGCCCCCTTCGGATCATTGGCCGCGCGTCATTCCATGTCGGCGGCGCGGGCGGCCTCGAGCTCGCTCTCGGCCGCGGCCACGGCGGCGGTCAGCGCCTCGTAGATTTCCGGCCCACCTTCGACATTGGCGGTGAACCATTCGTAGACCGGCTGGGCCGCCTCGGCGAAGGCGGCCTTCTGCTCGGGCGTCGGCACGTAGAGGTCGCCGCCGCCGGCCACGAAGTCCTCATAGGCCTGGATCGACTTGCGCTTGGGCGAGGCGAAGGTGGCCTGCTGCAGCTGGTAGAAGCCGTCGACCACGACGCGCTTCATGTCGTCGGGCAGCTCTTGGAATCGCTGGTTCGACATCCACCACAGCGCGCCCATGTAGGCATGGCCGTCGAGCGTGACGTATTGCAGGCCCGCATCGGGGAACTTCATCGACATGATGTCGGTGATGCCGTTCTTGGTGCCCTCGACCACGCCGGTCTGCAGCGAGGTGAACAGCTCGGGCCACGGGATCGGCGTCGGCGAGGCGCCCAGCGCGCGCACCAGCTCCTGCGGCAGGTCGGCGACCACGGTGCGGATCTTCAGCCCTTCGATGTCGGCGGGCTCCGCGATCCGGCGCTGGGTGTTGGCGAAGTTGCGCCAGCCGCCGGTGTTGCCGATCGTCATCAGCCGGATCGAGTCGCCCGAATCCTCGAGCGCCATGTCGCGCATGGTGCGGGTGAATTCGCCCGAGAGCACGGCCTCTGCGACGCGGTCGTCGGCCATCACGTAGGGCAGGTCGAGCACCTGCACGTAGGGAAACAGGCCCGAGGCGCCGCCCGAGGTCGAGATGTAGATGTCGATCGACCCGTCGGCCACGCCCTGCAGGCACTCTGCGCCGTTCGAGCACAGCTGCGTGCCCATGAAGATCTCGACCTCGATGGCGCCGTTGGAGGCCGCCTCGACGTAGTTCTTGAACACCACGAGACCGTCGTAATCCTCGTCGTTCTCGTTCGAGTTTGCGGTGGCGCGCAGCTTGATGTCCTGCGCCATGGCGGGCAGCGCGGTCCCGGCCAGAAGCGCGGCGAGGCCGGCGGCCTTGAATGTGGTGCTGAGCATGGTGTCCTCCCTTTTGCTCTCGTCGTCTTTGTTCTTGTCGTCGTTCAGTCGGCGAAGCCCGTCAGGCGCGGGATCGTCATGGATATCTCGGGCACGAAGGTGATCAGCATGATCACCAGGATCTCGACCGCGAGGAAGGGCAGGATCGCCTTGGAGATGGTCTCGACCTTCTCGCCCGAGACCGAGGCCGCGACGAAGAGCACCAGCCCCATCGGCGGCGTCGCCAGCCCCACGGTCAGGTTCACGCACATGATGATCGCGAAATGCACCGAGTCGACGCCCAGCCCGGTGAATACCGGCCCGAGGATCGGACCCAAGATGATGATCGCCGGGCCCGCATCGAGGAACATGCCCACCGCGAACAGCAGCAGGTTGATCAGGAACAAGAGCAGCAGCGGGTTCTCGGTCAGGGTCAGGATGAAGTCGGCCAGCATCTCCGGCGCGTGGGAGAGCGAGACCACGGTCTTGAACGACATCGCCGCGCCGACCAGCAGAAGCACCACCGCCGAGGTGATGCCCGCCTTGGACAGCACGTCACCGAGCTCGGAGAATTTCAGCGTCCGCAGCACGAAGAGCCCGATGATCAGCGCGTAGGCCACGGCGACGGCGGCGGCCTCGGTCGGGGTGAAGACGCCCGACAGGATGCCGCCGAGGATGATCACCGGCGTCAGCAGCGGAAAGAACGCCTTGAGCGAGGCCTGCCCGCGCTCGCCCCAGCTGTGGCGGCGCGAGGCGACCGGGAAGTCGTAGCGATCGGCCATGATCTTCACCAGGACCATCAGCCCGACGCCGACCAGCATGCCCGGCACGATGCCCGCGAGGAACAGCGCGGCGACGCTCTCGCCCATGACATAGGCGTAGATGATCATGATGCCCGAGGGCGGGATGATCGGGCCGATGACCGAGGAGGCGGCGGTGATCGCGGCGGCGAAACGGCGGGTGTAGCCCTGCTTCTCCATCGCCGGGATCAGCATCGAGCCCAGCGCCGAGGTGTCGGCCACGGCCGAGCCGGAGAGACCGGCGAAGAGCATCGATGACAGGATGTTCACATGCGCGAGGCCGCCGCGGAAATGGCCCATCATCGCCTGGCTGAACTCGACGAGGCGCAGGGTGATGCCGCCGCGGTTCATCAGCTCGCCCGCGAGCATGAAGAACGGGATCGCCATCAGCGGAAAGCTGTCCATGCCGTTGTAGAGGTTGCGGTACAGCAGCGTGAGGTCGCGCTCCTGGCCGTTCAGCCACAGCAGGATGCCGGGGGCGAAGAGCAGGCCGAAGAAGACCGGCAGGCCGACCATCAGGAAGAACAGGAAGACCGGAAGGAACAGGACCAGCATTATTCGGCGCTCCCCAGCACGGGATTTCGAACCATGGGCAGCCGGTCGGCCGCGCCAAAGAGCCCCATCAGGGCGCGCAGCATCAGCTCGAGATTGACGAGGATCAGCATCGCGAAGCCCACCACCAGCGACAGCATCATCCAGCTGCGCGGGATGCGGTACCAGCTGTCGAAACCCCACGAGGTCGGCAGGTAGAGCGAGGCGGTATCAAAACGCCCGCCCAGACCGTTCACCTCGGCCCAGCCGATGGTGAGCCCCATCACCAGCACCAGCATGGCGATCGACAGCAGGATCAGCGACAGCAGCGACGACAGCCGCACCGGCAGCGCCATCAGCAGGCTGTCGATGGCGACGAAGCCGCCATGGCGCAGCGCGGTCGGGGCCATCAGCCCGGTCATCCAGAGCATGCAGAAGCGCGCCGCCTCGTCGGGCCATGGCAGCGCGTTGTTGAAGACGTAGCGCATGACGACCTGCAGCAGCGTCACCGCCACCATCACCGCGATGGCCGCGACGCCGATCGCGCGGCCCGCGGTACAGAGCGCCGCATTGAGCCGCCCAAGCGGCCCCAGCACGGCCAGAACTCCTCCCATTCCTCTCCCCTTCCCTCTCGGGTCGCCGCTCCTCCCCCGGAGACGGCGTGTCTCAGTCCTGCGCGAGCCGCACCGGCTTGCCGGCGTAGAAGACCAGCGGTGCGCCGTCGCGAAGCTCGGCCCGGTCGACGCGGCCGACCACGATCACGTGGTCGCCGCCGTCATGCGTGGCCTCGCGGGTGCAATCGAAGCGGGCCAGCGCGCCGGGGATCACCGGCACGCCGGAGGCGTTGCGCTCGAGGTCGTGGTCGCCGAGCTTCCAGGCATCCTTGCTGACGCCGAAGCACAGATCGGCCTGGTCGGCGGACAGCACGTGGATCGCGTAATGCGTCGCGTTGGCGAAATGCCCGAAGCGGCGCGAGCCCTTGTCGGGCGACCACAGCACCAGTGGCGGATCGAGCGACAGGCTCGAAAAGCTGTTGGCCGTGATCGCCACGGGACCGTCCTCGCCAGCCACCGTGACGATGGTGACGCCGGTGGCGAAGCGGCCGAAAGCATCGCGCAAGAGCCGCGTGTTCTCCGCGTCCGGCACGAAGCCGGTGATCTCGGCCGCCGCGCTCATAGCACTTCGGTGCCGAGGCCGGCCTCGTAGAGCAGGAACCAGGTCTCGCGGTCGAGCTCGACCTTGAGCGCGTCGGAGATCTTCGCGATCCGCTCGAGATTGTTGGTGCCCAGCACCGGCAGGATGCCCGCCGGATGCGCCAGCAGGAAGGCAACCGCGACGGCGGCACGATCGACGCCCTGGGCGCGGGCGATGCGGTCGAGCCGCTCGGCCACCGGCCCCTGCCCGGTCATCAGGTCGCCCCCGCCCAGCGGCGACCAGGCCATCAGCGGGATATTGCGACGCTGGTGGAAGGCGAGGTCGCCATTGGTGAAGGGCGACAGCTCCTTGAGCGAGATCTCGATCTGGTTGGTGGCGAGCGGCGTCTCCATCGCCGATTCCAGCAGCTCCACGTCCCAGGGACGGAAGTTCGACACGCCGACGGCGCGAACCTTGCCGGAGGCCACCAGCCCGTCCAGCGCGGCGCCGGTCTCGCGGGGGTCCATCATCGGGTCGGGGCGGTGGATCAGCAGCAGGTCGAGCCGGTCGGTGCCCATGTCGCGCAGCGAGGTTTCGACCGCCTGCTCGATATAGGAGCGCGAGGTATCGTAATGTTTCACCGTCTTGTCGGCATGGCGACCCATCGGCGCGACGATGCCGCATTTGCTGACGATCTCGATCCGGTCACGCAGCGAAGGATCCTCCTTCAGCGCCGCGCCCAGCACCGCCTCGGCGCCGTAGCCGCCATAGATGTCGGCCTGATCCATCGTCGTGATGCCCTGTTCGAGGCAGGCGTCGATCTTGGCCCGGACATGGGCGGGCGAGGTGTCGGAATCGTCGGCGATGCGCCACATGCCATAGACGAGGCGGCTCAGCGCCACGTCGCGCGAAATCTCGATACGATCCATCAGCGTCGTTCTCCTGCGCCGAGCGGCGTCTTCGGGGTGCCCGCCGGGACGCGGCCATAGGCCTCCGGCAGCGAGCAGGTCTTGATCATCGGCAGCACGCGGGCGCCGAAATGCTTGGCCTCGTCGATATGCGGATAGCCCGACAGGATGAAGGCCCGCATGCCCATCTTCCGGTATTCCTCGAGCTTCGAATAGACTTGGTCGGTCGAACCGACGAGAGCGGCGCCGCAGCCCGAGCGGGCCCGGCCGACGCCGGTCCAGAGGTTGGGCTCGATGAAGCCCTCCATGTCAGCCAGCTCGCGGTTGCGCGCCTGGTGCGACACGCCGAGCGAGGTGGCATCGAGTGCGCGCTCCCGGATCGCGCGGCCTTGCTCGTCGTCGAGTTCGGAGACGAGATGCTGCGCGTATTCACGGGCCTCGGCCTCGGTGTCGCGAACGATGACATGCACCCGCAGCCCGTAATCCAGCGTGCGATCGTATTTCTCGGCCACCGCGTGCACGGCACGCATCCGGTCGGCAAGGTCGTCCTTCTTTTCCGGCCACATCAGGTAGACGTCGCAATGCTGGCCGCACAGCTCCAGCGCGTCGGGGGAGTAGCCGCCGAAATACAGGAGCGGGCCGCCTTCCTGATAGGGCTTGGCCGGGTCGGTGGTCAGGCCTTGGAAGTCGTAGACCTCGCCCTTGTAGTTGATCTCGTCGCGGGTCCAGGCCTGCTTGAGGATCTCCACCACCTCGCGCGACCGCTGGTAGCGGAAGCTGCTCTCGGCCTTCTCGCCCGGGAAATCCGAGGAAATGACGTTCAGCGTCAAGCGGCCTTCCAGCATGTGATCGAGCGTGGCGACGGTGCGCGCCAGCATAATCGGCTGCATCTCGCCGCAGCGGATCGCGGCCAGCAGATTGATCTTGGAGGTGATCGGCGCGCAGCCGGCGACGAAGCTCAGCGTGTCCTGCCCCACCTGGTACGACGACGGGCACAGAATGTTGCGAAAGCCTTGGGCTTCGGCGGTCTTCACGATCTCGGAGCAATGCGCCCAGGAGGAGCGCAGATCGCCCTCGGGCTTGCCCAGAAGCCGGTAGTCATCCGAGCAGAGCGCTGCGAACCACGACAGCTCGACCGCGTCGAGATCGGGCGAGGTGATGGGGACGACGGTCATGCAGGGCTCCTCCGGGGGCGGCGATTTCCTCTTGCCTAGCAGCCCGCCAAATGCAAATCAATGGTGCATCAATTTCGAGCCACCGGTTTTCGACCCGATGCAAGACGCCCCCGCCGCCCTGCCCCTGCACCAGCAGATCGCCGAACTCCTGATCCGCGAGATCGCGTCGGGACGGCTGGTCGAGGGCGAACGCCTGCCGCCCGAACGGGACTATGCGGCGCGGCTGGGCACCTCGGTACGCACGCTGCGCAAGGCGTTGGCCGAGCTGACCGAGAAGGGGCTGCTCGAGCGGGTCCAAGGCTCCGGCAACTACGTGCGCCGCAACGCCCGGGCCGAGAGCGTCTATTCGATGTTCCGGCTGGAACTGCCGGAGGGTGGCGGGCTGCCGCGCGCCCAGCTCCTGGATCTGGCGCGGATGCAGAAGCCCGCCGACCTGCCGGAATTCGGCGCCGCGTCGGAAGCGAGTCGGATCCGCCGATTGCGGCGGCTCAACGACACGATCATCGCGGTCGAGGAGATCTGGCTCGATGGCGCGGTCGGGACGATCGACCCGGAGAAATTGGGCGACTCCCTCTACCTCTACTACAAGACCCGGCTCGGCTTCTGGATCACCCGGGCCGAGGATCGGGTGACGGTCGGCGCGGTGCCCGACTGGGCGCCGGAGGCGTTCACGCTGCGCCCCGGCACGATCACCGGCTACATCGAACGGCTGAGCTGGGCGCAGGGCCCCGCCCCGGTCGAATTCTCGCGCACATGGTTCGACACGGCGCGCGCCCATTACGTGCAGCGCCTGATCTGAGGGAGGTCACATGACCACGGTCACCAATTACGGCATCATCGGCTGCGGCATGATGGGACAGGAGCACCTGCGCAACATCGCGCTGCTGCCTGGCGCCCGGGTCGCCGCCATCTTCGAGCCCGACGCCGAGATGGCGATGCTGGCACAGGCGCTGGCACCCGAGGCCCGCATGTGCGACTCGGTCGCCGACCTGATGGCGACCGAAGAGCTCGACTGCCTGCTGATCGCGAGCCCGAATTTCCGCCATCTCGAACAGATGGAGGAGATCGCCCGGCTCAAACCGCTGCCGCTCCTCGTCGAGAAACCGCTCTTTACCGACCCTGCCGAAACGGCGCGCCTCGCGGCTTTCCGCGACAGCTACCCGGCACCGGTCTGGGTGGCGATGGAATACCGCTACATGCCGCCGATCGCCGCCTTCCTGAAGGAGGCGCAGGCCACCACCGGCGGCATCCGCATGCTGACCATCCGCGAGCACCGCTTCCCCTTCCTGCACAAGGTCGGCGGCTGGAACCGCTTCAACCGCTACACCGGCGGCACCTTCGTGGAGAAGTGCTGCCACTTCTTCGACCTGATGCGGCTGACGTTGGGCGACGAGCCGGTGCGGGTGATGGCCTCCGGCAGCCAGGCAGTGAATCACCAGGACGAGAACTACGAGGGCGTGGCCCCCGACGTACTCGACAACGGCTATGTCATCGTCGACTTCGCACGCGGCGGCCGCGCCATGCTGGAGCTGTGCATGTTCGCCGAGGGCGCGCGCTACCAGGAAGAGGTGACGGCGGTCGGCCCGCGGGCCCGGATCGAGGCGCTGGTACCGGGGCCGGGCCGGTTCTGGCCCGAGCATCTGGGCGCGCCGCCGGTGCCGCAGCTCATCGTCAGCCCCCGCGACCCCAAGGGACCCGAGGTGCGCGAGATCCCCGTCGACCCGGCCCTGCTGGAGGCGGGCGATCATAACGGCTCGACCTTCTACCAGCACGCGCGCTTCCTCGAACTGGTGCGCGGCCAGCGCGGCCGCCCGGAGGTCACGCTCGAGGATGGCTGGGCCGCCGTCGCCATGGGCCTCGCGGCACAGATGTCGATCCGCGAGGGCCGGGCCGTGGCGATGGAGGAGACCGGGCTGATGCCGGCGCGCCTGCGCGCCGCCTGATCACCCCGCTCCGCGACTGGTCGCGGCGCGAATATATTTGCGCGCCGTGACCGGCGACCGCTTGTCGTCCCCCTCCCTGCCATCCCATTTCAGCCGGGGCCGGAACGCGGCCAAGGGACGGTGAAAAGGGAAACGTGATGGAGATGTGGCTGTCGCTGATGGCAGGGCTGGTGCTGCTCGTGCTCGGCGGTGAGTTCCTGGTGCGGGGCGCGGTGCGGGTGGCCGAGAGGCTGGGCGTGTCGCCGCTGGTGATCGGCCTGACGCTGGTGGGCTTCGGCACCTCGACGCCTGAGCTCGTCACCTCGGTGCAGGCGGCGCTCAAGGGCGTGCCGGGCATCGCCTATGGCAACGTCGTCGGCTCCAACATCGCCAACATCCTGCTGATCATGGGCGCGGCCGCGCTGATCACGCCGATCGCCGTGCAGTCAGCCGCGCTCAAGCGCGATGGTGGCGTCATGGTGGCGGTGGCGTTGGGCTTCGCCGCGCTGAGCACCACCATGTCCCTCGGCCTCGGCATCGGCCTGGCCTTCGTGCTGGCGCTCGCGCTCTACATCTACATGGCCTTCCGGCAGGAAAGCCGCGGCGCCGTGCGCGAAAAGGCCGAGGCCGCGAAGGCCACCGATCCCGCGCTGGCGCCGAACGGCACGACCTCCCTGCCCGTTTCGCTCCTGACCGCGCTGGGCGGCTTGGCGCTGGTGGTGCTCGGCGGCTACCTGCTGGTCGAGGGGGCGACCACGCTGGCGCGCAGCCTCGGCATTTCCGAGACGGTGATCGGCCTGACGGTCGTGGCCATCGGCACCTCGCTGCCGGAGCTGGTCACCTCGGTGATGGCGGCGATCCGCAAGCAGGCCGACATGGCCTTCGGCAACATCATCGGCTCCAACATCTACAACATCCTCGGCATCGCCGGCGTCACCGCCATGGTGTCGCCCGGCGATGTGCCGACAGAGATCCTCACCTTCGACAACCTAGTCATGATCGCCGCATCGCTCGCGGTGGTGACGCTGGCCTGGACCGGGCTGCGAATCTCGCGCCGCGAGGGTGCGGCGCTCCTGGCGGGCTATGGCGTCTATCTCTGGGCGCTCTGGCCCTGAAGCTTCGGCGCTGAGGCTCAGCGCAGCGCGTAGCCGTGGCGCAGCCTGAGCCGAAGCAGCCGGGTCGCCATGTCCTGCGCCTCGCGCAGCGAGCCCGAGCCGGCCACCCGCACCCGACCCCGCCCGCCGATCCGGCCCCAGCGCACCACCAACGCGGCCTCGGCAAAGAGATCGGGCGCAAGGCTGATCTCGTAGAAGCGATAGCAGTTGCGGGCCGCGTCGATCTTTTCGAGGTGGATGTCCATGGTGGCGCCTCGGGGTTGCGGTACCACATATAGAAAGGGCCCGCCCCCTGCCTGGCAAGGGGCGGGCCATCACATCCGCGCGGCGTGCCTCAGTAGATGGCGATCGCCGGGAAGATGATCAGCACCGCGACGGCGAGCGCCTGCATGCCGATGAAGGGCAGCAAAGAGCGGAAGATGTCGCCCAGCGAGATCTCGGGCGGCGCCACCGATTTGAGGTAGAAGGCGGCCGGTCCAAAGGGCGGGGACAGGAAGCTCATCTGCATGTTCATGCAGAACACCACCCCGAACCAGACCGGGTCGTAGCCCATCGAGGTGATGATCGGCACGAAGATCGGCATGGTCAGCAGCGCGATCCCGACCCAGTCGAGAAACATGCCCAGCACGAACAGGAGCGCCATCATGAACAGCAGCACGATGACCGGCTCGTCCGAAATGCCGGTGATCATCGCCGAGACGAACTTGATCCCGCCCATCAGGTTGAACACGCCCACCAGCGCGGTCGCGCCGATGCCGATCCAGACGATCATGCCCACGGTCTGAAGCGTCTGCAGCGCCGCATCGCGCATCAGGCCGAAGGTGAACTCGCCCCGGATCATGGTCGACAGCGTCACGCCCAGCACGCCGACCGCCGAAGCCTCGGTCACGCTGGCGATGCCGCCATAGATCGAGCCGAGCACGCCGATGACGACGAGGATCGGCAGGAACAGGCCCTTCAACAGCCGCAGCTTTTCGGCCGTGGTGGCGCGCGGCCCCTCGACCACCGGCGCCATGGCCGGGTTGAGATAGGCACGGATCAGCACATAGGCCACGTAGAAGCCCGCCAGCATCAGCCCCGGTACGAAGGCCGCGGTGAACAGGTCGCCGATCGAGACGTTGGCGGTCAGGCCATAGATGATCAGCACGATCGAGGGCGGCACCATGGTGCCCAGCGCGCCGCCTGCGCAGACCACGCCGATGGCGAGGTTGCGGTCATAGCCGAGCCGCAGCATCTGCGGCAGCGCGATCAGGCCCAGAAGCACCACCTCGCCGCCGATGATCCCCGACATCGCGGCGAGGATGACGGCCACCAGGATGGTCTGGATCGCGATGCCGCCCCTGAGCCGCCCGCCGACGAGCCGCATCGCGTCGAACAGGTCGCGCGCGATGCCGGAGCGGTCGAGGATCGCCGCCATCAGCACGAACATCGGTACCGAGACGAAGACGAAGCTGGAGACGAAGGAATAGACCCGGCTGGTGATCAGCGGCACGGCCATCGGGCCGAACCAGCCCAGCGCGAAGACCAGCGCCACCAGCAGCGTGACGAAGGCCAGCGGGATGCCGGTGACGAGGAGCACCAGCAGCATCGCGAACATCAGCGCGGTCGCGCCCTCGATCCCGAGCCCCTGGATCGATCCGAAGAAATCCATCAGCGGCGCCCCCGCGCGTAGTTCACGGCCAGGATCGCGAACTGGACCGTCATGATGCCCAGCACGAGCATGAGGAAAATCTTGATCGCGCCGGGATAGACCGGGTCCCAGGCGCTGCCCGAGCGTTCGAGCCTGAAATCACCCGTCGGGGTGAAGGCGGCGCGGCTGACCATGATCCAGGCGGCCCAGGTGAACATCGCCGCCGAAAGGCCGCAGATGATCGAGATCGCCACGTCGAAGACGCGGCGCATGCGCGGCCCGAGGATGTCGTAGATCAGCACCACCCGGATGTGCCGGTCGCGGGCCGTGCAGTAGAGACCGCCGAAGATGAAGGCGAGCCCCGAGAGGAACACGGTGGTCTCGTGCGCCCAGATCGTCGGCCGGTTGAAGAAGTAGCGCAGCACCACTTCCTGGATCAGGATCAGCATGGCGATGATGATGCCGATCGCGAAGACGATGCCGGCGCGGTCGATGGCGCGACCGAGCCAGCCCGCCTCGGCGATCGGCGCGCCCTCGTCGCGGGGCGGCGCGATGTCGGTGTGATCTTCGGTCACTTGCCCTTGTCCCTCGTCATGGTTGAAGCGAAGACGCCCGGACCTGCGGCCCGGGCGTCGCCATCCCTCGTGCCGCGCCTGTTACTCGGCGATCAGGCCATTTTCGCGCAGGTAGCTGGTCAGCGACTCATAGACCCGGCCCGCATTCTCGGAACGCTCGGCCACCTTCTCCCACTCGCCCATGGCGATCTGGCGGAACTTGGCGCGCTCCTCGTCGGACCAGTCATGCACGGTGATCTCGCCGCCCGCCTTGGCCTCTTCGACCGCGGCCTCGTCGGCGGCCTTGAGCGCCGCGACCTGGTCCTGGGCGAACTGCTTGACCGACTCTTCCATGACCTGCTTGAGGTCGTCGGGCAGCGCGTTCCACTTCTCAAGGTTCATCGACACCTCGACCAGCGGCATCGAGTGGAAGCCCGGATAGACCGGGTGCGGGGCGACGTCGTGCATGCCCTGCGCCTGGTTGGTCGAGAACACCGTGTAATCGGCCGCGTCGATCACACCCTTGTCGAGCGAGGTGAAGACCTCAGAGCCGGGCAGGTTCACCGGCGCCGCGCCGGCGGCCGCGAAGACCTGCTGCACCAGCCCCTCGGGCGCGCGCAGCTTCAGCCCCTTGAGGTCGTCGACGCCCTCGAGCGGCACCTTCGACACGAAGGCCTCGAGGCCCGGGGTGGTCGCACCGATGAAGTGCAGGCCGTAGGGCTCGACCAGCTCGTTCATCAGCTCGGCACCGCCGGCCTCCATGAAGTCGAACATCTGCTGCGGATCGCTCCAGGCGCCGACAGGGTTGGCGATCAGGCCGAAGGCCGGGTCCTTGCCGGAGAAGTACGAGGTGTCGGTGATGTGACCGTCGAGAATGCCGGCCGCGATCGCATCCTGCGTCTCGTTATGGGCGACGATCGATTCGACGGGGAGCATCTCCACCTCGATGCGGCCCTCAGACATCTCCGAGACGCTCTCGGCCCATTCCTTCTGGAGCGCGAAGTTCGGGTTGCCCGCCGGGTCCGAGGACTGGAAGCGGAAGCTGTAATCCTGCGCCACGGCCGCGCCCGAAAGCGTCAGCGCGGCAGCGAGGGTGATGGTGAAAGTTCTGGTCATGAAGTCCTCCTCGGTATGTTGCCTGCCTGACCGGATTGCTCGGGCCCTCCCTGCAGGCGGGATGAAAGTTCGCGCAGCGCCGCCTCGACCACCACTTCGGGTGGTGGCGCGACGGAAACGGCGATCGCGCTCTCCTCGGGCACGGGCGGCTCAAGCGCCTCGAACTGGCTGTCGAGCAGCGAGACGGGCATATAGTGCCCCTTGCGCCGCGCCATGCGCTCGCGCAGCAGCGTGTAGTCGCCGTCGAGATAGATGATGGGAAAATCGCCCAGGTGATCGCGCAGCCGCGTCCGATAGGCGCGCTTGAGCGCAGAACAGGCGAAAACGGCAAAAGGCTCGGTCCGCTCGACCACCTCGGCCACCCGGTCGAGCCAGCCCCAGCGCATCGCGTCGGTCAGCGGCTCGCCGCGCGACATGGCAGCGACGTTCTCCTCGGGATGCAGGTCGTCGGCATCGACATAGACGCCGCCCAGGCGGTCGGCGAGGCCGCGCGCCACGGTGCTCTTGCCCGCGCCGCTCACCCCCATCACCAGGATCGGTTCGCGCCTGACCGTCATGCCGCCTCCCTTGTCGCAGCCGCTCCCCGCGGCTACGATGACAGCGCTATCATTAGATGACAGCGCTGTCATCCGTCAAGAGGGAGCGTGGCATGGCAAAGCGGGTGACATTGGCCGAGGTGGCGGCACAGGCAGGGGTGTCGCCGATCACGGTCAGCCGTGCGCTGCGGCGGCCCGACACGGTGCAGCCGGAGACCCGCGCCCGGATCGACGCCGCCGTCGCGGCGCTGGGCTATGTTCCGGACCCCGCGGCGCGGGCGCTGGCGACCGGCCGCTCCGACGTGATCGGCGTGCTGATTCCATCGGCCACAAACGCGGTGTTCACCGACGTGCTGTCGGGGATCTACGACCGGCTGGCCGAGAGCCGTTTCGACGTCCAGTACGGCATCACCCGCTACGATCCGGGCACGGAGGAAAGCCTGCTGGGGGTATTCCTGCGGCAGCGCCCGGCCGGGCTGATCGTCGCGGGCATCGACCAGACGGCGGCGGCGCGGCGTCTGCTGGACCGGGCCGGCTGCCCGGTGGTGCAGGTTATGGAGATCGGCGCCGACCCGGTCGACATGATGGTCGGCTTCTCGCATCACGACGCGGCGGCGGCGGCGACGCGGCACCTGATCGCGCAGGGCTACCGCCGGCCCGGCTTTCTCGGTGCCCGGATGGACCCGCGCACCCGTCGCCGCTTCGCCGGCTTCCGCGCCGAGGCCGAAGCGGCGGGGATCTTCGACGCCGACCGCTGCGAGACCACCGAGACGCCCTCCAATGTCGGCATGGGTGCGGCGCTCCTGCGCGGGTTGCTGGAGCGGCGCCCCGATACCGACGCGGTGTTCTGCAACAATGACGACCTCGCGCTGGGCGCCCTGTTCGAGGCGATGCGGCTGGGACGCGCGGTGCCGGGCGATCTGGGCATCTGCGGCTTCAACGATCTGGAGATGATGCGCGCGGCCGAACCCCCGATCACCTCGGTGCGCACCAACCGCTTCGAAATGGGAGCCAGGGCCGCCGAGATGATCCGCGCCCGGCTCGAAGGCAAGGATCCGGGCCCGGCCCTCGTGGATCTGGGCAGCGAGGTGCAAGCCCGGCGCAGCACCGAAGGCCCGAGCTAGCGATCAGTCGAAGCCGAACAGGACGCTGCCGAGGCTGAGCGAGCGGTCGAACCGCCCCTCGCGCAGGAACGCCAGCACCTGTGCCATCACCAGCGGGTTGTTCATCATGAAAGTATGGCTGACCGGCAGGACGATATGATCCGTCGCCCCTTCGAGCCGGGTCGAAGCGACCGAGACCTTGCCGTCATCGGGACCCTCGATCAGCGCCGAGAAGACCGGGTTGAGAGAGGCGTCGCCGGCGATGATCCCGACCTCGTAGGAAGGCAGCGGCTCGAGCCGGTTGGGCAGGCTTTGCGGATCGGTGCCGAGCTGCAACCCGGCCGGACCGTTGATCCACTCGAAGGGTTCGAAGCCGCCGAAGACGTCGACCAGCTCGGACCCTTTGTTGGGCGGCGCGAGCATCACCACCCGGCCCATCCGAGTGGGGCGGTGATCGGTGAGCCAGAGCCGCGCGAGGATGCCGCCCATCGAATGGGTGACGAAATGCACGCGGCGGTCGCCGCAGGCCGCAACGTCCTCGGGCACCGCATCGACCAGCTCCTCGATCCGCGCTTCGGTCGAGGGATAGCCGCGATTGACCACCGCGTAGCCATTGGCTTCGAGCACCTCGGCCATCGGCGCGAGGCTCAGATCGGTGCGCGCCAGCCCGTGCAGGAAGACCACGCAATCTGCGCTCGGCTCGGGCGCGGCGCGGGCGCAGCCCGACAGCAGCAGCAGGCACAAGGTCACGAGGGCGATGGGGCGGGTCATGTGACTGACATAGCGGCGCGTCGACGCCCGCACAGCCCCGCTTGCACCCGCCTCACGGCGGCGTCATGTTGCCCGTCATGACCACGCCCCGCCCCGTCCGTCTTGCCGTCCGCGCGATCCTGATGCGTGGCGACCGGCTGCTCCTGGTCAATGCCTACAAGGGTCGCGAGGATCTGTGGTGCGCGCCCGGTGGCGGAGTCGATCCGCATGTCTCGCTGCCCGACAACCTCGCCCGCGAGCTGCGCGAGGAATGCGGGCTGGAGATCGCGGTGGGCGCGCCCTGCCTGGTCAACGAGTTTCACCATGAGCGGCGCGGCTTCCATCAGGTGGACCTCTATTTCCGCTGCGAGATCGTCTCGGGCGACCCGGATGGCGACTGGGTGGATCCGGAGGGGATCGTCAGCCATCGCCGCTGGGTCACGCGACACGAGATGGCCACGCTCAGGGTCAAGCCCGACAGCCTCGCCGCGGTGGCTTGGGGCGACGCAGATGCGCCAAGCTACGACCCGCTCGAGCCGATCATCCTCTAGAGCGCAAAGAACAGCACCGTCATCACCAGCCCGACGCCGGTGATGCCGATGCGCAGGTGATCCATGCGGATGAGCTTGGCGCCGCGCGCGCCCAGATAGCCGCCGATCGTCGTGGCCACCGCCATGATCAGCGCCGCGCGCCAGTCGATCAGCCCCGCGGCGGCATAGGCCACCGCCGAAACCAGCGAGAGCACCGCCGAAAGCAGCACCTTGAGGCCGTTCATGCCGTGCAGGTTCACGAAGCCGATCAAGCCGAGCATCGCCAGCAGCAGGATGCCCAGACCGCCGTTGAAATAGCCGCCATAGGTCGACACCGCGAGCACCGCCGCCCCCGACAGGACCGGGCCCGCCGGGCCGATCCCCCGCGCCCGCACGAAATTCAGGATGCGCGGCCCTGCGGCGAAGAGCAGCGTGGCGATCAGCAACAGCCACGGCACCAGCCCGTCAAACACCGCGCCCGGCGTCACCAGCAGCAGGCCCGCCCCGAGCAGGCCACCCAAGGCGCCGAGCCCAATGATCGCCCGCAGTCCCAGCGCGCCTTCGGCACCGACATCCGCGCGGTAGCCCCAGGCCGAGCTGGCATAGCCCGGCAGCGCGCCGATGGTGGCAGTGGCGTTGGCCATGATCGGCGGCAGGCCGAGCCAGACCAGCGCCGGAAAGGTCAGGAAGGTGCCGCCCCCCGCGATGGCGTTGAGCGCCCCGGCAAGGATGCCCGCGACGGTGAGAGTGATGAAGAACAGCATGCGGCCTCCCGGCGGCCCGACCAGGGCCGCCCGATCCATGCCGTGCGCATGGACCCGCCGCAAGAGGGTTTGCGCAAACGGAAAAAGGGGGCCTTGCGGCCCCCTTCCCCGTAGGATCGGTGGTGATCCGGCAGATTACATCATGCCGCCCATGCCACCCATGCCGCCCATGCCGCCCATGTCGGCGCCAGCCGGCTCGTCCTTCTTCGGCTTGTCGGCGATCATCGCCTCGGTGGTGATCAGCAGGCCGGCGACCGAAGCCGCGTCCTCAAGGGCCGTGCGGGTCACCTTGGCGGGATCGATCACGCCGAACTTGAACATGTCGCCATATTCTTCGGTCTGCGCGTTGAAGCCGAAGGCCAGGTCGGTCGACTCGCGGACCTTGCCGGCAACCACGGCGCCGTCGACGCCGGCGTTCTCAGCGATCTGGCGCAGCGGCGCTTCCAGCGCACGGCGGATGATGGCGATGCCGGCGTTCTGGTCGGAGTTCTCGCCGGTCAGACCTTCGAGCGACTTGCCAGCCTGGACCAGAGCGACGCCGCCACCGACGATCACGCCTTCCTGCACCGCGGCGCGGGTCGCATTGAGCGCGTCATCGACGCGGTCCTTGCGCTCCTTCACCTCGACCTCGGTCATACCGCCGACGCGGATGACAGCGACGCCACCGGCGAGCTTGGCCACACGCTCCTGCAGCTTCTCACGGTCGTAGTCCGAGGTGGTCTCCTCGATCTGCTGACGGATCTGGGCGACGCGCGCCTCGATCTCGGCCTTCTCGCCGTTGCCGTCGACGATCGTGGTGTCGTCCTTGGTGATGCGGATCTTCTTGGCGGTGCCGAGCATGTCCATGGTGACATTCTCGAGCTTCATGCCGAGATCTTCCGAGATCACTTGGCCGCCGGTCAGGATCGCGATGTCCTGCAGCATGGCCTTGCGACGGTCACCGAAGCCCGGCGCCTTGACGGCGGCGATCTTCAGGCCGCCACGCAGCTTGTTGACGACCAGCGTGGCCAGGGCCTCGCCCTCGACGTCCTCGGCGATGATCAGCAGCGGCTTCTGCGACTGGATCACCTGCTCCAGGAGCGGCACCATCGGCTGCAGCGAGGAGAGCTTCTTCTCGTGCAGCAGGATCATGCAGTCTTCGAGCTCGGCGACCATCTTGTCGGGGTTGGTCACGAAGTAGGGCGACAGGTAGCCGCGGTCGAACTGCATGCCCTCGACGACTTCGGTCTCGGTCTCGAGGCCCTTGTTCTCCTCGACGGTGATGACACCCTCGTTGCCGACCTTCTGCATCGCGTCGGCGATCTGGCGGCCGATGGCGGCTTCGCCGTTGGCCGAGATGGTGCCGACCTGGGCAACTTCGTCGCTGTCGTTGACGGGACGCGCAGCGGCCTTGATCGCCTCGACGACCTTGGCGGTGGCGAGATCGATGCCGCGCTTGAGGTCCATCGGGTTCATGCCGGCGGCGACCGACTTCAGGCCTTCCTTGATGATGGCCTGGGCCAGCACGGTGGCGGTGGTGGTGCCGTCACCCGCCTCGTCGTTGGTGCGGGAAGCGACTTCCTTCACCATCTGGGCGCCCATGTTCTCGAACTTGTCCTCGAGCTCGATCTCCTTGGCGACGGTGACGCCGTCCTTGGTGATGCGCGGCGCGCCGAAGGATTTGTCGATGACGACGTTGCGGCCCTTGGGGCCGAGGGTCACCTTCACCGCGTTGGCGAGGGTGTTGACGCCCTTGAGCATGCGGTTGCGGGCATCGGTGTCGAACTTGACGTCCTTGGAAGCCATGTCAGTGCTCCTTGATCTTGAATGGGGTGATTGAAGTCAGCGATCTCAGGCGATGATGCCGAGAATGTCGCTTTCCTTCATGATCAGCAGCTCTTCGCCGTTGACGGTGACTTCGGTGCCCGACCACTTGCCGAACAGGACGCGATCGCCTTCCTTGACGGCCATGGCGATCAGCTCGCCGCTGTCCTTGCGGGCGCCTTCGCCACAGGCGATCACTTCGCCCTCGGCCGGCTTTTCCTTGGCGTTGTCGGGGATGATCAGACCGCCCTTGGTCTTTTCTTCACCTTCGACGCGGCGCACCAGGACCCGGTCGTGAAGCGGTTTGAATGCCATCTCTGCAGCTCCTCAGCAGTATGTATGTTCTCATGCCCCGGCGGGGCATTAGCACTCTCCCTCGGTGAGTGCCAACGACGAGACAGGTAAGGAGCGCTCACGCCCCTGTCAAGCATCGCGCGGCGCGGAAATGTCACATCTCGCGCGCCCGCGTAAGTAAGTCGAAAAAGGGGGTTCTCAGCGCATCCTGTTCGTGCATGATGGCGCGCAGGACAACCCCGGATTGGGAGAGCGGCTTATGACTCGAGGTTATTTCTCACACGGCTGAATGCCGCGCCGCCGCCTGTCGCGGAAGGCCGGTTTGCCCCCGCCTCCGCCTGTTGATCTTGCCAGCTCCAGGGCCCAGTCCATGACCCCCCGTATCGTCGTGGCCGATCATCCGGTCGCCGCCGGCCGTCGCCTTGCGCGACCCGCCTCGCAACGCCTCCGATTCCGCCGCACCGCCCTCGGGCGGTCGCAGCGGCATGATGGCGTCAGCGGCATTCCGATCGCCCACCCCCCGCGCGCCTCACCCCTCTAGGGGCGAGGCCGCAGCCGTGCCAGCCTTCCCGACCCGACGACGCGCAGCCGTGTCGCCGGCCGGAATAGTCATGGCCGCTTCAGCCGCCGGGCAAGGCCTCTCCATGTCCGGAAACTCAACCCAAGGATGAAAAAGGAACACATCATGCATCCGCCTTTCTACATCGTCGACCACCGCGCCCAGTCCGACAGCCCCGCTCCCTGGGAGGAACGGCCCCGCATGCGTCGGGGCGCGCCCGAGCGGCTCGATCTGAACCCGCCGCATGTCGGCACCGGCCTGGCCATGCTGCGCGCGGCCAGGGACGACCCCCCGGCCGCGCCCCGCGCCACGGGGGCGGGCGGCTTCTGGCCGCGCATCCGGGCGCTGGTCACCAAACGCCCGCGCGCGGAGCCGGCGCGGTGAGACGGGGGGCGGCGCGAGGGACCGCGCCGCCCCTTGCCAGCCCCTCCGGGCGGGTGACAAGGCGCGCAGCCCTGCCTATAAGGCGCGCGACAGTTTCATCGACCTCCCGAAGGATAATCCCATGACCACGCTCGTCTTCGGCCACAAGGCGCCCGACACCGATTCCACCGGCTCGCCGCTGATCTGGGCCTGGTATCTGAACCGCCAGGGCCAGGAGGCCGAAGCGCGGCTGCTGGGCCAGCCCAACACCGAGGCCGCCTTCGTGGCCGAGCGCTGGGGCTTCGAGCTGCCGCAGGTGATCGACGACGTCGAGCCGGGCCAGAAGGTGGTCATCGTCGACACCAACAACCCCGCCGAGCTGCCGGCCTCGATCAACCAGGCCGACATCCAGGCGATCATCGACCACCACAAGCTGTTCGGCGGCATCGAGACCAAGGGCCCGATCGACATCACCATCAAGCCGCTGGCCTGCACCGGGACCATCATGCACGACCTGATGGGCCACGTGGCCACCGAGATGCCCGAGGGCATCAAGGGCCTGATGCTGTCCTGCATCCTGTCGGACACGCTCGAGTTCCGTTCGCCGACCACCACCCCCGCCGACAAGGCGCTGGCCGAGCGGCTGGCCGCGGATCTCGGCATCGATGTCTCCGACTATGCCGGCGAGATGTTCGCCGCCAAGTCCGACGTCTCGGCCTTCTCCGAGGCGGAACTGCTGCGCATGGACAGCAAGGAGACCACCGTCGACGGCAAGAAGCTGCGCGTGAGCGTGCTCGAGACCACCTCCCCCGACCAGGTGCTGTCGCGCAAGGACGCGCTTCTCGAGGCGATGCCCAAGGTCGCGGCCGAGGATGGCGCCGACGAGGTGCTGCTCTTCGTGGTCGACATCCTGAAGGAGCAGGCGACGCTGCTGGTGCAGAACGACACCGTCAAGGCAATCGCCGAGAAGAGCTTCGACGCCACCGTCTCGGGCGACAGCGTGGTGCTGCCCGGCGTGATGAGCCGCAAGAAGCAGATCATCCCCGTGTTGAAGGCCTGATCCGGATGACGCGGATCATCGAGCGTTTCGCCGACATCTCGGGCAGCTACGACGCCGCCTTCGTCGATCTGTGGGGCTGCATGCATAACGGCGTGCGGGCCTATGAAGAGGCGGTGGCCGCGATGCGCGGCTTCCGGGCGGCGGGCGGCAAGGTGATCCTCGTCACCAACTCGCCGCGGCCGCGCGCCTCCGTCGAAGCGCAGGTCGAGGGGCTGGGCGTGCCGCGCGACTGCTATGACAGCGTGGCCAGCTCGGGCGATTCGGCCCGCGCCGCGATGTATCAGGGCGCGGTCGGCGAGAAGGTCTGGTTCATCGGCGACGAGCGTGACGAGGCCTTTTTCGAGCCGCTGCGGATCATCAAGGATCCGGTCGAGGTGGCACGCGTCGATCTGGACGCGGCCGAGGGCATCGTCTGCTGCGGCCCAGAGGACGAGCATGCCGACCCGGAGGTCTACCGCCCCGCCTTCGAGACGGCGGTGGCGCGCGGCCTGAAGCTGCTCTGCGCCAATCCCGACATCATCGTCGATCGGGGCGAGGAGCGGGTCTGGTGCGCCGGGGCGCTGGCCCGGCTCTACACCGAGATGGGCGGCGAAAGCCTCTATTTCGGCAAGCCGCACCCGCCCATCTACGACCTCGCGCGCCGCAGGCTGCACGAGATCGCGCCGGGCATCGCCGACGAGAGGATCATCTGCATCGGCGACGGGCCGCATACCGACGTGTCGGGCGCGGCTGGCGAGGATCTCGACTGCCTGTTCATCACCGGCGGCCTTGCCGCCGCCGAGACCGCGACCTGGTCGGGCGGCCAGCCCGACGCCGAGAAGCTCGCCGCCTATCTGCGCGACGAGGGGCAGGCCCCGACCTTCTCCATCGGGTTCCTGCGCTAGACCTCTCGGGCGCGCGCCTGCTTGCGCGCGCCCCGCCCCGCCGCTACGCAAGGCGCCATGCGCAGCTTCAGCGATTTCACCGACATTCCCCCCGCCGACCGCGGCGCCGTCGCCGCCATCGGCAATTTCGACGGCGTGCATCTGGGCCATCGCGCGGTGATCGACCTCGCCCGCGCCGAGGCCGCGCGACTCGGCGCGCCCCTGGGCGTGATGACCTTCGAGCCGCACCCGCGCGAGTATTTCGCGCCCGATGCCCCGCCCTTCCGGCTGATGAACCGGACCGCCCGCGCCCACCGACTCGAGAAGATCGGTGTCGAGCGGCTGTTCGAGCTTCGCTTCGATGCGGGCCTCGCCGCGCTTTCCCCGGAGGGCTTCGCCCACCAGGTGATCGCCGAGGGCCTCGGCCTGCGCCACGTCGTGATCGGCGCCGATTTCCGCTTCGGCAAGGGCCGCGCCGGTGATGCCGCGATGCTCGAGGCGCTGGGCCGCGCGCATGGCTTCGGCGTCACCGTCTCGCCGCTCGTCGCGCTCGATGCGGGCGAGGTCAGCTCGACCGCGATCCGCCGCGCCCTGTCCGAGGGCCGCCCCCGCGCCGCCGCCGCCATGCTCGGCCACCTGCACCGGCTCGAAGGCGAGGTGATCCATGGCGAGAAGCGCGGTCGCGAGCTGGGCTTTCCGACCGCGAACATGACCATCGACGGGCTGCATCTGCCGCGCTTCGGCGTCTATGCCGTCAAGGTGGACGTCCTCACCGGCCCGCATGCCGGGACCTATGACGGCGCCGCCTCGATCGGCACCCGTCCGATGTTCGGCGAGAACCACCCGAATTGCGAAACCTTCCTGTTCGACTTCAAGGGCGATCTCTACGGGGCCGAGATCTCGGTGGCGCTGGTCGAATACCTGCGTGGCGAGGAAAGGTTCGAGGGGCTCGACGCGCTGATCGCGCAGATGGATGCCGACTGCGCCCGCGCCCGCGAGGTTCTGGCCGATGCGTGAACGTTTCTGGGAATTGCCGCTCGAGGAGCTCGATCGCGCCGAGTGGGAGGCGCTCTGCGACGGTTGCGGCAAGTGCTGCCTCAACAAGATCGAGGACGAGGACACCGGCGAGGTCGCGTTGACCCGCGTCGCCTGTCGCCTGCTCGATGGCGCGACCTGCCTGTGCACGAAATACGCGACCCGGCACAAATACGTGCCCGAATGCATCGTGCTCACCCCCGACAAGATCGCCGAGACCATGTACTGGCTGCCCGCCACCTGCGCCTACCGGCTGCGCGCCGAGGGGCGCCCGCTCTACGGCTGGCACCACCTGATCTCCGGCGATCGTCAGGCCGTGCACCGCGCGGGCGTGTCCATGGCCGGGCGCACCGTACCCGAGACCCAGGTCGATGATGACGACTGGGAGGACCACATTATCGAGGAGCCCGTCTGATGCAGTTCGCCTCCGACAATGCCGGTCCCGCCCATCCCGCGATCCTCGAGGCGATCGCGCGCGCCAATGACGGCCACCAGCGCGCCTATGGCTCGGAAAGCGCGATGTCGCGGGTGCGCGACCGCATCCGCGACATCTTCGAGGCGCCACAGGCGGAGGTGCATCTCGTCGCCACCGGCACGGCGGCCAACGCGCTGATCCTGGGCTGCATGGCCCGCCCCTGGGACGCGGTGTTCTGCTCGGAGCACGCCCATGTCGAGCATGACGAGGGCAACGCGCCCGAATTCTATACCGGCGGCGCCAAGCTGACGCTGGTGCCCGCCCCCGACGGGCGGATGACGCCCGCAGCACTGGAGCGCGCACTGCTGCCCGAGGGGGCGCGCAGCTTTCACAATGCCCAGCTCGGCCCGCTGAGCATCACCCAGGTGACCGAAACCGGCGCGGTCCACGACCTCGCCGAGATCGCCGCGCTGTCGGAGATCATGCATGCGCGCGGCCAGAAGGTGCACATGGATGGCGCCCGCTTCGCCAACGCGATCGCGGCGCTGGGCTGCAGCCCGGCCGAGATGACCTGGAAGGCGGGCATCGACGCGCTGAGCTTCGGCGGCACCAAGAATGGCTGCCTCGGCGTCGAGGCCGCGGTGTTCTTCGACCCCGACCTCGCCCGCGATTTCGAGATCCGGCGCAAGCGCGGCGGTCATCTCTTTTCCAAACACCGGTTTCTCTCGGCGCAGATGCAGGCCTATCTCGACGACGACCTGTGGCTCGATCTCGCGCGCCGCGCCAACGAGGCCTGCGCCCGCCTCGTCGCCGGGCTGCGCGCGCATGGCGAGGCGGAAATCCTCTACCCCGCCGGGGCCAACCTCGTCTTCGTCACCCTCCCGCGCGCCACGCTGCGCCGCCTGAGCGATGGCGGCGCGGATTTCTACGTCATGGATGGGGATCCGATGACCGGCGATCCGGCCGAGCGGCTCACCGCCCGGCTGGTCTGCGACTGGTCACTGGGCGCCGAGCAGGTCGATCGCTTCCTGTCGCTGCTCGGCTGAGGCCGCTCAGAGCTGCCCCGACAGGTGCAGGTCGAGATCCGACAGCCGGTCCTGCCCCCAGAACCGCTCGTCGGTGTCGGTGATGTAGAAGGGCGAGCCGAAGACGCCGCGCTGCACCGCCTCCTCGAGGTTCTGCGCGTATTCGTCGGCCGCGCCCATCATGTTGCTCTCGGCCAGGCCGGGGTCGAAGCCCGCCTCCTCGAGCGCGGCGCGGATCACCTCCTCGACGGCGATGTCCTTCTCTTCGGCCCAGCAGGCGCGGGTGATCGCGTGCACCAGCCGCCCCATGTCGCCGCCACCCGCCCGCTGGGCGTTGATGATCGCATAGGCGGCGGGCGCGCCGTTGGTGGGCCAGAAGGCCGGGCGCGGATTGAGCGGCAGGCCCGCCTTCTTGGCCTGGCGACGCATCTCCTGGCGACGATATTCGAGCCGGCTCGGATGCCGATCCTTGGGCAGCTGCCCGCCCGAACGCGGGAACAGCGCCATCACGTCCATGGGCTTGTAGACGATCTCGGCCCCATGCTTGGCGGCGATCTCCTCGAGCCGGGTCCCTGCGATGTAGACGTAGGGCGACAATGTCGCGAAAAAGTAGTCGATTTTCGGCATGAAGCCCCTCTTCGCACGCCACCCCCATCGGGCAGGTTTGCGCCATGCTAGGGCTGTGCTAGGCGGTGTCAATCTTTCCGCCGCCCGCTGCGAGGCGGCCCGAGCCTGCCGAGGATGCCCCTTGATGCCCACCTTGAACGAGCCGAAGCTGATTGCCGGCAACGCCAACCAGACCCTGGCCCGCGCGGTCGCCCGTCGCATGTCGATGCACCGGGGCATGAATGTCGGCCTCGTCGACGCCCGGATCGAGCGGTTCAACGACCAGGAGATCTTCGTCGAGGTCTACGAGAACGTCCGCGGCGAGGACATGTTCATCATCCAGCCGACCTCGAACCCGGCCAATGACAACCTGATGGAGCTGCTGATCATGGCCGACGCGCTGCGCCGGTCCTCGGCCGCGCGCATCACCGCCGTGATCCCCTATTTCGGCTATGCCCGCCAGGACCGCCGCGCCAAGGCGCGCACGCCGATCTCGGCCAAGCTGGTCGCCAACCTGATCGCCGAGGCCGGGATCGAGCGGGTGCTGACCATGGATCTGCACGCCGCCCAGATCCAGGGCTTCTTCGACATCCCCGTCGACAACCTCTACGCCGCGCCGATCTTCGCGCTCGACGTCGCGCACCACTTCAAGGACCGCCGCGACGACGTGATGGTGGTGAGCCCCGATGTCGGCGGCGTCGCCCGCGCGCGCGAGCTGGCCAAGCGCATCGGCGCGCCGCTCGCCATCGTTGACAAGCGCCGCGAAAAGGCTGGCGAAGTCGCCGAGATGACCGTGATCGGCGACGTCTCGGGCAAGGCCTGCATCATCGTCGACGACATCTGCGACACCGCCGGCACGCTGTGCAAGGCGGCCGAGACGCTGATGGAGGCCGGCGCCACCGAGGTGCACAGCTACATCACCCACGGCGTGCTCTCCGGCCCCGCCGTCAGCCGCATCGAGAAATCGGTCATGAAATCGCTGGTGATCACCGATTCGATCGAGCCGACCGAGGCGGTGAAGAACGCGCCCAACATCCGCATCGTGCCGACCGCGCCGATGTTCGCGCAGGCGATCCTCAACATCTGGAACGGCACCAGCGTCAGCTCGCTCTTCGAGCACGAGACGCTGACGCCGATCTATGAAGGCATGTACACCGCCGATTGAGGCGGACTGTGGCGGGCCCTCAGCCGAGGAGCCCCGCCAGACCACGCGCCAGCAGCCCGGTGAGCACGTCGGGCTGCAGCGCCCAGGCCACCGCCCGGCCGAACGGGCCCGAGCCATCCAGCCGCGACAGCATCTCCCCCAGCGCCACGGCGTCGAGCCGCGCCATCAGCAGGCTCTTGGCACCCAGCGCCGACATCATCGGAAGTATCACGAGAATCAGGGCAGCCAGGGCGGCATTGCCCTCGCGCCGCGGCATCACCACGACCAGATCGTCCTCGAGAACGTAGCACTCCGGCTCGCCCGCGGGGCGGCGCTGCTGGCGGTCGATCTTGCGAAGACGGGTTTCAAAGCTCGGCGAGACGCAAGTCATGGTCGGCGATCCTGGCAAGGTGCCCCCACCTCACGGTGTCAGGATTAGACCCGCATCATGGCGAAAATGTGGCAGGCGGCCCACTTTCCGGCGAAAACCCGGCAGCCCGCCACATGACCGCCCCACCGCGCCTCAGTCGCGCCGCATGTCGAGGGTGGTCCATTCGCCATGGCTCGTACGGGCGGCGCGCGCAAAGCCCTGCCCCACATAGATCGCCTCGACCGCATCGGCCTGTTCGTTGAGGATGCCCGACAGGATCACCCGCCCGTCTTTCGCCACTTTTCGCGCCATTTCGGGCGCGAGTGCGACGAGGGGTCCCTTGAGGATATTTGCGAAGACGAGGTCGAACGGTGCCGCCGCCTCAAGCGCGGAATGCTCGAAGCCCGCCGCCTCGAGGCACTCCACCTGCCCCTCCATGCCATTGGCCGCGAGATTGGCCTCGGCCACCTCGACCGCCACTTCGTCGATGTCCGACGCCATCACCCGCGCCTCGGGCCAGACCCGCGCCGCCGCCATCGCCAGAACGGCGGTGCCGCAGCCGATATCGACGACCCGCGCCGGTGCGGCGCCTTCGCTTGCCAGAGCGTCGAGCGCCTTCAGGCAGCCCAGCGTCGTGCCATGATGCCCGGTGCCGAAGGCCATCGCCGCCTCGATCAGCAGCGGGATGCTGCCCTGCGGCACCTTGTCGGCGTCGTGGCTGCCATGCACGAAGAACCGGCCCGCCTCGACCGGGGCGAGATCGCGGCGCACCTTGGCCACCCAATCCTCGTCGGGCACCTCCGAGACGACGAAGCCGCGCGCGCCATGGCTCGCCGCCAGCAGGTCCAGCTCGACCGCGTCGGGCGTCTCCTCGAAATAGGCGGTCACCTCGAACAGCCCCGAGCCATCCTCGATCTCGAACACGCCGGTGCCGTAGGGCGTGGGCTCGAGTTCCTCGAGCGCCTCCGCCAGCCGTTCGCCGCGGCGCTGGTCGTCGAGCTGGGTGATCGCGGTGAAGACGGGCATCGGGGTTCTCCGGAACAAGGGGCCTCGCGCGGCATAGGCGCAGGCGAAGGGGGCGGTCAATCGCCGCCCCCTTCAACATTCACCGATCAGACCCAGGGCGATGCCCCGGGCCCGGGCACGTTCAGGCGCCGACGCCGATCGGGCAGGTCACGCCGGTGCCGCCGATCCCGCAGTAACCGGCGGGGTTCTTGTCGAGATACTGCTGGTGGTAATCCTCGGCCATGTAGAAGGCCGGGGCTTCGGTGATCTCGGTGGTGATCGCGCCGTAGCCGGCCTCGGTCAGCCGGAGCGAAAACGCCTCGCGCGAGGCTTCGGCCGCCTCTTTCTGCAGCTCGTTGAAGGTATAGATACCCGACCGGTACTGCGTGCCGCGATCGTTGCCCTGCCGCATGCCCTGGGTCGGGTCGTGGTTCTCCCAGAAGACCCGCAGCAGTTCGTCATAGCTGGTCTTCGCGGGGTCAAAGATCACGCGCACCACCTCGTTATGGCCGGTCCGGCCGGTACAGACCTCCTCGTAGGTCGGGTTCGGCGTGTAGCCGCCCGCATAGCCCACCATGGTCGAATGCACGCCCGGCAGCTTCCAGAAGATCCGCTCAACCCCCCAGAAGCAGCCCATGCCGAACATCGCGACCTCGAACCCCTCGGGGGCCTCGGGGTCGAGCGCCGTGCCCAGCACGGTATGGGTGGTGGCGGTGGGGATCGGCTCCGGGCGGCCCGGCAGCGCGTTCTCGGGGGTGACCATCTCGGTCTTGGTCGAACTCAGGCCGAACATTGCCTTCTCCTCGTCTGGTGTCTTGGCTCGCGATATAGGCACTGACGGGGCCGAGTTCTACTCGGCCGCCACCGGAAGCCGGGCCCGCGCGAACACCGTCTCGCGACCCGGCGCCGGGTGGCGCGGGATCATCAGCGCCAATGTGAACGACACCCCTGCCATGCCGGCGGCCAGCAAAAAGACCGCATCCGGCGCGACCAGCCAGAGATAGCCCAGCGCGGCCGGCAGGAACACGGCGGCGATGTGGTTGATGGTGAAGGCCACGGCCGCCGTCGGGGCGATATCGCCCGGATCGGCAATCTTCTGGAAATAGGTCTTGAGCGCCAGCGCCAACGCGAAGAACACGTTGTCGATCACGTAAAGCGCGGCGGCGACCGCGACGCCCCAGCCGAACCAGTAGAGCCCACCATAGGCGAGGAACACGCCCATCAGCCCGGCATACTCGACCATCAGCCCCTTGCGCTCGCCCCAGCGGGCGACCGCCCGCCCGATCAGCGGCGCCCCGAAGATGTTGGTCAGCAGGGTGATCAGGAACAGCGCCGTCACCTCGTGCACGTCGTAACCGAACTTCTCGACCATCATGAAACCCGCGAAGACCACGAAGATCTGCCGCCGCGCGCCGGCCATGAACTGTAGCGCGTAGTAGAGCCAGTAGCGGCGGCGCAGCACGAAGCTCTTGGTCTGCGGATGCGGCTCGCGGAAGGCCGGGAAGGCGAACCAGCAATAGAGCGCCACCGCGGCACAGAAACCGCCCGAGACCATGTAGACGAAATCATAGGACAGCCCGAGGCTCTCCCAGGTCAGCACGATCGCCAGATATGCCACCAGCGTCGCCCCCGCCCCGGCCGAGACCAGCCAGCCCAGCATTTGCGGCGCGCGGTCCTTGGGCAGCCATTGCAGCTGCAGCGACTGGTTCACCGTTTCGTAGTAGTGAAAGCCGATCGAGGAGAGCAAGGTAATGGTCAGGATGCCGCCCATCGAGGGGAACTGCGCGGTGAGCGCGGTGGCAATGCCGAGCAGCCCCAGCGAGATCAGCGCCAGCGACTGCTCGCGCACGAAGAGCAGGATCGCGATCACCCCGATGGCGAGGAAGCCCGGCACCTCGCGCACCGTGTGGAGCCAGCCGATATCCGAGCCGTCGAAGCCCGCCGCCTCGATGACGAAATTGTTCAGGAGCGCCGACCACGTGGCGAAGGCCACCGGCATGGCCATTGCCATCAGGAAGAGGAGCGCCACCGGCCTGCGCCAGATCGGCAGGGTCCGGGCCTCGGAAAGCGGCATCGGAATACGTGTCATTCGCAAGCATTACGGCCTGCCGCGCCGCTTGGCGAGAGGTCATGCGCACCGAAATCGCCGGCGCGGGGTTCGGCAAGCGGCGCGGCCGCGACGGGTCAGCGGTCGTGGATGCCCTTGCCTTCGAAGATCCGCGGCGTCCATTTCTCGATGCGGGCATACCGCGTCGCCGATTGCTTGGCACCCGCGATGGTCAGCGCATAGCCGCGCTGCCGCCCCGGGGTCAGTGCGGCGAAGGCCTTGGCCAGGGCGGGGTCCGCGTCGAGCGCCGCGACCAGCTCCTCGGGCAGGTCGATATCGTCCTTGGGCAGCACCACCCGTCGCCCGGCGCGGTCGAGCTCCACCGCTTCGGTAATGAAGCGGCGCAGCACCGTCTCGCGCGCCGCGATGTCGGCCAGATCCTGAAACACCATCATTCGCACCGCGCGCGAGTTCGGCCCCGGCGCCACCAGCACGCCTTCGGGGTCGGAGAGCAGAACGCCCTTGAAGAAGGAGATGCCGCAGCGCTCGGCATAGCCCGCGACCATGGCAGTGTTGCCGCCCGCGCAGGTGTAGCAGGGCGCGCGCCACTTCCAGACCTCCTCGATACCGTCAGTATCGCGCAGGATCGCCCTGAGCGCCGATTTCTCCGCCTTCCAGCGCCCTTCACGCGCGTAAAACGCTTCGATTCTCGCGTCGTCGTCCATGATCCGCCCCTCCCCGCCCGATCCTTTCCCGGCGCGGAGGACCCGGTCAACGGGTCACAGAAAGCTTTGCGGGTCGATGTCGATGGCGAGCCGGGCATTGGCCGGCACCTTTACCTGCGCCGCCCATTGCGCCAGCGCCGCCTGCAGCGGCGCGGTCTTCTCCGCCTTGACCAGAAGCCGCACCCGGTGCCGTCCGCGCACCCGGGCGATGGGCGCCGGGGCCGGTCCGAACAGCTGCGCCCCGATCCGGCGCAGCGGCGCGTCGAGCCGGGCCAGCCGATTGCCGAGATCGAAGGCCTGCTGCATGTCCGGGGACGAGATCACGATGCCGGCCATCCGCCCATAGGGCGGCACGCCGGCGGCGCGGCGCGCGGCGGCCTCGGCGGCCCAGAACCCTTCCTCGTCGCCGGACAGGATCGCGCGGATCACCGGATGCTCGGGTTGGAAGCTCTGCAGCAGCGCGGTACCGCGCGCCTCCGAGCGCCCCGCCCGCCCCGCCACCTGCCGCATCAGCTGGAACGTCCGCTCGGCGGCGCGCAGGTCCGAACCCTGCAGGCCGAGATCGCTGTCGATCACCCCCACCAGCGTCAGCTTGGGAAAATTGTGCCCCTTGGCGACGAGCTGGGTGCCGACGACGATGTCCGCCGCGCCCTCGGCGATCTCGAGGATGCGGGCCTTGAGCGCGCGGGCCGAACCGAACAGGTCCGAGCTGAGCACCGTCACCCGCGCATCTGGAAACAGCGCCTGCGCCTCTTCGGTGATCCGCTCCACCCCCGGCCCCACCGCGGCGAGCTTGCCGGCAACCTCGCAGTTCGGGCAGGTCTCGGGCATCGGCGCGGTCTCGCCGCATTGGTGGCACATCAGCCGCTTGAGAAAGCGGTGCTCGACCATCCGCGCGTCGCAATGCTTGCAGCCGATCTGGTGGCCGCAGGCGCGGCACAGCGTCAGCGGCGCGTAGCCACGGCGGTTGAGAAACAGGAGCGACTGCTCGCCCCGCTCAAGCCGCTGCATCACCGCGCCCTTCAAGGCGGGCGAGATCCAGCTACCGGAGGGCACCTCCTCGCTGCGCATGTCGATGGCCCGCATCTCGGGCATCACGGCGGGGCCGAAGCGGCTTTCGAGGTCGAGGCGGGCATATTTGCCCTGCTGCACGTTGACCCAGCTCTCCAGCGACGGCGTGGCCGAGGCCAGCACCACCTGCGCCCTTTCGAGCGACGCGCGCAGCACCGCCATGTCGCGCGCGTTGTAGAGCACCCCGTCTTCCTGCTTGTAGGAGGTGTCGTGCTCCTCATCGACGACGATGAGGCCGAGATCGTGGAACGGCAGAAACAGCGCCGAGCGCGCGCCGACCACCAGCTGCGCGCCGTTCTCGGCCACCATCTTCCAGCAGCGCCGACGCTCGGTTGTGGTGACGCCCGAATGCCACTCCGCGGGCTTGGCGCCGAAGCGCGCCTCGACCCGGGTCAGGAACTCCGCCGTCAGCGCGATCTCGGGTAGCAACACCAGCGCCTGCCGGCCGCGGGCCAGACAGGCGGCCACCGCCTCGAGATAGACCTCGGTCTTACCCGAACCGGTGACCCCCTTGAGCAGCGTCGTGCCGTAGCGCCCGGCCGCGATGCCCGCGCGCAGGGCCTCGGCCGCTGCCGCCTGGTCGCCGGTCAACGGCTTGCCGGGCATGTGCGGATCAAGGGGCGGATAGGCCACGTCGCGCGGCGCCTCCTCCTCGATCACCGCGCCGGAGGCCAGGAGGCCCTTGATCACCGAGGAGCCGACCCCTGCCAGCTCGGCCAGTTCGCCCAGGAGAAAGGCCAGTCCGTCATGCTCTTCCAGCAGGTCGAGCACCCGGGCGCGCGCCGGCGTCATCCGCTCCGGCTGGCCGTGGCCACGCCGGTAGATCTTGCGCATGCCCGGCGGGTCGGTGAGGCCGGGCGCGCGGGTCGCCAGCCGCAGCATCGCCGGCATGGGCGTGAGCGTGTAATCCGCGACCCGGCCGAGGAATTCGCGCATCGCGGCGCGCATCGGCGGCAGGTCGAGCACGCGGATCGCGCTCTTGACCTTGGCGGGATCGTAATCGCCGGCGCCCGGCCCCCAGACCACCCCGTTCACCTTGCGCGGACCGAAGGGCACCTCGACATGGTCCCCCGGCGCGCAGCCGCCTCGCGGCGCGCGGTAATCCAGCACCCGGTCGAGCGGCTGGGTGGTCAGCACGCCGATCAGCGCGCCCTCCTCGAAGCGGGACGTGGTCATGGGCTGTCAGGCACCTCTGGCGCGGCGGAGCCGTCAACATGCGCCGCGCGCGCCGTGGCTTCAAGTGAGCAGCGCGTCGCAGGCTTCATCCCGATGCCTGTCGCCCCCATATGGGAAAGGCGCTGTTCCACCGCCGCGTCGCTTGCTAGACCGGGCGCGAAGCCGCCCCGCGCCGGGGCGCCGCGTCACCACATTGCGCCCCACGGGCGCGCGACATCTGACAGGGAGAGACCCATGAAATTCTTCGTCGATACCGCCGAGATCGACCAGATCCGCGAACTCCACGATCTGGGCATGGTCGACGGCGTCACCACCAACCCGTCGCTGATCATGAAGTCGGGCCGTGACATCAAGGAAGTGACCAAGGAGATCTGCTCGATCGTCGACGGTCCCGTCTCGGCCGAGACCGTGGCGCTCGACGCCGAAGGCATGATCGCTGAGGGCCGCGAACTGGCCAAGATCGCCGACAACATCGCGATCAAGGTGCCGCTGACCTGGGACGGCCTCAAGGCCTGCAAGACGCTCACCGACGAGGGCCGGATGGTCAACGTGACGCTGTGCTTTTCGGCCAACCAGGCGCTGTTGGCCGCCAAGGCCGGCGCGACCTTCATCTCGCCCTTCATCGGCCGGCTCGACGACCTGAACCTCGACGGCATGGAGCTGATCGCCGACATCCGGCAGATCTACGACAACTACGGCTTCGAGACGCAGATCCTCGCCGCCTCGATCCGCAACGCCAACCACATGTCCGAGGCCGCCAAGATCGGCGCCGACGTCGCCACCGCCCCGGCGGCGGTGATCAAGGCCATGGCCAACCACGTGCTGACCGACAAGGGTCTCGACGCCTTCCTCAAGGACTGGGCCTCGACCGGTCAGAAGATCGTCTGATGACCCAGCGGGGCGCTGTGCCTTCCGCGCCGCGCCCCGCCGCATTTTCGCCACACCGGGGCGCATCACCCCGCTGGGGCTGCTATGCTCGCGGCGATGCGACTGCCCGGATCCGCCCAGATGACTGACGACACCTCCCCCGATGACGGGCTGCGCGAGCGCATCCTCGCCGACCCTGCCCGGCTGCTCGACGACCCGGCGATCATGCGGGCGCTGGTCGAGGCCGATGCCGGGGCCCGTGGCTCCAACGTGGTCGATCTGCGCGGCCTCGCGATGGAGCGGCTGCAGTCGCGGCTCGACCGACTCGAGGACACGCATCGCTCGGTGATCGCCGCCGCCTACGAGAATCTCGCCGGCACCAACCAGATCCACCGTGCCGTGCTGCGGATGATGGACGCGACCCGGTTCGAGACCTTCCTGCAGGACCTCTCCGGCGAGGTGGCCGACATGCTGCGGGTGGATGTCGTCCGGCTGGTGTTGGAAACGGCACGGCCCGAGGACGACCCCGCCATCGCGCGGCTCTCGGACGTGCTGTCGGTGGCCGAGCCGGGTTTCGTCGCCGATTACGTGACCCAGGGCCGCAACGTGCCGCCGCGCCAGGTCTCACTGCGCGCGGTCGAGCCGCAGGAGGCCGGGCCCTATGGCGCCCGTGCTCCGGAGATCCTGTCCGAGGCCTGCCTCCGGCTCGACTTCGGTCCGGGCCGCCTGCCCGGCATGCTGCTGCTGGGCGCCACCGACGCGTCTCGCTTCGCCCCGGCGCAGGCTACCGACCTGATGGGTTTCTTCGCCGGCGTGTTCGAGCGGCAGATGCGGCGCTGGCTATCGTGATTTCGCCCGCGCTGACCGACGCGATGGGGCGCTGGCTCGACCACGAGCGGGCGCTCAACGGCGCCGCGCGCAACACCCTCACCGCCTATCAGGCCGACGTTCTGGGATTTCTGGGCTTCATGCAGGCGCATCACGCCGAAGCGCAGGGCCTCGCCGCGATCGCGCGGGTCACGGTGTCGGACATGCGCGCCTGGATGGCGCATGAGCGCGGCCGCGGCCTTTCGGCGCGCAGCCTCGCCCGCGCGCTCTCGGCGGTGAAATCCTTCTATCGCTGGCTCGCCGAGCGCGAGGGGTTCGAGCCGACGGCGGTGCTGTCGACCCGGGCGCCGCGCCTGAAGCCCCGGCTGCCGCGCCCGCTGGACGAGGAGGCGGCGGCACGGATGCTCGAGACGGTCGAGCTGCAGTCTCGCGAGCCTTGGGTGGCGGCGCGCGACGTGGCGGTGGTGACGCTGCTGTGGGGCTGCGGGCTGCGGATCTCCGAGGCGCTGTCGCTCACCGGCGCGCAGTTGCCGCTGCCGGAGACGCTGCGCATTTCCGGCAAGGGCGGCAAGGAGCGGCTGGTGCCGGTGCTGCCGGCGGCGCGCAAGGCGGTGTCGGACTACGTCCGGCTCTGCCCGCACGCGATGGATCCCGGCCTGCCGCTGTTTCGCGGCGTGCGCGGCGGCGCGCTGGGCCCGCGTCCCATCCAGAAGGCGATGGAGATGGCGCGGATGCAGCTCGGCCTGCCCTCCACGGCCACGCCGCACGCGATGCGCCACAGCTTCGCCACGCATCTGCTGAGCGCTGGCGGCGACCTGCGCGCGATTCAGGAACTTCTGGGCCACGCGTCGCTTTCGACCACTCAGACCTACACGGCGGTCGATGCGGCGCGTCTCATGGAGATCTACGATCGTGCCCATCCCCGCGCCTGAAACGCACGCGTTGCACCCGGCCGAAGGATCGGACAAGAGGGACAGCATGACTGACGCACGCAAGGCCCTCGGGGTCCATCTCTTCACTGCCACCGGTGCGGTCTTCGCCATGCTCGCCATGCTCGAGGCGGTGCAGGACGACTGGAGCATGATGTTCTTCTGGCTGGTCGTCGCCTTTGCCGTGGATGGCGTCGACGGGCCGCTGGCGCGCAAATACGACGTCAAGCGCAACGCACCGATCTTCGACGGCGTGCTGCTCGATCTGGTGATCGACTACCTGACCTATGTCTTCGTCCCGGCCTTCGCGCTGTTCGAATCGGACCTGCTGCCGGGCTGGACCGGCTGGCTGGCGATCATCGTCATCACCTTCGCCTCGGCGCTCTATTTCGCCGACACGCGGATGAAGACCAAGGACAACTCCTTCCAGGGCTTTCCGGGCTGCTGGAACATGCTGGTGCTGGTGCTCTTCGCGCTCTCGCCCAACTTCTGGATCATCTTGGCGCTGGTGGTGGTGCTGTCGATCACCATGTTCCTGCCGGTGAAGTTCATTCACCCGGTCCGCACCAAGCGCTGGCGCGCCGTGTCGCTGCCGATGGCGCTGGCCTGGACCTTCTTCGCGGGCTGGGCGGCCTGGGTCGATTTCGATCCCCAGAGCTGGGCGCATTGGGGCCTCGTGGTCACCTCGGTCTACCTGCTCGGCGCCGGCGCGGCGCAGCAAGTGGTGCATGGCAAGGACGGCTGAGACGGCTCAGAACCGGGTCAGCGCCACCCCCGCCACGATCAGCCCCGCCGAGACCGCCTTGCCGCGATCCATCCGGTCGCCGAAGGCGGCCCAGCCGATCAGCACCGCGAACAGGATCGAGGTTTCGCGCAGCGCGCTGACCAGCGCGATCGGCGCCAGCGTCATTGCCCAGACCGCGATCGCGTAGGCGCCGTAGGAAGTGGCCGCCGCCAGCGCTCCCTGCCCCCAGACGCGCGGTCCCACGCGCAGCAGGCCGCGCCCGCCCATGGCCAGTGCCACTGGTGGAAACAGCAGTGCCGACGCCACGAAGAGCCAGCCGACATAGGCGACCGGATCGCCCGAGAGCCGCGCCCCGAGCCCGTCGACCAGCGTGTAACCGGCGGTGCCCATCGCCGCGCCCAGCGCGTAGGGGATCAGCCTGCGGCTCTCGCCAGAGCCCAGCGCGCCCCGCGCCATGCCGAGGATGCCCAGCCCCAGCACCAGCACGCCCGCCACCGCCACCGGCTCGAGCGCGTCGGCGAGGAACACCGCGCTGACCACCAGCACCGCCATCGGCGCGGCGCCCCGGGCGATCGGGTAGACCCGGCTCAGATCGCCCTGCTCGTAGGCCAGCGCGAGGAAGCCGTTATAGGTCGCGTGGCAGATCGCCGAGGCGGCGATCCATGGCCAGACCTCGGCCGTGGGCCAGGGCCGGGTCAGCGCCACGGCGAGACCCATCGCGCCCTGCACCAGGGTCAGGATCACCATGCCCGTGAGCTTGGACGCGCCAAGCTTGATCATCGCGTTCCAGCTGGCATGCAGGAAGGCTGCGAACATCACCGCCGCGAAGACCGGCAGCGTCATCACGGAGTGCACCCCGGCCTGCGGAGACGCCGCGAAAGGAAGCCGGACTCCAGGCCCCTTTCACCACGTCCCGTAGAGGCAGAACCGCCGCCGCCGCGCGTCGCGCGACGGCGAAGGGATGTCACGCCAGCGCCGCGTCGCATCGCGCGCAGACGCCGGGATGCGCATGGGTGCCGACATCGGGCAGGATCTTCCAGCAGCGCTGGCATTTCTCACCCTCGGCCGCTTCGAACACCACGCCCACACCCTCGACCTCCGGCAGGCGGAACGCCTCGGCCGGGGACGGGTCGCCGGTCAGGTAGATCGCCGAGGTGATGCACAGATCCTCGAAATTCACGCTCTTCAGCGCGGCCAGCGCCTCCTCGTCGCGGACATGCACCACCGGCGCCGCCTCGAGCGAGGCGCCGATCACCTTGTCGCGCCGCGCCACTTCGAGCGCCGCCGTCACCACGCGCCGCACCTTGCGGATCGCGGTCCACTTCGCCGCCAGAGCCTCGTCGCGCCAGGATTGCGGCGTCTCGGGGATGTCGGTGAGATGCACCGAGGCGTCGTCGCCCGGGTGCCGCTCCAGCCAGACCTCTTCCATCGTGAAGACGAGGATCGGCGCGAGCCAGGTCGTCAGCCGGTGGAACAGCAAGTCGAGCACGGTGCGCGCGGCGCGGCGGCGCGCGGTGTCGCCGTCGCAATAGAGCGCGTCCTTGCGGATGTCGAAATAGAAGGCCGACAGCTCCACCGTCGCGAAGGTGAAGACCGACTGGAACACGCCTTGGAAGTCATAGGCGTCGTAGCCCTCGCGCACGACCTGGTCGAGTTCGGCGAGACGGTGCAGCACCCAGCGCTCCAGCTCGGGCATCTCGGATGCCTCGACCCGGTCCGCTTCGGTGAAGTCCGCCAGCGATCCCAGCAGGAACCGCATGGTGTTGCGCAGCCGGCGGTAGCCGTCGGCGGTGCCCTTCAGGATCTCCGGCCCGATCCGCAGATCGGCGGTGTAGTCCGACTGCGCCACCCAAAGCCGCAGGATGTCCGCGCCGTACTGCTTGGTCACGTCGGCGGGGCTGACGGTGTTGCCCAAGGACTTGGACATCTTCATGCCCTTCTCGTCGAGCGTGAAGCCATGCGTCAGCACGCCGCGATAGGGCGCGCGCCCCTTGGTGCCGCAGGATTGCAGCATCGAGGAGTGGAACCAGCCGCGATGCTGGTCGGTGCCCTCGAGGTAGAGATCGGCCAGACCGTCCTCGGAGCCGTCCTCGCGATCACGCAGCACGAAGGCATGGGTCGAACCGGAATCGAACCAGACGTCGAGGATGTCGAAGACCTGCTCGTAGTCATCGGGGTTCACGGCGTCGCCGAGGAAGCGCGCCTTGGCGCCGTCGCGGTACCACGCATCCGCACCCTCGGCCTCGATGGCCTCGAGAATCCGGGCGTTCACGGCCTCGTCGCGCAGCAGGAAGTCGGGATCGGTGGGGCGGGCCCCCTTCTTGACGAAGCAGGTCAGCGGCACGCCCCAGGCCCGCTGGCGCGACAGCACCCAGTCGGGCCGCTGTTCGATCATCGAATGCAGTCGGTTGCGGCCGGTCTTCGGCGTCCAGGTCACCAGCTCGTCGATCGAGGTCAGCGCTCGCTCGCGGATGGTCTTGCCGTACTGGTCCTGGCCGTCGCCGACCTCGCGGTCGATCGCCGCGAACCATTGCGGCGTGTTGCGGAAGATCAGCGGCGCCTTGGAGCGCCAGCTATGCGGGTAGGAGTGCTTGATCTTGCCACGCGCGAAGAGCTTGCCCGACTGCGCCAGCGCGTCGATGACGGCCGCGTTCGCGTCGCCCTCCTTGCCGTTGGGCTTGAGGATGCGCTTGCCGCCGAACAGCGGAAGGTCGGCGCGGAAGGAGCCATCCTCCTCCACGTTGTAGGTGATGACCTCCGAGAGCATCCCCGCATCGCGGTAGAGTTCGAACTCGTCCATGCCGTGGCTCGGCGCGCAATGCACGAAGCCGGTACCGTCCTCGTCGGTGACGAAGGGCGCAGCGCGGAAGTCGCGCGGCTGGTCCCACTCCCCCTCGCCGCCCTCGATGCCGGCAAAGGGATGCGCGACCGACAGCCCGTCGAGCGACGGCGCATCGCCGATCCGCTCCCAGCCGTCGACACGGGCCTTGGCCAAACAACCCTCGGCCAGCTTGTCGGCGAGCAGCAGCTTGTCGCCGGTCTTGACCCAGTTGTCCTCGGGCGCGCCGGTGATCTGGTAGACGCCGTAGGAGATGTCGGGGTGGTAGACGACGCCCTTGTTCGAGGGGATGGTCCAGGGCGTAGTGGTCCAGATCACGACATCGGCGCCCTGCAGCAGCGGGTCGTCGGAGCCCAGCACCGGGAAGCGCACCCAGATCGTGAAGCTTTCCTTGTCGTGGTACTCGACCTCGGCCTCGGCCAGCGCGGTCTTCTCGATCGGCGACCACATCACGGGCTTGGAGCCTTGGTAGAGCACGCCGTTCATCAGGAATTTCTGGAATTCCTCGGCGATCACCCGCTCGGCGTGGAAGTCCATCGTCAGATAGGGCTTCTCCCACTTGCCGGTGACGCCGAGCCGCTTGAACTCCTCGCGCTGGATCTCGACCCAGCCCTCGGCGAACTTCCGGCATTCCTGCCGGAAATCGATCACGTCGACCTTGTCCTTGTCCTGGCCCTTATTGCGGTACTGCTCCTCGATCTTCCACTCGATCGGCAAGCCGTGGCAGTCCCAGCCGGGGATATAGCGCGCGTCGCGGCCCATCATCTGCTGCGAGCGGACCACCATGTCCTTGAGGATCTTGTTGAGCGCGTGGCCGATATGCAGGTTGCCGTTCGCATAGGGCGGGCCGTCATGCAGGGTGAAGGGCTTGCGGCCCTCGGCCTTCTCGCGCAGCCGGTCATAGACCCCGATCTCCTCCCAGCGGGCAAGCCATTCGGGCTCGCGCTTGGGCAGGCCCGCGCGCATCGGAAACTCGGTGCGCGGCAGGTTCAGGGTGTCCTTGTAGTCGGGGGTCTCGGTCTGGGTCTCGGGCGTATCGGCGCACATCGCTGTTCGGTCCTGTCGAAGTCCGGTCGTGTCGGAATGTCTGATGAAGGGCGGCGCGGCGTCAGCTCATGCGCCTTGTCCCGGCGGCCCTGATCCTCAGAGCGCCGGGCCGGTAATTCGCGTGATATGGGCGCGAAGGGCCGTCATGCCCGCGCTTATAGGCGCGCGCGGATCGGGGGTAAAGCGCCCGCCCCCTCGCGGCGCGGCACGGGTCGCGCTATGCAGAGCGACGAGAGGAGCCGCCATGCCCGAGCCGCGCATTGAGGTCACACCCGAGGAGATCGCCCGCGTCGTCGCGGCGTTCTATGCGAGGGTGCGCGCCCATCCGGGGCTCGGTCCGGTATTCGCCCGCCACGTGACCGACTGGCCCGCCCACGAAGCGCTGGTGGCCGCCTTCTGGGAGAGCGCGATCCTCGGCCGGCCGGGCTATCGCGGCAGCCCGCTCAAGGTGCATCGCGACGCCCGCGACGTGCGCCCCGGCATGTTCAGCCCCTGGCTCGCGCTGTTCGACATGACCCTGCGCGAGGAGTTGCCAGCCGAAACCGCCGAGGCTTGGTCGGTGCTGGCGCATCGGATCGGCCGCACCCTGCGCGCCGGCGTCACCGAGCGCGAAACCCATGCGGGTGGGGTGCCGAAGCTGATCTGAAGGGGCGGCGCCCCGCCTCAGCCCTTGCGCGACCCGAACAGCCCGGTGAGCGCGCGCGCCACCAACCCCGAGACCGAGGGCCGCTCCACCGCGCGGAAGGGCAGCGGGCGGCAGACCTCGATTGCGGCCACGCCCACCCGTGCGGTCAGCGCGCCGTTGACCACCCCCTCGCCGAAGCGGCGCGAGACGCGGCTGAGCACGCCGCCCCCCGCGACCGAGCCTACGAGGTCGTCGCCTACCGCCACGGCGCCGGTGGCCACCAGATGGGTGAAGACCGACCGCGTCAGCCGCCAGGCACCCAGCGTGCCGGACCGGCCGCCATATATCTCCGCTACCCGCCGGATCATCCGCAGGTTCGAGGTCAGCGCCGCCGTCACGTCGGCCAGCGCCAGCGGCACCATCGCCGTCACCGTCGCCACCTGCCGGGCCGCCGCCTCGACCTCGCGCAGCGCCGCCTGGTCGAGCGGCGCCAGCAGCTCGCGCTCCGCCAGCCCCAGCACGCCGTCGGCATCGAACAGCTCCGCATCGCGCGCCTTCACCCGCGCCAGGCCGGGCGCCAGCTCGTCGCGCCCGGCGTAGAGCGAGATCATCTGCGCCGAGACTGCCCGTGCCAGCGCGAGGTCCTGCGCGCCCAGCGCCGCGCCCGCATCCCTCTGGATATGGTCGAGCCGCGCCAGCCGCCGGAAGGCCCAGGCCTCCTTGATCGCGATCGCCAGCAGCAGGGCGATCACGAGCGCCACGAGCACCGTGGCGATCGCCCCCAGAAGCGGGTTCGCCGCCAGAAGCCCCGTCACCCAGCTCCAGGCCGCGACCGAGAGCATGAAACCCACCAGCGTGGCCAGTGCGGCGAAGAACCAGCGCGCCAGCCGCGAGCGCGGCCGCGCCGCCATCACCGCCACGCGGGTCATCGCGGCGCTGTGCGGCAGTCCCGGCTCGGGCACCGGGGGCGCGGTGGCGGGCGTGATCTCGGGGGCGGCCTCCTCCTCGAGGTCGATCACCACCGGCCCGCGCCGCTTTTCGTCGCTCATGCCTGCCTCCTCACAGCCGGTCGCCCAGCAGAAACTCCGCCGCCCGGTCGAGCCGGATATGCGGCGGCCCCTCGCCCGGGCGCAGCTTCAGCCGCGCCGGGGCGAAGTTCATCACGGAATAATCCCCGTCGAGCCAGCGCTCCGCCCCCGCCCGCGCCGGGGCCAGAAGCTGCGAAGGGTCGTCCGGCAGGGCGCCGGCATGCAGCGCCGCCTGGCGCCCGGTTTCCTGGAGCCTGCCGCGCACCACGTCGATCTCCTCGCCGCCATGGCTGATCCGGTCCTCGACCGTGGTGCGCAGCGCCGCAATCGACATGGCCTGGGTCTTTGCTCCGGCGAAATCGGCGCGGTCGCGCGCGTCGCGCAGCAGCGCCTCGGTGATCGCGGCGAGCTTGGCGTGTTCGGTATGGTGCAGGTGGTCCGCCTTGGTCGCGGCGAACAGGATGCGGTCGATCCGCCGCCCTTGGAAGATGCGGCTGAGAAACGCGTTCCGGCCGGGGCGGAAGGCGCGCAGGATGTCGGCCATCGCCGCGCGCAGATCCTCGACCGCCTGCGGCCCGGCATGAATTGCCGAGAGCACGTCGACCAGCACCACCTGCCGGTCGATCCGCGCGAAGTGATCGCGGAAGAACGGCTTCACCACCTCGCGCTTGTAGGCCTCGTATCGCCGCTCCATCTCGCGGCCCAGGCTGCCCTTCGCGCCTGCCTCTTCCGGCAGCGGCGCGAAGGTCAGCACCGGCGAGCCCTCGAGATCGCCCGGCAGCAGGAACCGCCCCGGGGTGCAATCGGAATACCCCGCCTCCCGCGCGGCCACGAGATAGGCGGTGAAGGCCCGCGCCAGCGCCTTGGCGCGCGGCTCCTCCAGCGGGGCCGCCGAGTCGGCCTCGGCCAGCGCCGCCATGAAACCCGCCGCCTCGGGGATCGTCGCGGCGCGCCGCTCGACCCGGCCCCGCGCCTCGCGTGACCATTCGGCGTAACTCTTCTCGATCAGGCCGAGATCGAGCAGCCATTCGCCGGGATAGTCGACGATGTCGAGATGCACGGTCCTCGGCCCCTGCACGCCCGCGAGCAGCCCCCCCTGCCGCACGCGCAGCGACAATCGCAGCGCGCTGGTCCGGCGCGTGCCTTCGGGCCAGCTCGGCTCGGGCGCCAGCAGCCGGGCGAGGTGATCCTCATAGGCGAAGCGCGCCACCGTGTCGTCGGGCTGCGGCCGCAGCACCGCCGCCTCGATCCGCGCGCCGGTCGCGAATTGCGGCATCCGGTCGCGATCCATCAGGTTGGCGACCAGCGAAGTGATGAACACCGTCTTGCCCGCCCGCGACAGCCCGGTCACGCCGAGCCGGATCGTAGGGTCCGTGAAGGGCGCGATCAGGCGATCCGTCACCCCCTCGACCCCGCGCGTGATGCCGTCCGTGATCGCCCCGATGACCAATGCGCCGCTCCTTGCCCGTCTCGGCGGGAAGATAGGCATGCGCGCCCGGATTGGACAGGGGCGCGCCCGACGGATGGCTGCGGAGCGTGTGGCCGGGTCCGGGCGGAGGGGATCGCGCGCTTGCCAAGCGGCGGCGCCGAAGCTACCCGCAGCGCCATGCCACGCTATGCCCTCAAGGTCGAATATCACGGCGCCCCCTTTTCCGGCTGGCAGCGCCAGGCCGAGCACCCCTCCGTGCAGGGCGCGATCGAGGCCGCGCTCGCCAAGCTGGAGAAACGCCCCCACACCATCGCCGCCGCCGGTCGCACCGATGCCGGCGTCCACGGGATCGGCCAGGTCGCGCATTGCGACATGGAAAAGGACTGGGACCCGTTCCGTCTCTCCGAGGCGCTGAACTTTCACCTCAAGCCCGAGCCGGTGGCGATCACCGCCTGCGCGCGTGTCGACGACGACTTCCACGCGCGGTTCTCGGCCACCTGGCGGCAATACCTGTTCCGGCTGGTGACGCGGCGCGCGCCGCTCACCCATGACCGCGGCCTCGCCTGGCAGGTGCCGCACCCGCTCGACGCGAAGGCGATGCAGGAAGGGGCCGACCGGCTCCTCGGGCGGCACGACTTCACCACCTTCCGCTCCTCGATCTGTCAGGCGGACTCGGCGTGGCGGACGCTCGACCGGCTCGACGTCGAGGCGGTCGAGGGCATGAGCGGGCCGGAGATCCGGTTTCACGTGAAGGCGCGTTCCTTCCTGCACAACCAGGTGCGCAGCTTCGTCGGCACGCTGGAGCGCGTGGGCGCCGGGGCCTGGACGCCCGACGACGTGTCGGCCGCGCTGGAGGCACGCGAGCGCGCCGCCTGCGGCCCGGTCTGTCCGCCGCACGGGCTCTATCTCGCCGCCGTCGGCTACGGCACGGATCCCTTCGATCACAATTGATCATGGTCCGGGAACGGGCTGTTGCCTCCCTGTGCCGTTCAGGTAGCAATAGGGCCAAGGCCCGGCCGAGACCGCGCCACGAATAAAGAGCGGTTCGTCGGGAGGACAGAGATTGCGCAACCATGCCGTGGTGACCGGCCTGTCGGTCTTCGCCCTCTCCACCACCGCTGCCTTCGGCCAGGACATCCGCCTCGAGATCGTCCCCGAAGCCGACCAGCTCGAAAGCGTGCTTGAGAATTCCTCGCTGCTGATCGCGCTGCAGGATGATGAAAACCCGACGCCGCAGGACTACGTCGCCGCTGCCCGCGCCGATTACCGCCGCCTGCTGACCGGCCTCTATTCCGAGGGCTATTACGGTGGTGTCGTCTCGATCCGCGTCGACGGCCAAGAGGCGGCGAACATCCCGCCGCTCGACGCGCCCGACCGGATCGGCGAGGTGACGATCCGGGTCGAGCCGGGCCCGCGCTTCCGCTTCGGCCGCACAGAGATCGCGCCGCTGGCCCCCGACACCGAGCTGCCGGAGGACTTCGCGCCCGGCAAGGTCGCCCGCGCCGAAGAGGTCCGCGCCGCCGCCCGCTCCGGGGTCGAGGCCTGGGAGGCGGTGGGCTTTGCCAAGGCGGAGGTCGCCGGGCAAGAGATCGTCGCCGACCATCCGAACGAGCGGCTGGACGCCGCCGTCACCCTGGCGCCGGGGCCGCGGCTGCGGTTCGGCACGCTCACGGTGACCGGCAACGAGGATGTGCGCGAGGAACGGATCCGCGCCATCGCCGAGCTTCCGGTGGGCCGGACCTACAACCCCGAGGATCTCGAGTTCGCGGCAACCCGGCTGCGTCGCACCGGTGCCTTCGATTCGGTCGCCTTCATCGAAAGCGACGAGATCGGTCCCGACAACACCCTGCCCTTCGAGCTGACGGTCTCCGAGTCACTGCCGCGCCGGATCGGCTTCGGCGCCGAGATCTCGACCGTCGAAGGGCTCGGGCTGTCGGCCTTCTGGTTGCACCGCAACCTGCTCGGCGGGGCCGAGCGGCTGCGCGTCGAGGGCGAGATTTCGGGCATCGAAGGCGAGGTGCCGGGCATCACAGGCTCAGGCGGTGCAGACTACCGTCTCGCGACCAGCTTCAACCGCCCCGCCACCTTCCGCGCCGATACCGACCTCTTCGCCGAGACCGAGCTCAAGCGCGAAGACGAGATCGACTACAAGCTCGACCAGTTCAGCGCCGAGATCGGCCTATCGCGCTATGTCAACGAACGCTTCAGCCACTCGGCGGCGGTGGGCATCATCACCGCCCGCGAGGAGACCGAGGCCCGGACCCGCGACTACACGCTGCTGACCCTGCCGCTCGACGCCACCTATGACCGCCGCGACGTGCAGCTCGACGCCAAGAACGGCTTCTTCGTCGATGCCGAGGTCACGCCCTTCCTCGGGGTTGCCGGCGCCGATGACGGGCTGCGGCTCTATCTCGACACCCGCGCCTATCGCAGCTTCGGCGAGACCGAGCGGCTGACGCTGGCCGCGCGCGGCCAGTTCGGTTCGGTTCTGGCCTCCGATCTCGCAGAGACCCCGGCGGATTTCCTGTTCTATTCGGGCGGCGGCGGCACCGTGCGCGGCCAGGATTACCAGTCGCTCGGCGTCACCTACATGGACGATTTCGGCGACGGGCCGGTGACGGCGCGATCCGGCGGCAAGAGCTTTGTCGGCGGCCAGTTCGAAGGCCGCTTCCAGGTGACCGACAAGCTCGGCGCCGTCGGCTTCTACGACATCGGCTATGTCGAGGCGGAAGGCATCCCCGATGGCGACGGCGACTACCAGGCCGGCGCCGGGGCCGGCATCCGCTACACCACCCCGATCGGGCCGGTCCGGCTCGACCTCGCCACGCCGGTCACGGGTGACGACGCCTATGAGAGCGTCCACGTCTATATCGGAATAGGACAGTCGTTTTGAAACAGCTCTCCCGCGCCGCCGCCATCTCGATCGCCACCGTCGCGCCGACTATGCTCCCCGCGCAGGAGGAGCAGGCCGAGCGTGACCGCGGCTTTCTCACCGGCCTGATCGAGGACAACCTCTCGGGCGCCGGGCGCGAGGTGATCATCACCGGCTTTCAGGGCGCGCTCAGCTCCGCCGCCTCGATCGAGGTGATGACCATCGCCGACGAGGACGGCGTCTGGCTCCGGGCCGAGAACCTCGTGCTCGACTGGAACCGCTCGGCGCTGTTGCGCGGACGGCTGGAGGTCGAGGAGCTGTCGGCCGAGCTGATCGAGCTGACCCGTCCGCCACAGGCCGGGCCGGGCGAGCCGCCCGCTGCCGAGGCCACGCCCTTCTCTCTGCCTGAACTTCCGGTCTCGATCCGGCTCGATGAGCTCAGCGTCGACCGGCTGGTGCTGGGCGAAGCCTTTCTCGACGAAGAGGTCGCGCTCAGCCTGCAGGGCTCGGCGCAGCTCGCCGATGGCGAGGGCGAGGCGCGGCTTACTGCCGAACGGCTGGGCGACCGCGCCGGCCGGTTCGAGCTGTCGGGCAGCTATTCCAACGAGAGCCGCCTGCTCGACCTGACGCTGGCGCTCGAGGAGGCCGAGGGCGGCATCGCGGCGCGTGCGCTCGACCTGCCGGGGCGGCCCTCGGTGGCGCTCCGGGTCGAGGGCACCGGCCCGATCGACGATTTCGACGCCGCCATCTCGCTCGCCACCGCGGGCCAGCCGCGCATCGACGGCCGCTTCGCGCTCGACCGTGGCGAGGCCCCCGAGGGCGGCCCCGCGCCGCTGGCCTTCTCGCTCGACGTCAACGGCGACGTGACGCCGCTCATCGCGCCCGACTACGCCGACTTCTTCGGCTCCGATGTCGGGCTGCGGGTCACGGGATCGCGCGACGAAACCGGCGCGCTGGCGCTGTCGGACCTGTCCATCGAAGCTCAGGCGCTGAGCCTCGACGGATCGGCGCGGATCGGCGCCGATGGCTGGCCCGAGAGCTTCGACCTGACCGGCGAGATCGCCAGCGATGACGGCGCCCCCGTCACCCTGCCCGTGGCCGGGGGAGAGACCCGCCTCGGGCGCGCCAGCCTCGCGTTGCAGTTCGACGCCTCGGTCGGCGACCAGTGGGTGCTCGACCTCACGGCGCAGGATTTCGCCCGCCCCGGGCTGACCATCCCGCAGTTCACCGTTCAGGGCGGCGGCGTCATCGTCCGCGAAAGCGACGCGGCGCCGAGCCTGTTCACCGCCGATGTCGACTACACCGCGCGCGGGCTGCGCTTCGACGACGAAGGCCTTGCCGAGGCGCTGGGCGAGCAGATCGCCGGCGAAATCGTGCTCGAGCGCGACGGCGAGGGCCCGATCTCCATCGACCGCGTCACCCTCGCCGGGCCGGGCATCGCGCTCAACGCCCAAGGCACGGTCGCCGGGTCGGAGAACGGCTTCGAGACCGACACCACGCTCAGCCTCGCGGCCGAGCGGCTGGAACGGTTCTCTGAGCTGACCGGGCTCGACCTCGCCGGCGCCGCTGATCTCGAGATCGACAGCACGATCCGCCCGCTCGACGGCATCTTCGACCTGAGCCTCTCCGGCAGCACCCAGGATCTCGCGCTCGGGATCGAGCCGCTCGACCCCTATATCGACGGCACCGGCGATATCGCCATCGAGGCGGCGCGCGACGAGACCGGCACCCGGATCGAGACGCTGCGCATCGCCACGCCGCAGATGACCGCCACGGCGCAGGCCGACATCACCTCGGGCGCCTCGACCGCGACCTTCGACATCGCGGTCGAGAATGCCGGTCTGGCGCTCGACGGCGTCGAGGGTCCGGCACGGCTCACCGGCACGGCCGAGCGCGACGCCGCCGGCGTCAGCCGCGCCGACGTGGTGGCCGAACTGCCCAATGGCCGGGCCGAGATCGATGCCACCCAGGCGGCCGAGGCCGATGGCGGACGGATCACGCTCGACGTGAATGCCGCGCTCGACGACGTGGCCCCCTTCTCGACCATCGCCGGACGCGACCTCGCGGGCGCCGCCAGCTTCACCGCCAATGGCACGGTGATGCCCGACGCCTCGACCTTCGATCTGGAGATCGACGCCCGGACCACTGATCTGGTCACCGGCATCGCCCAGGCCGACCCGCTGTTGCGGGGCGAGGTGGCCCTGTCGGGCCGGGCAATCCGCTCGGGCCCCGAAAGCTTCCGGGTCGAGAATCTCGACCTAGCCTCGCCCTCGCTCGCCGCGACCGGCCGGGCCGAGCTGAACGGCGAAACGGCGCTGTTCGACATCGAGGCGCGCTCCTCCGATCTTAGGCCCTTGGGCGAGGCCATCGACCGGCCGCTTTCCGGCGCGGTTGATCTGTCGGCCGAGGGCAGCATCCGGACCGACCTGACCGAGGCCGACATCATCCTCGACGCCGCGGCCACCGACCTCGTCACCGGCATCGCTCAGGCGGACCCGCTGCTTCAGGGCCGGGTCGAGATCGCGGGCCATGCGGTGCGCAGCGGCGCGGACGCCTTCTCGGTCGAGGATCTGGTGCTCTCGGCGCCGTGGATCCGCGCCTCGGGCGACGCCGCGCTCGACGGGACCACCGCCACTTTCGACATCGAGGCCGACGCCTCGGATCTCGCGCCCTTGGGGGCCGCACTCGACCGCCCGATCTCGGGTGCCGCGCGGATCACCGCCCAAGGCAGCGCCGAGACCGACCTCTCCGGCCTCGACGCCAGCTTCGACGCGGTCACAGTCGACCTCGCCACCGGCATCTCGCAGGTCGATCCGCTGCTCGAGGGCCGGGTCACGCTGTCGGGCAGCGCCACGCGTACCGGTCCGGACAGCTTTGCCGTTCAGGCACTGCGGCTCGATGGTCCGGCCGTCGCGGCGCAGGGCGACGCCACCGTGACCGATGGCGCGGCCGAATTCGACCTCGATATCGAGGCGCGCGATCTCGCCGCCGTCGGACGCGCCGTCGACCGCCCGCTGGCGGGCGAGGCACGTCTCACCGCGCGTGGCTCCGCCGCGCTCGATGCCTCGACCTTCGACCTCACCCTCGATGGCCGGGCCACGAACCTGTCGACCGGCACGGCGCAGGCCGACGAGCTGTTCGGCGGCGCGCTCACCCTGTCGGGCCGTGCCGCCCGCACCGGCCCCGAGGATCTGACGGTCGAGAACCTGCGCGTGACCTCCGAGGGGCTGAACCTCGCGGGCTCGGCGCTGATCGAGAATGGCGAGGGCAGCTTCGATCTCGACATCGACATCGACGACCTCGCGCCCGTCGGCGTTCTGGCGGGCCGTCCGCTCGCGGGCTCGGTCGATCTCACCGCCTCCGGTTCCGCCAGCGCCGATCTCGCGCGCTTCGACGTGACGCTCGACGGCACCGCCCGCGACGTCGCCACCGGCATCGACCAGCTCGACCCGCTGCTCGCGGGCGAGACCGTGCTCGACGCGCGCGTGATCCGGACCGGCCCCCAGGATTTCGCCCTGCCCCGGTTTACGCTGGTCAACCCGCAGGTCCGCGCCATGGGCGAGGCAACGGTCGAGAACGGCCTGCCCACCGGAGATTTCGACGTCCAGCTGACCGAGATTGCGCCCTTCGCGCCCGGCCTGTCGGGCCCGGCCACGCTGTCGGCCAACGCCTCGGGCGACGCGGCGGGCGGCATCGATTTCGACGTCACCGGCCGCGCACAGGGCACCGACATCGCCGCCACGGGCCGGGTCGCCCCCGAGGCGCAGGGGCGCGAGATCACCGCGCGGGTCAGCGCCGACGTCGCATCGCTTGCGCCGTTCTCGAACCTCGCGGGACGGCCGCTGGGCGGCAGCCTCGACATCGACGCGGCAGGCACGGTCATGCCCGACCTGTCGCGCTTCGACGTGACCGTGAACGGCCAGGCCGCGAATCTCGATGTCGGGGTCGAGGCCGCCTCGCGCCTGCTCGCCGGCACCGGCACGATCGACGCGCGGCTCAGCCGCTCGGCCCCCGGCGAGATCGCGGTGCAGGATCTCGACCTGCGTTTCCCCGCCTTCTCCGTGCAGGCCGATGCCAGCGGATCAGGCGCCAACCAGCGCGCCGATTTCAGCGCCCGGCTCAACGATATCGGTCTGTTCACCCCCGATTTCAGCGGCCCCGTCGCGGCGCAGGGCAGCGTCACCCGTGACGCCGGCGGCACGCTGGGCATCAACGCGACCGCGACCGGCCCCGGCGGCACCCGTGCCGACGTCGCGGGACGGTACCTGCCCGACGGCACGCTCGACCTCGACGTCACCGGGGAGGCGCAGCTCGGGCTCGTCAACGACCTGATCGAGCCGCGCCGGCTCGAGGGCACGGCACGCTTCGACCTCTCGGTCGAGGGCCCCCCCGCCCTCTCCTCGGTACGCGGCACGATCTCGACCGCCGGTGCGGAGCTTTCGGTGCCGACCGTGGGCCTCACGGTGCAGAACATCGAGACCACGGTGAGGCTGAGCGGCGACCGCGCCGACCTCGCGCTCGCGGCGGCTCTGGAAAAGGGCGGACGGATCAACATCTCCGGCCCGGTGGCCCTCACCGGGGGCTTCGACGCCAATCTGGTCATCGCGCTTGAGGATCTGGTGCTGCGCGACCCCGAGCTCTACGAGGCCACCGCCGATGGTCGACTGACCGTCACGGGCCCCCTGACCGGCGGCGCGCAGATCGCCGGGCTGGTCCAGCTCGGTGAGACCGAGATCCAAGTCCCCTCCTCGGGCATCGGCGCGCTCGGTGATCTGCCCGAGGTCCGCCATGTCGACGCGCCGCAGGACGTGCAGCGGACCCTGGCCCGCGCCGGGCTGACCATCGCGGGCGTCGAGATCGGCGAAACCTCGGATGCCGATGGCCCGGCGGGCCCCGGCTACGGTCTTGACGTGACGATCCGCGCGCCGTCGCGCATCTTCATCCGCGGCCGCGGCCTCGACGCCGAGCTGGGCGGCGAGCTGGAGATCGGCGGCACCACCAACCAGGTGATCCCGGTGGGCGAATTCGAACTGGTCCGGGGCCGGCTCGACATCCTGCAGCAGCGTTTCGAACTCGACCAGGGCGGCGCCTATCTGCAGGGCGACTTCAGCCCCTTCATCCGGCTGGTGGCCACCACCGAGACCGCGACCGGTACGCGGGTGCGGATCATCATCGAAGGCCCGGCCAGCGAGCCGGAGGTGCGGTTCGAATCGACGCCGGACCTGCCGCAGGACGAGGTGCTGGCGCAGCTGATCTTCGGCCGCGACCTGTCCTCGATCTCGCCGTTGCAGGCGGTGCAACTCGCCGCGGCGGTGGGCACGCTGGCCGGGCGCGGTGGTGGCGGCCTGATCGACGATTTCCGCTCCGATACCGGGCTCGACGATCTCGACATCACCACCGACGACGAGGGCAACGCCGCGGTGCGCGCGGGCAAGTACCTGTCCGACAACGTCTACACCGACATCACCGTCGGCACCGATAGCACCTCGATCAACCTCAACCTCGACGTCACCGACGACATCACCGCGCAGGGTCAGGTTTCGAGCGATGGGGAAACCTCGCTCGGCATCTTCTTCGAGCGCGATTACTGACGCGGCAGCTTCCCGCCGCGCGTGTGCGGCGGGGCTCCCCGCGGTTTCGACTCTGGCCTATACATGCAGCAAGGCCCCGAGGAGGATCCGCCTGTGACCTTCGATTCGCTCCGTGCCGCCACCCGTTTCGGTACCGGCCTGTCGCCGCAACTCCCGCCGCCCGACAGCGTCGCGGCGATGCTGCGGCCGCTGCGCGGGCGCGACGAGACCGCGCGCCGCCTGCCGATCGCCCCCTATGGCGAGATCCGTCCCAGTCTTGTCGAATGGAATGTCGTGGCGCGCGATTGGCGCAAGGCTCGCGGCACCCCACAGGAGGCGGCCGCGCGGACGGCCTTCGACAAGTTGCGCGCCGCCGCCCGGGCCGCCGCCTGGCATAATTTCACCAGCACGCTGGCGCGCGGCGTAATCGCCCCCGAGGGGGGGCTGCACGAGCGGCTGACGCGGTTCTGGGCCGACCATTTCACCGTCGGCAGCCGGACCATGCGCGACCGCCACCTCCTCACCGCCTATGTGGAGGAAGCGATTCGCCCGCATGTCGCCGGGCGCTTCGAGGAGATGCTGGTCGCGGTCGTCACCCACCCGGTGATGCTGGCCTATCTCGACCAGTCCCGCTCGGTCGGGCCGAACAGCGCCGCTGGCCGGCGTGGCGGCGGGCTCAACGAGAACCTTGCCCGCGAGCTGCTCGAGCTGCACACGATCGGCGCGGACGGCCCCTACGATCAGTTGGATGTGCGCGAGCTGGCAGAGCTTCTCACCGGCCTCGGCTACAACGATCAGCGCGGCATGGAATTCCGGCCGGAGCGGGCCGAGCCCGGGTCCGAGACCGTGCTCGGCGTCACCTTCCCGAACCGGGCGGGTTTCGACACGATCCGCGAGGCGCTGCGCATGCTGGCGCGCCATCCTGCCACCGCGGGCCACCTGGCGCGCAAGATCGCGGTGCATTTCGTCTCCGAAGACCCAGACCCGGCGCTGGTCGACGCGCTCGAAGCCGTCTGGCGCGACAGCGACGGCGACCTGCTGGCCGTCACCGCCGCCCTGCTCGAGCATCCCGCCGCCTGGGAGGCGCCTCCCCGCAAGGTCAAGCCGCCCTTCGACTACGTGCAGTCGGCGTTGCGGGCGCTCGGCGTGCCGCCCGAGACGATCATGCGCCCCGAAACCGGCGAGACCCGGCGCCTGCTCCAGATCCCGCTGGCGCGGATGGGCCAGCGCTGGGAGCATCCGCCCGGACCGGAGGGCTGGCCCGAGGCGGCGGAGGCCTGGATCACCCCGCCCAACCTGGCGGAGCGGATCGACTGGGCGATGCGTGCCCCGGCCGCACTGCTCCCCGAGTTGCCCGATCCACGTGCCTTCGCGCGGGTGGCGGTGGGCACCGACATGCCCGAGCCGGTGGCCTTCGCCGCGCGCGCCGCAGAAAGCCGGGCGGAGGCGATCGGCCTCGTGCTGGCCAGCCCCGCATTTCAGAGGAGATGACGCCATGACCCGCATCGACAGGCGTTCCCTTCTGCGTGGCGGCTTGGCGCTGGGCTGCTCGGCGGCGGCGAGCCCGCTGCTGACGCCGATGGCCTTTGCCAGCGCGCCTTGGGAGAACCGGCTGGTGGTGATCGTGCTGCGCGGCGCGATGGACGGGCTCGACGCGGTGCGACCGGCCGGCGATCCCGCGCTGGCGGGGCTGCGCCCGACGCTTGCGGCCAACCCCCGGGCCGGGGTGATCGACGCCGGGTACTTCGCGTTGCACCCGGCTTTCGACCGGCTGGCACCGATGTGGCGGCGGGGCGAATTCGGCGCGGTGCATGCCGTCTCGACCCCCTACCGCGACCGGCGCAGCCATGTCGACGGACAGGACCTGCTCGAGGCGGGAACCGCCGGTCTCGACGGGCGCGAGGGCTGGCTCAACCGGCTGCTGCAGACGGTGCCCGGGATGGCCGCGGAAACCGCTTACGCCATCGGCCGCGAGGAGATGCTGATCCTCTCCGGCCGGGCCGCCGCCCAGCGCTGGGCACCGGATACCCGGCTGCGGCTGAGCCCGCAGGGCCGGCGCCTGCTCGAGGGCATGGCGCATGACGACCCGCTGTTTCGGTCTGCATTGGGCCAGGCGATGGAGATCGTCGACGATCTGGCGGCCGAGGACGCCCGTAGCGGGCCCGTCCTGCCCGGACCGGACGGCGCGCCGCTCAGGGGTGATCACGTGCGGCTTGCAGAATTCGCCGCCTCGCGGCTTGCGGGCGAGAGCCGGATCGCCAGCTTCTCGATCAATGGCTGGGACACGCATGACCGGCAGCAGGCACCGTTCGAACGGGCGCTGGTACGGCTGGTCGACACGCTCCTGACGCTTGAGACGGGGCTGGGTCCGGCATGGGACCGGACGGCGGTGCTCTGCGTGACCGAATTCGGCCGCACCGCCGCCGAGAACGGCACCGGTGGCACGGATCACGGCACCGGCGGCGCCATGCTCTTTGCAGGTGGCGCCCTGCGCGGCGGCCGGGTGCTGGGCGACTGGCCGGGGCTGGCCGAGGCCGATCTCTACGACCGGCGCGACCTGATGCCGACCCGCGACCTGCGCGCCCATGCGGGCTGGGCGATGCGGGGGCTGTTCGGCCTCGACCGGTCGGTCATCGAGGAGGCGGTCTTTCCCGGCCTCGACCTCGGCGCCGATCCCGGCCTGCTGCTCTGACCTCAAATGGGGGCCGGCACCGCGAGCCGGTCGTCGATGAGCGCGGCGAGGCGGGCGAGCGCCGGCTCCGGACTGCCGGTGCCGCGCGCCGCGTCCAGCGCTTCGGCGGCGTTGCGCAACCCCTCGTCCCCGGCGCTGCGCGCCACGCCGCCCAGGAACTGCGCGACATAGGCGATGTCGCCGGCACTGCGCCAGCCGCTGCGCAGCAGCTGCGCCGCCAGTGCGAGATCGTCGCGCAGCGCCACCGGGTCGGGGGCGACCTCCTCCTCCGGCAGGCAGCGTGGCCCGCCGGGCCGACGCTCGGGCGGCAGATGCGCCAGCAGCGCCTGCTGGAACGCGCCGAGCCGGAGGATCGGCTTGGCGATGAAACCGTCGGCCCCCGCCTCTCTCGCCGGGGCCGCGCCGTCCGGATCGGCGGAGGTGGCCAGCAGCAGGTCGATACGAGGGTTGGCCTGCGCCAGCTCGACGATCAGCTCGATCCCAGAGCCGTCAGGCAGGCCAAGATCAGCGATCACCACATCGGGGCGGTAGACCTTTAGGTGGCGCCGCGCATTGTGCAGATTGTCGGCCCGGCGGATCCGCGCGCCCGAGCGCAGGCACATGAGCCGGACCGCCTCGCAGGCGAAGCGGCTGTCCTCGACGAGCAACACGGTAAGGCCGAGCAACGGGCGATCCGCGCTCGGTGCGGGGGCGGCGGGAAAGGACATGGTGATCGGCATATGGCCTCCTGCGGGCAAGGGACCGACGCGGCCCGATGCAAGCAGTCTCGCGCCACGGGGTGAATCCGGTGTTAAGCCGCGACGATCCGCGCGGTTGCGCCGCAACGCCCGAGCCGCCATATCGCAACGAACCAGCAAGGAGCGCCTCGATGATCGGTCGCCTGAACCACGTCGCCATCGCCGTCCCCGACCTCAAGGCCGCCGCCGCGCGCTATGCCGAGGGGCTCGGCGCCGATGTCGGCGCGCCGATCGAGCTGCCCGAGCACGGGGTGCGGGTGATCTTCGTCACGCTGCCCAACACTAAGATCGAGCTGATGGAGCCGCTCGGCCCCGGCTCGCCGATCGCCGGTTTCCTTGAGAAGTCCCCCGCGGGCGGCATGCATCACGTCTGCTACGAGGTGGAGGACATCCTCGCCGCGCGCGACCGGCTCGTGGCCACGGGCGCGCGGGTTCTGGGCGACGGCACGCCCAAGACCGGCGCGCATGGCACGCCGGTGCTGTTCCTGCATCCCAAGGATTTCGACGGCTGCCTGATCGAGATCGAACAGGTCTGAGGAGACGCCATGACCATCACCGCCGCCTTCGTGCTCTTTGCCGTGACCTGGTTCATGGTGTTCTTCGTCGTGCTGCCGCTCAGGCTCGTCACCCAGGGCGACGCGGGCGAGACGCTGCCCGGCACCCATGCCTCGGCGCCCGCCGACTTCCGGCTGGGGCGCAAGGTCAAGATCACCACCATGTGGGCGGTGCCGATCTGGGCGGCGCTCTCGGCCTTCATCCTGTGGGGCGGCGTGACGGTGCGCGACATCGACGTGTTCGGTCGCATGGCACCGCTCAGCCCGGCCCCGGTCACCGCTGCCGAGTAACCTTTCGCCCCGAGAGGCGATGATAGAGATGGGTGAAGGTGGCCGCGCCCAGCACCGGCACCAGCAGGTTGACCACCGGCACCGTCAGCGGCACCGCCATCAGGCAGCCAGCCCCCCAGATCCGGAGCGGATGGCGCTTGCGCATCGCGCGCGCTCCGGCCCGCCCCTCGCGCCGCATCGCCGCGACCTGGAAGTATTCCCGGCCCAGCAGCCAGCCATTGACGCCGTAGAACAGGAACGGCGCCGCCGGCGGAAAGGCGAGGCTCGCGGCGAAGGCCGCGACGTTGACCAGCACCAGCACCGCCAGAAAGGCCACCGTATCGCGGATCTGGTCGGCGAGCGGCACCGGCCGCGCCGGCGGCAGGCCGGGGTAATGCCGCGCCTCCACCGCCTCGGCCACGCTTTCGAGGAAGAAGCCGCTCATCATCGAGGCCACCGGAAGCATCAGGAAGACCGACAGCCCGAGCATCAGCAGCAGCGAACCCCAGCCCAGCGCATCGTCGATCCAGGCCACCTCGCCGATCAGCGGCAATGACACCGTGTCGGGCGCGAACAGGCCGACCAGCGCCAGCAGCCCGGCATAGAGTGCCACGAGCAGCAGCACCGACAGCCCGACGCCGAGCCAGAGCACGCCGCGAAACCGCCGGTCGGTGAACTGCGCAAGCGCGCGCAGGACGTCGGTCAGGATCATGCCGTGCGCCACTCCGTCAGCGCCTCGACATCCGGGCGCGGACGCTCGGGCGCGGGCACCGTCTCGGTGCCGATATGGATCAGACCGGCGATGCTCTCGCCGTCGCGCAGGCCGAGCCCCTCGCGGCAGAAGGCCTCGTCATGGCTTGCCCAGCCCGAGAGCCAGTTCGCGCCCCAGCCGGCAGCAAGGGCGGCATTGAGCAGCGACAGGCAGACGCAGGCCGCGGAATAGGTCTGCTCGATCGCGGGGACCTTGTCGCTCGGCTTCGGCGCCGAGATCACGGCCACCACGAGGTCGGCGTCCCGGAACTGCGCCACCGCCTTCTCGCGCTTGTCCTCCGCGATGCCGAGCGCTTCCGCCCGGGCCGGGACCAGCGCCGCGAGCCGCTCCAGCGCGGGCTTCTCCAGAACGATCAGCCGCCACGGCTCCAGCTTGCCGTGATCGGGCACCCGCAGCGCGGCGGTGAGGAGCGGGCGCAGCGCGTCCCGGTCGGGAGCCGGGGCGCGCAGCGTCTTGGCCGGGCGGGAGCGGCGGTTGAGCAGGAAGTCGAGCGCCTGGGGGTTCGGATCGGGCATGGGGCCTCCGCAGCAAGGGTCGCGCCCTTCCTGCCGCAGATCGCCGGGGAGGAAAAGCCGGGGGTCAGATCCCCATGGGCAGGATCATCGCCGCCGCGGCGATCGACAGGCCGAGCGGATAGCGCCCCTGCGCCCGCAGGCCGGCCCAGGACGATTCGGGCCCACCCGCCACGCGACGCAGCCCGCTCAGCATCAGCACGCCCGCCAGCATGGTCATCGACAGCAGCAGCGCAAAGGATGGCAGCGCCGCCGGCGGCACCAGCGGCACCAGCACGGCGAGCATCTTCACGTCGCCGCCCCCCATCACCCGCAGCGCGAAGAGCGCCAGCCCGACGGCGAATACCGCCACCCCGGCCATCAACCGCATGCCGAGATCGGGCATCAGCCCGGCCAGTGCGCAGCCCAGCCCCACCAGCGCCACCGCGCCGACCAGCAGGTTGGGAATGCGCATGTGGCGCAGGTCGGTCCAGATCATTGCCGCCATCAGCGGCGCGACGAGGATCAGGGGCAGGTCGTCCATGGCGGGGCTCCGGATAGGTCACGGTCCTCGCACCCTGCCCCGCGACCACGCCGCCAGCGGGGCGCAAAGGCGGCGCCTTCGTGGCGCCGCCCCCGTTGTCCGCGATCAGTTTCCGAGTTCGGCCGAGGCGGCCCAGAGATTGATCTGCTCCTCGTCGGCATAGCGGTCGATCTCGGCCAGCTCCTCGGCGGTGAAGTCGAGATTGGCCACCGCGCCGGCGCAGTCCACGACTTGGCTGGGCTTGGAGGCGCCGATCAGCGCGGTGGTGATGCCGCCTTCGCGCAGCACCCAGGCGATCGCCATCTGCGCCAGTGTCTGGCCGCGCCGCTCCGCGATCTCGTTGAGCTTGCGGATGTTACCGATGGCCTTCTCGCTCAGCATCGAGGGAAAGAGCGACTTGTCCTGCGCGGCGCGGCTGTCCTCGGGAATGCCGCCGAGATACTTCTTCGTCAGCATGCCCTGCGCCAGCGGCGTGAAGGCGATGGAGCCAATGCCGAGTTCGGTCAGCGTGTCCTTCAGCCCGTCGCGCTCGACCCAGCGGTTGAGCATGTTGTAGCTCGGCTGGTGGATCACGCAGGGCGTGCCGAGATCCTTGAGGATCGCCGCCGCCTCGCGGGTGCGCTCGGAGTTGTAGCTGCTGATCCCGGCATAGAGCGCCCGGCCCGAACGCACGATATGATCGAGCGCGCCCATCGTCTCCTCGAGCGGGGTCTCGGGATCGAAGCGGTGGGAATAGAAGATGTCGACATAGTCGAGACCCATCCGCTTGAGCGACTGGTCGCAGGACGCGATCAGGTACTTGCGGCTGCCCCACTCGCCATAGGGGCCGTCCCACATGTGGTATCCGGCCTTGGAGGAGATGATCAGCTCGTCACGGTAGCCCGCGAAATCGGTCCTCAGGATCTCGCCGAAGGCGGTCTCGGCCGCGCCCGGCTCGGGGCCGTAATTGTTGGCGAGGTCGAAATGCGTGATGCCGTGGTCAAAGGCCGTCTGGCAGATGTCGCGCTTGGTCTGGTGCGGCGTGTCGTCACCGAAATTGTGCCACAGGCCGAGGCTGACGGCGGGCAGCTTCAGGCCCGAGCGGCCGCAGCGACGATAGGCCATCCGCTCGTAGCGGTCGGCGGCGGGGGTATAGGTCATGTCGTGAATCTCCCTTGGGCCGGGCCCGGCCACGGCCCCGGCGTCGCGCCGAAACCTAGGACGGGGCTCCCGGTACTGTCAAACCGCCCCCATTCAGACCGGCCGCGCGGCGCGCTTCTCGGACCGGCCGCCATTCTCCGCCTGATCCTCCGTCTTCATCGCCGGATCGCCGGAAAGGAAGCTGCCGAAAGCCTTGAGCGAAGGGACGTGGTCGCAGATCGCCTTGACCACCACGAGGAACGGCACCGCCAGCACCGCGCCCGGCACGCCCCACAGCCAGATCCAGAATGCCACCGTGACGAAGACCGACACGATGTTGAGCTCGAGCCTGCGGCCCACCAGCATCGGCGTGACGAAGTTGCCCTCGATGGTGGTCAGGGTGAAATAGGCCAGCGGTGCCAGTAGCGCGTAGGGCACGGAGTCGAACGAGACCAGCGCGAAGGCCCCGACCGAGACCGTGCCGATGATCGCGCCGATGAAGGGCATGAAGTTCAGCAGGAAAGCCAGCGTGCCCCAGACATGCGGCATCGGCAGGCCGATGATCCAAAGCGCGATGCCGATCGCCAGGCCCAGACCCGCGTTGATCATGGTGATCGCGCCGAGATAGCGCGAGATCTGCTTCTCGACGTCACGGACGATGGTCAGCGCGCGCTTCTTGTCGTGCAGCTTGGGCGAGGCCTCGACGATGCGGCGATGGTAGAAATCCCCCGAGGCCAGCAGGAACAGCGTCAGGATCATCGCCGCCACCAGCGACGAGGTGATCGAGGCAACGCTGCCCACTGCGGCCGGGATCGGGCCGGATTGGTCGACCACCACCTCGACCTTCTCGCCTTCGCCTGTGGCGCCGGCGGCGTCGGTCATCTCGGTCACCTGCTGACCCACCTCCTGGATCGAGGCGAGCCGGTCCATCAGCCCGGCGAGCTTCTGCTGCACCTCCGTGCCGATCTGCGGTGCCCGCGCTGCCATGTCGCCGATCGGGCCGGACAGGAAATAGCCCGCAACGCCGAACCCGAGCCCGATCGCCAGCATCACCAGCACCGCGCTGATCCCCGGCGTGATGCCGATCCGCTGCATGCCGCGCACCACCGGCCGCAGCGTCAGCGTCAGCAGGATCGCCAGCACGATCGGCAGCAGCACGTCGCGCGCGAAATAGGTGGCGGTGAACAGGGCCAGCAGAAACGAGCCGAGCATCAGCCGGCGGATCATCCGCAGTTCTCGGAGCCGCCGTTCGGCGAGGTCCAGTTGCGGATCAACGGGCGGCTCTTCCTCGCTCGCGGCCTCGGCCTTCACCCTCTGTTCAGCCATCGCCGTCCCACCTCCAGCCGCGCGACGCTGCGCGATGCCGCCCAACGTGAGCCGCGCGCGCCGGTTCCGCGCGGGCGCGATTGCTACGCAGCGTCCTCGGGCGTATGAGGGGGGCCGATCGCAGACAGGAGTTCCCGATGGCCAGCTATCAATACGTCTATCACATGGACGGCGTCTCCAAGACCTATCCCGGCGGCAAGAAGACCTTCGAGAACATTCGGCTGAACTTCCTGCCCGGCGTGAAGATCGGCGTGGTCGGCGTCAACGGCGCCGGTAAGTCCACCCTGCTCAAGATCATGGCCGGCATCGACAAGGACTTCCAGGGCGAGGCCTGGGCCGCCGAGGGGGCCAAGGTCGGCTACCTGCCGCAGGAGCCGCAACTCGACGAGACCAAGAACGTCCGCGAGAACGTGATGGAGGGCGTCGCCGCCAAGAAGGCCGTGCTCGACCGCTACAACGAGCTTGCCATGAACTACTCGGACGAGACCGCCGAGGAGATGGCCAAGCTGCAGGACGACATCGACGCCCAGAACCTGTGGGACCTCGACGCGCAGATCGACGTCGCTATGGAGGCGCTGCGCTGCCCTCCCGACGACGCGGACGTGAAGACCCTCTCGGGCGGCGAGAAGCGCCGCGTGGCGCTGTGCAAGCTGCTGCTCGAAGCGCCCGACATGCTGCTGCTCGACGAGCCGACCAACCACCTCGACGCCGAAACCATCGCCTGGCTCCAGAACCACCTGATCGAGTACAAGGGCACGATCCTCGTCGTCACCCACGACCGCTACTTCCTCGACGACATCACCGGCTGGATCCTCGAGCTCGATCGCGGCCGGGGCATTCCCTACGAGGGCAACTACTCCTCCTGGCTAGAGCAGAAGGCCAAGCGGCTCGAGCAGGAGGCCCGCGAGGACAAGTCCAAGCAGAACACGCTGCAGCGCGAGCTCGAGTGGATGCGGCAGGGCCAGAAGGCCCGCCAAGCCAAGTCCAAGGCCCGGATCGCGGCCTATGAGGAACTGGCGAGCCAGTCCGAGCGCGAGCGCGTCGGCAAGGCCCAGATCGTCATCCCCAACGGCCCGCGTCTCGGCGGCAAGGTGATCGAGGTCGAAGGCCTCAAGAAGGCGATGGGCGACAAGCTCCTGATCGAGAATCTCGACTTCACCCTGCCGCCGGGCGGCATCGTCGGCGTGATCGGCCCGAACGGCGCCGGCAAGTCGACCCTGTTCAAGATGCTGACCGGCCAGGAGCAGCCCGACGACGGCAAGATCGAGTTCGGCGACACGGTCAAGCTGTCCTATGTCGACCAGAGCCGCGACGATCTCGACCCGAACGCCACCGTCTGGGAGGCGATCTCGGGCGGCGCCGAGGTGATCGAACTGGGCGACGCCTCGATCAACTCCCGCGCCTATTGCGGCGCCTTCAACTTCAAGGGCGGCGACCAGCAGAAGAAGGTGAGCCTGCTGTCGGGCGGTGAGCGCAACCGCGTGCACATGGCGCGGCTCTTGAAGGATGGCGGCAACGTGCTGCTGCTCGACGAACCGACCAACGACCTCGACGTCGAGACGCTCCGCGCGCTCGAGGATGCGCTGGTGGACTTTGCCGGCTGTGCCGTCGTGATCTCCCACGACCGCTTCTTCCTCGACCGGATCTGCACCCACATCCTCGCCTTCGAAGGCGAGGCGCATGTGGAGTGGTTCCAGGGCAACTTCGAGGATTACGAGGAAGACAAGAAGCGTCGCCTCGGGGCAGACGCGTTGGAGCCCAAGCGGGTCAAGTTCAAGAAGTTCACGCGCTGAACCCTTCGGGGCCGCCGAATCGCGGCGGCCCCTCCCCTACCCGACAGGGCAATTCGAGTGCCCTCGGGCGCAGACGACGCCGTCAAGGGGCCTGCACTGCCCCGCCCGGCCATTATCCGCCGCCCCGATATCGCGACGCGCGTTTGTTCACGAATCCTGAGAAATCCGGAATTCGGCCGGCAACTCATGCCCTTGCCAGATCAGTCGCGAAATATCCGAAAACGGGACCGTTTCCTGCCGAAATTTTCCGCTTATGCATGCCGATCACATGCTTGCCAGCCTGCCCTCGCCATAGGATGCTACGCAATCCAAGGGTGAACCGCCGCGCCTTGAAGCAGCCACACTCCGGCCGGATTTGCTTGCGACAGTCGGGGAGTATCGCAGGAGAACGGATATGGGCACGATCTTCATCATGGCAGGCAGCCTTCTCGGCTTCGTCACCGCGGTTCTGCTGGTCGGCTTCGGCAGCGTATCGCTGCTCGCCGGTCTCGGCATCTGGATCGCCTCCGGCCCGGTCTCCGCGCTGCTCTTCGTGACGCTGGTCCTGCCGCTGAGCCGGGGCATGCTCGGCCACGGCCCGCGCCACTACCTCGCCTGAGCCCCGCGCTCAGTCGACTTCCCACATCTCTTCGTCGCGGCAGGGACCGAAGGCGATCCATGCCACCCGCAGCCGGGCGATCCGGCTGTCCGCCCAAGTCCCGACCCGCAGCTCGAACCCGGCCGCGTCGATCGCCTCCGCCGAGAGGTCGAGCCGCAGGGACGCGCTGTTCGACACGTCCCACATCGTCACCCCCAGATGCACCACCGGGGGCGCCGCGAAAGGCGTGTCGATCGTCACACGGCGGCGCACTTCCCGCGCCCCCGCCCCGGTCCACATCGGCCCGTCATTCTCGAAATCCGAAAACGGCATCACCTCTCCCTGAGCGATGCCGAAGCTGCCGCGCATCCGCTGCATGCCTGTTCCTCCCTTCACGCCCGTCCTCCCGGGCCGGACAAGAAAAGGCCCCGCCGAAGCGGGGCCTTGTCGTCTTTGTTGTACGCGGCGCTCAGAAGTTGGGCTGCTTCGGGTCGAGCCCGATATGCGTGCCGACCGCGACCATGTCGGCCAGCAGCTTCGCCGTGTCGTCCACCGGGCCGGGCTCGTTCTCGAACTTCGCCCGCGCGTCGCGATGCGCCGCGGCGAATTCCTCGATCAGCCCTTCATAGACCTCCTGCGTGACCTCGCCGCGCGGCAGTGCGCGCTCGGCCAGAACGGAGACCTGGTCGGGGCCGATCTCGGCGAAACCGCCCGAGACCACGTAGTCGTCGGTGCCGCCCTGATGCACGACCTGCAGCAGGCCGGGGCGCAGGGTGGTGATGGTGGGCGTGTGGCCCGCCATCGCCGTCAGGTCACCATCGGTGCCCGGAATGCGGATCTCGGTCGCCTGAACGGAAGCGAGCTTCCGTTCGGGGCTGACCAGATCGAATTGCAGCGTCTCGGCCATGAAGCCCTCCTATTAGGCCGCGGCGGCGGCCATTTTCTCGGCCTTGGCCTTCACCTCGTCGATGCCGCCGACCATGTAGAATGCCGATTCCGGCAGGTGGTCGTACTCGCCCGCGACGACCGCCTTGAACGAGGCGATGGTCTCCTCGAGCGGCACCTGAACGCCGTCGGAGCCGGTGAACACCTTCGCCACGTCGAAGGGCTGCGACAGGAAGCGCTGGATCTTCCGGGCGCGGGCCACGGTCAGCTTGTCCTCTTCCGACAGCTCGTCCATGCCGAGGATGGCGATGATGTCCTGCAGCGACTTGTAGCGCTGCAGGATGCCCTGCACGTCGCGCGCCACCTGATAGTGCTCTTCGCCCACGACCGCGGGGTCCATCAGGCGCGAGGTCGAGTCGAGCGGGTCCACGGCCGGGTAGATGCCGAGCTCGGAGATCGCGCGGTTGAGAACCGTGGTCGCGTCGAGGTGCGCGAACGAGGTCGCCGGCGCCGGGTCGGTCAGGTCGTCGGCCGGCACGTAGATCGCCTGCACGGAGGTGATCGAGCCGTTCTTGGTCGAGGTGATCCGCTCCTGCAGCGCGCCCATGTCGGTGGCCAGCGTCGGCTGGTAGCCCACTGCCGAGGGGATACGGCCCAGAAGCGCCGACACCTCGGAACCCGCCTGGGTGAAGCGGAAGATGTTGTCGACGAAGAACAGCACGTCGGTGCCGGACTGGTCGCGGAACTGCTCGGCCAGGGTCAGGCCGGTCAGCGCGACGCGGGCACGGGCTCCCGGAGGCTCGTTCATCTGGCCGTAAACCAGGGCCACCTGGGATTCACCCAGAGCGTCCGGCTTGATGACGTTGGATTCGATCATCTCGTGGTAGAGGTCGTTGCCCTCACGGGTCCGCTCGCCCACGCCGGCGAACACGGAGTAACCCGAGTGCACCTTCGCGATGTTGTTGATCAGCTCCATGATGAGAACGGTCTTGCCCACCCCGGCGCCGCCGAACAGGCCGATCTTGCCGCCCTTGGCGTAGGGTGCGAGCAGGTCGATCACCTTGATGCCGGTGACGAGGATCTCCGAGCTGGTCGACTGCTCGGCGAAGCTCGGCGCGTCGGCGTGGATCGGACGGGTCTCGGTCGCATCGACCGGGCCCTTCTCGTCGATCGGCTCGCCGATGACGTTGAGGATGCGCCCCAGCGTCGCGTTGCCGACGGGCACCGAGATCGGCTTGCCGGTGTCGGTGACGGCCGCGCCGCGGACGAGGCCCTCGGTCGCATCCATCGCGATGGTGCGAACGGTGTTCTCGCCGAGGTGCTGGGCCACTTCGAGAACCAGCTTCTTGCCGTTGTTTTCGGTGGTCAGGGCGTTGAGGATCTCCGGCAGGTGATCCCCGAACTGCACGTCCACGACGGCGCCGATGACCTGGGTCACTTTGCCTTGTGCTGCTGCCATGTGTTGTACTCCGGTTCTCTTTAGAGCGCCTCAGCGCCCGAAATGATTTCGATCAGCTCGTTGGTGATGACCGCCTGACGCGAGCGGTTGTACTCGATCGTCAGCTTGTCGATCATCTCGCCCGCGTTGCGGGTCGCGTTGTCCATCGCGCTCATCCGGGCGCCCTGTTCGGAGGCCGCGTTCTCGAGCAGCGCCGCGAAGATCTGCGTCGCCACGCCGCGCGGCAGCAGATCCGCGAGGATCTCCTCCTCGCCGGGCTCGTAATCGTAAAGCGCCGTGTCGGCCTCTTCCCCACCCTCGAAATGGGCCGGGATGATCTGCTGCTCGGTCGGGATCTGGGTGATCACGTTCTGGAACCGGGCATAGTAGATCGTCGCCACGTCGAACTCGTCCGCATCGAAGCGGCCGAGCACGTCGCGGGCGATGTCCTGCGCGTTGGCATAGCCCACGCGCTTGACGTCGGTGAGGTCGATGTGGCCCACGAAATACTTGCCGTAGTCGCGGCGCAGCATCTCGCGGCCCTTCTTGCCGACGGTGAGGATCTTCACCGTCTTGCCCTGCGCCAGCAGCTCGCTGGCCCGGATCCGCGCCTTGCGGACGATCGAGCCGTTGAAGCCGCCGCACAGGCCGCGCTCGGCGGTCATCACGACGAGCATGTGCACGTCCTCCTTGCCGGTGCCGGCAAGGAGCTTGGGCGCGCCGTCAGAGCCGCCCACAGAGGAGGCGAGCCCCGCCATCACGGCGTTGAACCGCTCGGCATAGGGGCGCGCCGCTTCGGCGGCATCCTGGGCACGGCGGAGCTTTGCCGCCGCGACCATCTGCATCGCCTTCGTGATCTTGCGGGTCGATTTGACCGACGCGATCCGGTTCTTGAGGTCCTTCAGACTAGGCATCGGCCAGCCTCCCTAGTTCCGTGGCTGGTTTCAGGCGAAGTCCTTGGCGAAGGCGTCGAGCGCCTTGCGGATGCGGGCCTCCGCATCGCCCTTGATCTTCGGGTCCTCGGTGGTGATCCAGTCCAGCAGCTCGCGCTCGTTGGTGCGCAGATGCTTGAGCAGACCCTGCTCGAAGCGACCGACGTCCTTGACGGCGATCTTGTCGAGATAGCCCTGGGTGCCGGCGAAGATCACGCAGACGATCTCGGCGTTGGTCAGCGGCGAGTACTGCGGCTGCTTCATCAGCTCGGTCAGACGGGCGCCACGGTTCAGCAGCTGCTGGGTCGAGGCGTCGAGGTCGGAGCCGAACTGCGCGAAGGCGGCCATCTCGCGGTACTGCGCGAGTTCCAGCTTCACCGGACCGGCGACCGACTTCATCGCGTTGGTCTGGGCCGAGGAGCCGACGCGCGACACCGACAGGCCGGTGTTCACCGCCGGGCGGATGCCCTGGTAGAACAGCTCGGTCTCGAGGAAGATCTGACCGTCGGTGATCGAGATCACGTTGGTCGGAATGAAGGCCGACACGTCGCCGCCCTGGGTCTCGATGATCGGCAGCGCGGTGAGCGAGCCGGCGCCCAGCTCGTCGTTGAGCTTGGCCGAACGCTCCAGCAGGCGCGAGTGGAGGTAGAACACGTCGCCCGGGTAGGCTTCGCGGCCCGGCGGGCGGCGCAGCAGCAGCGACATCTGACGATACGACACGGCCTGCTTGGACAGGTCATCATAGATGATCAGCGCGTGCTTGCCGTTGTCGCGGAAATACTCGGCCATCGCGGTCGCGGCGTAGGGCGCCAGGAACTGCATCGGGGCCGGGTCGGAGGCGGTGGCGGCGACGACGATCGAGTACTCGATCGCGCCGGTCTCCTCGAGCTTCTTCACCAGCTGCGCCACGGTCGAGCGCTTCTGGCCGATCGCGACGTAGACGCAGTAGAGCTTCTTGCTCTCGTCGTCGCCGGCGGCTTCGTTGTAGCTCTTCTGGTTCAGCACGGTGTCGAGAGCGACGGCGGTCTTGCCGGTCTGACGATCGCCGATGATCAGCTCCCGCTGGCCACGGCCGATCGGGATCATCGCGTCGACCGACTTGAGGCCGGTCGCCATCGGCTCGTGCACCGACTTACGGGGGATGATGCCGGGCGCCTTGACGTCGGCGACGCGACGCTCGGAAGCCTCGATCGGGCCCTTGCCGTCGAGCGGGTTGCCGAGGCCGTCCACGACGCGGCCGAGAAGGCCCATGCCGGCGGGGACGTCCACGATCGAGTTGGTGCGCTTGACGACGTCACCTTCCTTGATGTCGCGGTCCGAGCCGAAGATCACGCAGCCGACGTTGTCGGTCTCGAGGTTCAGCGCCATACCCTGGATGCCGCCCGGAAACTCGACCATCTCGCCGGCCTGGACGTTGTCGAGGCCGTGGACGCGGGCGATGCCGTCACCGACGGAGAGCACGCGACCAACCTCGGCGACCTCGGCCTCCTGGCCGAAATTCTTGATCTGGTCCTTCAGGATCGCGGAGATTTCCGCAGCTTGGATCGCCATTATCCGACCTCTTTCATGGTGTTCTGGAGTGCCTGGAGCTTCGAACGGATCGAGGTATCGATCCTCTTCGAGCCCAGCTTGACGACGAGACCGCCGATGAGGCTTTCATCCACGATCTGATTGATCTTCACCTCGCGGCCCGCGCTCTCCTTGAGAGCGGCGGCCAGCGCGGTCTTCTGCTTGTCGGAAAGCGCCTTGGCGGTGGTGACGTCGGCGGTGATCTCGCCGCGCGCCTCCGCGAGCTTCTCGTCGAGCGCGCGCAGCATCTGCGGCAGAACGAAGAGGCGGCGCTTGGAGGCCATCAGCCCCAGCACGTTGGTGGTGGTCTGGGTCAGCCCCATCTTCGCGGCGATCGCGGCGATGGCCCGGCCCTGGTCTTCGCGCGAATAGATCGGCGAGGAGATCAGGTCGCGGAACTCCGCGCTCTCGGCCAGCGCGGCCCGAAGCGCGTCGACATCCGACGTCAGGGCGGCGAGGTCGTCGCCCTCCCGCGCCAGGTCGAACACGGCCGTGGCATAGCGTTGCGCGATGCCGGTTGAGATCGATGCTGGTTCGGACACGTCCACCCTTCCGCAGTCTTGGGCCCGGCGATCCCGCGGCCGGCGAGAGCGGCAACGGTCGGGCAGCTTGCAAGGCCCTCGCGCGGGCGAAGGCCGTCAAAATCAGGGGCGATGTAGCAGAGCGATCCGGGTGTCGCAACCGCCTTGAGCCTGCCCGTGACGGGCATCTGCACCCGTGTCACAAGCCTTTGGCGGGTGCGACGTTTTGCCCCTGCGGCGAATGTCTTGCCGCTAGTGCCGGCGCGACGGCTCCGGTACCGGCGCGCCGATCCCCTCGAGCACCCGCAACGGCCGCTTGACCGCCGAGGTCAGGCCGGGCCGGGTCGGCGCCGCCATCTGCTTGGCGGCCTCGACCATTAGGACGCCTCCGGTGTTGAGCACCGGCATGTGCCGCCCCGCCCGCTCCAGGAACGCCGCCGAGCGGCGCCAGCCGCGGCGCAGGCTGGGCGGACGGTAGAGCGCCGAGATCGAGCGCTCGACCACGAAGCCGTGCCGACGGAGCTGTGCCTCGAGCTGTCCCAGCGAATAGGGACGGCCATAGCCGAAGGGCGTCGCGTCCGAGCGCGACCACAGCCCGGCGCGGTTCGGCACCACGAAGACCGCCTTGCCCCCCGGCCCCAGCGCCCGCCAGCATTCGTCTAGCAGCGCGCTCGCATGCTCGGAGGTTTCGAGCCCGTGCATCAGCACCAGCCTGTCGACCTGACCGGTCCTGAGCGGCCAGAGCGTCTCCTCGCACAGCACCGAGACGTTGGGCTGGCCGGCCGGCCAGGGCATCACGCCCTGCGGCCCCGGCATCAGCCCGATCACCCGCCGCGCATCCGGCAGGTAGGGCCGCAGCAAGGGCACGGCGAAACCGTATCCCGCCACGGTCTGTCCCTGCACATGCGCCACCGGCCACCATTCGACGAGCTGGTCGCGAATGACCTTCTGCGCGGCGCGGCCCAGCGCGCTGCGATAATAGAAGTTGCGCAGGTCGAGCACGTCCAGATGCATTGCGGGCCGATGTCCCCTGGTCCAGAATTGGCGGGCCGGTGGCCAAGGCCGGTCCGGGCGCCGGGTCACCATAGCAACCAAAACGCAGGTGCCGCCATGCCTCTCGAACTTCTCACCGTTCCGTGCCTCTCCGACAACTACGCCTACCTGCTGCACGACCCAGCCAGCGGAAAGACCGCGCTGGTCGATGCGCCAGAGGCGGCGCCGATCCAGGCCGCGCTCGACCGGCATGGCTGGCACCTCTCGGACATCCTGATCACCCACCACCACGACGATCATGTCGCCGGGCTGGCCGAGCTGCGCGAGGGCGCGCGGGTGATCGGCGCGGCCCCCGACGCGCAGCGCCTGCCACCGCTCGACCACGCAGCCCGGCCGGGCGAGACGCTGCAGGTGCTCGACGAGCGGGTGGAGGTGATCGACGTGCCCGGCCACACGATCGGCCATGTCGCCTTTCATTTCCCGCAGAGCCGCATGGCGTTCACCGCCGACAGTTTGATGGCGCTGGGCTGCGGCCGTCTGTTCGAGGGCACGCCCGAACAGATGTGGGATTCGCTGCGCCGGCTGCGCGACCTGCCGGGGCCGACGCTGATCTGCTCGGGTCACGAATACACCCAGAGCAACGCCCGCTTCGCGCTGACGGTGGAGCCGGACAACGCGGCGCTGCGCGACCGCGCCGCCGAGATCGACCGCGCCCGTGCCGAAGGCCGCCCGACCGTGCCGTCACGCCTGTCCGACGAACGCGCCACCAACCCGTTCCTGCGCGCCGACATGCCCGAGCTGCAACGCGCCGCCGGGCTCGAAGGGCACAGTCCAGCGGAAGTGTTCGCCGAAATCAGACGCAGAAAGGATCGCTTCTGAGACAATCCGCGGCAGGGCTGCAACGGAAGGGGAGGCTTTGGCATGCAAAGAACACAGCCGCGTGACGTCGCACCCTCCGGCGCCGGGTTTTTGCGAGTTTTAACTTGAAGCGTCGCCGATAAACCCGATCTTTAACTACAGAGGCCACGGTCAGGGCGGGGCTATCTCCGCCCGGACCCCCGATCAGAGGAGCACATCGCCGTGCCGTCTTTTTCGACCACTCTCGAGCAGTCCATCCATGCGGCGCTGGCTCTGGCCAATGCCCGCCGCCACGAACTCGCGACCCTCGAGCACCTCCTGCTGGCCCTGATCGAGGAACCCGACGCCGCCCGTGTAATGCGGGCCTGCGCCGTCGATCTGGACGAGCTGCGAAAGTCGCTCGAGGATTTCATCGAGGATGATCTCTCCACCCTCGTCACCGACGTGGACGGCTCCGAGGCCGTGCCCACCGCCGCCTTCCAACGCGTGATCCAGCGCGCCGCGATCCATGTGCAGTCTTCGGGCCGCACCGAGGTGACCGGCGCCAACGTGCTCGTCGCGATCTTCGCCGAGCGCGAATCCAACGCCGCCTATTTCCTGCAGGAGCAGGACATGACCCGCTACGACGCGGTCAACTTCATCGCCCATGGCCAGGCCAAGGACCCGGCCTTCGGCGAGAGCCGCCCGGTGACCGGCGCCGCCGAGAAGGACGAGGAAACCGGCTCCGCCGCCGGCGGCGCGTCGAGCGAGGAGAAGGATTCGGCGCTGGCGAAGTACTGCGTCGACCTCAACGCCAAGTCCCGCAAGGGCGACGTCGACCCGCTGATCGGCCGCGAACACGAGGTCGAGCGCTGCATCCAGGTGCTCTGCCGTCGCCGCAAGAACAACCCGCTCCTGGTGGGCGATCCCGGCGTCGGCAAGACCGCCATCGCCGAGGGTCTCGCTTGGAAGATCGTTGAGGGCGCGGTGCCCGAGGTGCTCTCCGAGGCCACGATCTTCAGCCTCGACATGGGTGCGCTGCTCGCCGGTACCCGCTACCGCGGCGATTTCGAGGAGCGGCTGAAGGCGGTGATGACCGAGATGGAGAACCACCCCGATGCGGTGCTCTTCATCGACGAGATCCACACCGTGATCGGCGCTGGCGCCACCTCCGGCGGCGCGATGGACGCGTCCAACCTGCTGAAGCCCGCGCTGCAAGGCGGCAAGCTGCGCTGCATGGGCTCGACCACCTACAAGGAGTTCCGCCAGCACTTCGAGAAGGACCGCGCGCTGTCGCGGCGCTTCCAGAAGATCGACGTCAACGAGCCCTCGGTCGAGGACGCGGTGAAGATCCTGAAGGGGCTCAAGCCCTATTTCGAGGATCATCACCAGATCAAGTACACCCACGATGCGATCAAGACCGCGGTGGAGCTGTCGGCGCGCTACATCAACGACCGCAAGCTGCCCGACAAGGCGATCGACGTGATCGACGAGGCCGGGGCGGCCCAGCATCTCGTGGCCGAGAGCAAGCGGCGCAAGACCATTGGTGCCAAGGAGATCGAGGCGGTGATCGCCAAGATCGCCCGCATCCCGCCCAAGAACGTCTCCAAGGACGACGCCGAGGTGCTCAAGGATCTCGAACCGACGCTCAAGCGCGTGGTGTTCGGTCAGGACAACGCGATCACCGCGCTCTCCTCGGCGATCAAGCTGGCCCGCGCCGGCCTGCGCGAACCCGAGAAGCCGATCGGCAACTACCTCTTCGCCGGCCCCACCGGCGTCGGCAAGACCGAGGTGGCCAAGCAGCTCGCCTCCACCCTGGGCGTGGAGATGCTGCGCTTCGACATGTCGGAATACATGGAGAAGCACGCGGTCAGCCGCCTGATCGGCGCGCCTCCGGGCTATGTCGGCTTCGATCAGGGTGGTCTTCTGACCGACGGCGTCGACCAGCACCCGCATTGCGTGCTGCTCCTCGACGAGATCGAGAAGGCGCATCCGGACGTGTTCAACATCCTGCTGCAGGTGATGGATCACGGCACGCTGACCGACCATAACGGCCGCAAGGTGGATTTCCGGAACGTGATCCTGATCATGACCTCGAACGCGGGCGCCGCCGAGCAGGCCAAGGAGGCGATCGGTTTCGGACGGGCGCGTCGCGAGGGCGAGGACACGGCCGCGATCGAGCGGACCTTCACGCCGGAGTTCCGCAACCGTCTCGACGCGGTGATCTCCTTCGCGCCGCTGGCGCCGGAGACGATCATCTCGGTGGTCGAGAAGTTCGTGCTCCAACTCGAGGCGCAGTTGATGGACCGCAACGTCCATATCGAGCTGACCCGCGAGGCCGGGGAATGGCTGGCCGAGAAGGGCTACGACGAGAAGATGGGTGCCCGTCCGCTGGGCCGGGTGATCCAGGAGCACATCAAGAAGCCGCTCGCCGAGGAGCTGTTGTTCGGCAAGCTGACCAAGGGCGGCATCGTCCGGGTCGGCGTGAAGGACGACAAGATCGAGCTCGCCTTCGAGGAGCCGGGGGCCAAGCGGCTTTCGGGCAACCGCCCCCCCCTGCTCACCGCCGAGTAACCGGCAAGCAGTCGACGAGACGACACGCGCGGCCCCTCGGGCCGCGCGTTTTTCTTTGTACCGCGTCGATCAGCGCAGGTCGCCTCACCAAGCTGGCACTCCGCACCACCGCGCGCCATGCTGGCCCCGATCCTGGAGGAGCCTTTCCATGTCCCGTCCCGCCCTCGCATTCCGAGCCCATCTTGCGCTCGCCCTGGCACTCGCGCCGCTCGTTGCCGCCGCGCAGCAGGACCTCGCCCCAGGGGCCGCGGAAACGGCCTTTCGCCTCGCCCTGCCGATCGACTGCACCCTCGGCGAGAACTGCGCAATCCAGAACTACGTCGACGCCGATCCCGGCCCTGCGGCGCGAGACTACAGCTGCGGCCCCTTGGTCTATGACGGCCACAAGGGCACCGATTTCCGGCTACCGACCATCGCCTCTCAGGGCGAAGGGGTCGAGGTGCGCGCCGCCGCGCCCGGCGTCGTGCTCGGCACACGCGACGAGATGCCCGACATCCTGCAGGGCTGGGAGGGCGCGCCCGATCTGGGCGGACGCGACTGCGGCAACGGCGTCTCCATCGGCCATGAGGGCGGCTGGGAAACGCAGTATTGCCACATGGCGCTGGGGTCGATCTCGGTCGAGACGGGCCAGCGGGTCGAGGCGGGCGACCGGTTGGGCGAGGTCGGCCTGTCGGGACAGAGCCAGTTCCCGCATCTGCACTTGTCGGTCCGCCACGACGGGGTCGAGGTCGATCCGTTCGACCCCGAGGACCGCGTCGAATGCGGGGCAGCGGAGCGGACGCTCTGGACCGAGCCGCCCGCCTATCTGCCCGGCGGCCTGCTCGATGCCGGTTTCGCACCGGGGGTGCCGGATTATCTCGACATACAGCGTGGCACGGCCGGCCGGGACATCGGGCAGGACACGCCGCTGGTGCTCTGGGGCTATGCCTTCGGCGGACAGGCCGGCGATGTCATGCAGCTCGCGGTCGAGGGGCCCGAGGGCATGGTGTTCGATGAGGAAATCCCGCTCGAGAAGACGCAGGCGCAGCTGTTCCGCGCCACGGGGCTGCGCGCGCCCGAGGGCGGTTGGCCGGTCGGCGACTATGCCGGGCGGGTCGTCCTTCTGCGCGAAGGCGCGCCGCTGTCGGAGCGGCGCGCTTCCATCACGCTCGGCGAGTGAGGTTCAGCGCTCGGTGAGCTTCAACTCGATTCGCCGGTTGCGCGCGCGCGCATCGGGCGTGTCGCGCGGATCGAGCGGGCGATGCTCGCCAAAGCCATTGGCCGAGAGGCGTTCGGGCGGAATGCCTTCCTCCTCGCTCATGTAACGCACCACCGAGAGGGCGCGCGCCTGGCTCAGTTCCCAGTTGTCGGCGAAGCGTCCACCGCGGACCGGGATGTCGTCGGTGTGGCCGTCGACCCGGATCACCCAGTCGATGCCCTCCGGGATCTCTTCGGCGATGCGCCGCAACAGCGCCGCGACCTTGGCGATTTCGTCCTTGCCGGCCTCCGACAGCGTCGCCTCGCCCTGGCCGAACAGCACCTCGGAGGAGAAGACGAAACGGTCGCCCGCGATCCGGACCCCCTCCTCATCCTCGAGCATGCCGCGCAGAGCGCCGAAGAATTCCGAGCGGTAGCGTTCCAGATCCTCGGCCTCGGCCGCCAGACGCGCCGCCTCTTCCTCGAGCCGGGCGCGCGCCTCGGCCTCGAGTTCCCGGCGACGGCGCTCCTCGGCCGCGGCGGCCGCTAGCGCGGCGTTGAGCTGACGACCCAGATCCTCGATCTCGGCTTCGGCCACCGCGCCGGTGGTTTCGGCCTGACCCAGAAGCGACCGCAGTTCGGCCACGTCCTCGCGCAGCGCCGCGACCTGCGCGTTGAGCGCCGCCATGCGGCGCTGCGCCTCGGCGCTCTGGCCCTCCTCTTCCGAAAGCCGACTGCGGGCGATCGCCAGCAGCGCGGCGCGGCGCTCGGCCTCATCCATGGCGGTGTCGGCCCGCGCGCGCGCAGATTCCAGATCGCTTAGCGCCGCGGCAAGGCGCGCCTCGAGATCGGCCCGCTCCTGCTCGGTCTCGCCGCGATCGCGCGACAGCGCCTCCGCCCGGGCTTGCGCCGCGTCGCGTGCCGCGAGCGCCGCCGACAGCCGGTCGGCGAGATCGGCCCGCCGCTGCTCGGCCTCGGTCCCGGCGGCGCGCGCGGCCTCGGCCTCGGCGCGGGCCGCGTCCCGGTCGAGCACCATCGCGGCCAGCTTTTCCTGCAGCTCCGCCTCGGTGGCCCCGGCCCTCTCCAGCGCGGCATCCAGCTCGGCGCGCAGCGCCGCGAGGTCGGCTTCGCCCGCGTCGCGTGCCGCCAGCGCCGTGGCCAGCCGGACCGACAGGTCCTCGCTCTCGGCCTGCGCCTGCGCCAATGCCGCGCGCGCCTCCTCCAGCTCGGCCTCGGTGCTTTCGGCGAGATCGAGCGCCGCGGCGAGCCGCGCGTCGAGCCCCTCGCCTTCGCGCAGCGCGCGGGTGAGCGCGTTCTGGCTTTCCTGGCGCGCCAGCAGCGCCTCCGCCAGCGCCCGGTCGAGATCGGAGCGCGCGGCCTCGGCCGCGGCCAGCAGCGTCAGCGTCTCCTCGGCCTCGCGCCGCTTTTCCTCGAGCGCCAGCGTCATTGCCGACAGCTCCGCATCCGCCCCTTCGAGCCGGTCGCGCAGCCGGGCGGCGGCCGCGGCCTCGGCCAGCCGCTCCGCCTCGAGCGCCGAAAGCCGCTCCGCGTCCTCCTCGCGCCCGGTTTCGAGCCGGGCAATGGTTTCCTCGTCCGCCGCGCCCTCTGCCTCTAGATCGGCGATCAGCGCCTCGAGCGCCTCGCGTCGCGCCGCCGCCAACCGCGCCGCCTCGGCTTGGGCGTCGATCTCCTCGCGCGCCGTGGCGAGGGCGGTGGCAGCGGCATCGCGGGCGGTTTCGGCCTCGCCGGCGCGCTGCCGTTCCTCCGCGAGATCCTCTTCCAGACCCGCGATGCGTGCCTCAGCCTCGCCGCGCGCAGCCAGCAGCGCCGCAACCTGCGCCTCGAAATCGGTGATCTGCCCCCGCGCGGCGTCGAGCGCGATGTCCTGCGCCGCGATCTGCTCGGCCTGTTCTTCGGCCCGCGCCCGCGCCCGGTCCAGCTCAGCCCCCAGCTCGTCGCCGCGCGTGCGTTCCAGCCCCAGCGCCGCGCCGAGGCGTTCGACCTCGGCGCCCAACTCGTCGAGCTCGCTGGCCTGACCGGTGATCGTGTCCCGCAGCACGAACTGCACCACGGTGAAGACCGTGAGCACGAACATCAGCACCAGAAGCAGACCCGTCATCGCATCGACGAAGCCCGGCCAGATCGAGGCCTGGAAGCGGTTGGAGCTGCTGCGGCGCTTGAGGGCCATCGTTTAGCGGTCCGGGTCGCGGGTCGCGCGCAGCCCGCCGGCATGCTGGCTCTCGCGCAGCACACGGCTCAGTCCGGCGAGGTCGGTGCGCAGTTCGGCCAGCATCTCCTGCCGACCGGCGGCGATCTCCTCGAGGATGCGCAGCATGTGCACATCCATGTTCCGCAGCCGCATCCGAGTCTCGCTGTCATTGCCGCCCTCGGTGGCGCGCTCTAGCGCCGCCTGCACCTGCAGCTGGCCGTCGACCACGCGTTCGAGCGTCTCCCGCTCGGCTTCGGGGTCCATCCGCTCGGCGATCCGCTCCAGCGCCTGCGCCAGCGTCGCGATCCGCGTCTCGCTCTCCTCGCGGGCCGCGCCGGCCGCCCCGATGGCCGCGCTCAGCCCCTCGATCCGGGCGCCGAGCTGGTCGACCATCTGTGCCAGCACCCCGGAATCGCCGCCACTGGCATGGGACGGCTCATCGCCTGAGGCATAGCCCAGACGGGTGATGGTCGAGAGCCATTCCTCCAGCTCGCGGTAGAAGCGGTTCTGCCCGTGGGTGGCGAAGAGTTCGAGAAGCCCCACCACCAGCGAGCCAGCAAGACCCAGCAGCGACGAGGAGAAGGCCGTGCCCATGCCGCCCAGCTGGGTCTCGAGCCCCTGCTGGAGCCGGCCGAACAGGGCGCTGCCGCTCTCGCCTTCGGAGGGGTCGAGCGAGCGGATCGTGTCGACCAGCGCCGGCACGGTGGTGGCAAGGCCGTAGAAGGTGCCGAGCAGGCCGAGGAAGATCAGCGTGTTCGACAGGTAGCGAGTGATCTCGCGCTCCTCGTCGATGCGCTGGCCGACCGATTCGAGGATCGAGCGGGCGCTGTCGGGCGAGATGTGGCGGCGCAACCCGCGCGAGCGCAGCAGCGTCGCCAGCGGCAGCAGCAGCCCCGGCGCCTGACCGGTGGTGGTCGGCGCACGGACGAAGGATTCGATCCAGCCAACCGAGCGGATCAGCGCGATCACCTGCCAGAAACAGGCCAGCACGCCGAGCACGAAGAAGGCCGAGATGGCGGAGTTGAGCCAGGGGTTCGACAGGAAGATCCCGCGCAGCACGTCGCGGCCCAGCACCAGCCCGAGCGCGACCAGCCCCAGCGCGATCAGCATCGACAGGATCTGCCGGACCGGTTGGGAGAAATGCGGTTTCGCCTCTGGCTGCCTCATGCGGGGGCCCAAATCCTCTTGGTTGCGTTACCCGAACCATAGGGAGAGGCGAGGCGGGAGGCCAACGGCTTTCGCGGCGGTCGGGCGCGCTGTGGCGGCGCCGCCTCTCAGCCGCCTGCCTGGAGCGCCGCGACCCGTGCCACCAGCCAGTCGAGATCGGGATCGTGCACGCCCATCTCGTTCAGATGGGACGCGGTGTTGAACAGGTATTCATGGTTCGGGCCGCGTCCGCCAACGGCTCCGGCGATGCGCCGCGCCTGGGTCTCGAGATCGAGCGCCACGTATTGCGCGTGGTTCGGGTCGATCACGTAGGTCAGCGCCGGGACCACCCTCCCGTCGGATAGCGCGAGGTCCTGCCAGGTTTCGAGATAGGCCGAGGAGACCAGTTCGCGCTCGCGCAGCATGGCGAGGACTGCGTCGCGTTCCGCATCCGGCGCGCGCAGCGCCAACCCGGTGCAGACCGCGCCCTCCGCCTTATCGAGCGCCAGCACCAGCCCCGGCGTCTCAGGCGTGCCGCGATGGTGGATCGAGGACATGCAGAAACTGCGGTGCCAGTTCTCGAGCCGGGCCACCACCACCTCCTCGGGCTTGAAGCCCGGATTCCAGAGCAGCGATCCGTAGCCGAATACCCAAAGCGCGGACTGGTCGGTCATGCTGGTCCTCCTAGCTGGGCCCATGTAGACACCCGATCCTGACCGGGCGAAAGGGCCACTTCGATGCGTTTCATCCTGATTATCACCGCGCTACTGGCGCTGGCCTTCGGCGGCTGGTGGGTGTGGGGCAGCCGCGCCGTTGACGCGCGGCTGGCCGAGCTGACGCAGGAGCTGCGCGCCTCGGGCTGGCAGGTCGAATACGACACCGAGGGCACCGGCGGCTTTCCCTATCGCTTCGACCTCGACCTGCGCGACCTCGAACTGGTTTCGCCCGATGGCAGCTTCGGCTGGCAGAGCCCGCGGATGCGGGTGGTGGCGCAGAGCTACCAGCCGAACCGGCTAATCGTGGCCGCCGACGAGACGCATCGCGTCTCGATCCCCGGCCAAGACCTCGATGTCACGGTCACCGGTCCGCGCGCCTCCGGCGCGGTCGAGATCGGCGAGACGCTGCCGGTGAACGAGTTCACCTTCGAGGCCGCCGATCTGCGGATCGTTTCCTCGCTGGGTTGGGAGAGCGGCGCCGAGACGCTGTTGGCCGCGCTGCGCCCGAATGGCGGGGTCAACGGCTACGACGCCTATGCCCGGCTCCAGGGCGTGGCGCTGCCCGAAGCGTGGCGCGCGCTCGATGCCGCGGGCCGGCTGCCCGACCGGATCGCCGAGGCGGTGATCGACGCCGATCTCACCTATGACGCGCCGCTGGCGCTTTCGGGGGGGACCGCGCGGCTCGATCGCATCGCTCTCGACAGCTTGTCGGTCGATTGGGGCGAGGTCACGCTCAAGGGCGAAGGCACGCTGGCGATCGACGCGCAGGGCGCGCCCGAGGGCGATGTCGTGCTGCGCATCACCGGCTGGGAGCGGCTGCTCGAAGTCGCCGCCGCCGCCGGCGTGCCGATTGCCCAATCCTCGCTGCTGCGCGGGGCGCTCGACGCGATGGCCGAGGGCGGCGTTCTCGAGGCACCGATCACCTTCGCGGGCGGCGCGATGCGGCTGGGCTTCATCCCGCTGGGGCCCGCGCCACTACTGCGTTAACGGCAGTAGGGGCTGCGGCCCGAGGCGGTGTCGAAGTGGAAATGGTCGCGATGCGCCGCGTTCGCATCGGGGCCGAGCACCGTCCCAAACGGACCGCAGGCGGCCTTGTGCAGGTTGCGCAGCGCCGCGCCCGCCCCCTGGCTGTTCCAGCCTGAGCTCAGGCTGAGCTCGCGCCCGTCGCGCAGCCCGAAGGCGGAGATGTCGATGGCCCGGCCAAAGGAATGCTCCGAGAGCTGCTCGCCGCGTTCGTTGTTGCGCGGCCGGCAGACATAGCTTCCGGCAGTGCGCAGCACGGCGAGACCGCCGCCGGTGGCGGAGAGCGCCGGCTTGGCCGCCTGCCCCACCCAGGCGGCAAGCGCGCGGGCAGTGTCGCAATCGACCGTGGCAGCCGGGCTGATCCGCACGCCATGCACGGCCGTCAGCTTGACCGGCTCGGGGATGCCGCAGGCGCCCGCGCCGTTCACCGGGGCGATCCGCGCGCCTTCGAGGCCCGGCACGCCGCACAGCGCCCCCGGCACGGCGGCGTTGGGCGACTTGGAGGCGGCGGGAGCCGAG
>Ga0208794_1000098_pt1 | contig 98218 bp, 90 predicted proteins | sample 32_taG_FD_184106 | JGI IMG/M metagenome (GOLD analysis project Ga0208794, IMG submission 184106) | Marine viral communities from the Gulf of Mexico - 32_GoM_OMZ_CsCl metaG (SPAdes) (version 2) | ecosystem: Environmental > Aquatic > Marine > Oceanic | place: Atlantic Ocean: Gulf of Mexico... | reverse complement strand
CGCGGGGCGCGGGACGCGCATCCTCGGCTTATGCCGCCGGCGCGAAAGGAAAAAGAGGGGCAATCGCGGTTGGAGGAGGCCTCGCCAATGTCGCGCGCAGCGCAGCAAGCGGTGCGGCGTCGCCGCTTCGCAGCGCCGCCGCGAAAGCGCGCGCGCATTTCGCGGACGGCCGTGGCGAGCCTGCGGACGGTACGGCGTCGGCGCAAGCTCCGGGAGCGCCGCCCGCCTGGGCTGATGCAATACGCCGCCGTCAGACCATTGGGACCGGCGCGACGATCGGTGCCCAGACGCTGAAGAGCGGTGACAGCCATGGCGCGGGATCTGCGCCTGATATCCGTGAAAGGGACTGAAATGTTCAAGCGACCTCATAATCATTACGGCCGCGTGCCCGCGCCGGTGACGCCCTACCAGCGCGCTGCGCAGGTGTGGGATGACCGCATCGGATCGGCGCGCGTCCAGGCTCACAATTGGCGCATCGCCTTCTTCGGTTCGCTGTTGATCTCAGGGGGGCTCGCGGGCGGACTCGTCTGGCATTCGGCACGCGGCACGATCACGCCCTGGGTCGTCGAGATCGACAGGTTCGGCGAGGCCCGCACGGTGGCGCCAGCGGACGAGGATTATCAGCCAAGCGATCCGCAGATCGCCTTTCACCTTGCGCGCTTCATCGAGCATATCCGCTCGATCCCCGCCGATCCGGTGGTGCTGCGCAAGAACTGGCTGAGCGCCTATGACTTCGTGGCCGCATCCGGCGCGCGGGCGCTCAATGACCATGCGCGGAGCAATGACCCGTTCGCAGAGGTCGGCAAATTCCAGGTCGCCGTCGATGTATCGAGCGTGATCCGCGCCTCGAAGGACAGCTTCCGCATCGCATGGACCGAGCGGCGGTATCGGGACGGCAGCCTAGTCGAAACATCGCGATGGTCGGCGATCGCGACCGTCACGCAGATGCCGCCGCGTACCCCCGACGCGCTGCGCCGCAATCCGCTCGGCATATTTATTTCCGCCATTTCATGGTCGAAGGAGCTCAGCCAGTGAAGGAATTTTCTCGTATCGCTCTCCTGGCGGGAGCGGCGACGCTCTGCCTCGGGGGCCCGGCAATAGCCGCCGAAGGCCGCGATCCGCGTCAAGATATCGGACGAGCCAATGACGCCGCGCGCGTCAAGCCCGAGCGCGCCACCTTTCACAACGCCATCCAGAAATATGCCTGGGCTGAAGGCGCGCTCTTCCAAGTCTATACCGCACCGGGAAAAGTCACCGATATCGTGCTTCAGGAAGGCGAGGAACTGGCCGGGCCGGGTCCCGTCGCAGCCGGCGACACGGTGCGCTGGATCATCGGCGATACGGTGAGCGGCAGCGGAGCGGCGCGCCGGGTCCATATCCTCGTGAAGCCAACGCGCCCCGACATCATGACGAACATGATTATCAACACGACGCGCCGGACCTATCACCTTGAGCTGCGCGCGACGCCCGCAACCTATATGGCTTCCGTCTCCTGGTCCTATCCCGAACAGGAATTGATCGCGCTTCGCGCCGCCGAAATCGAGCGCGAGCGTCTCGCGCCGGTGGCGGCGGGGCTTGATCTTGCGGCCCTCAATTTTTCCTATCGGCTCTCGGGCGACAAACCGGTCTGGCGTCCGGTTCGCGTATTCGATGACGGGCGCCAGCTCTTTATCGAATTTGGCGAGGATATCGCGACGGGTGACATGCCGCCGTTGTTCGTCGTCGGCGGCAACGGCGAGGCCGAGCTTGTCAACTATCGGGTGAAGGGGCGCTACATGGTCGTCGACCGGCTCTTCGAGCGCGGCGAACTCCGCCTCGGCGCTGGCAAACAGGCGCGCGCCGTGCGCATCGAGCGCGAGGCGGCGCGCCGCCGGGTGCGCTCATGAGCAGGCCGGAAAGCGAGGCGCTGCCGCCCAGCGCGCCGGCTGACGGTAAGCGGTCCTCGACCCATTTGCCACCCAATCCGATCCAGCTGCGCGGCGAACCGCCGCGGGTCATGCGCCTTTCGCGCAAGACGCTTGCGATCATCGGCGCGGCTGGCGGCACGGCGATCGGGGTCGCGCTGTTCTGGGCGTTGCAACCCGCGGTGCCGAACGCGGCCGACAACCTTGTCGCGACCGGCGAAGGCCGCAAGGCCGAGGTCGTGACCGGCGGGCCCGCCGACTATGGCATGGCAGCGAAGCTCGAGCCGCATCCCGGCGATCTGAACGGTTCGACGCTCGGGGCAGGCGGAGAAGGGGGGACGGTACCGACGCCGACGGTGGGGGAAGCGTCGCAGGTCGATCCGCGCGCAGCTGTGATTGAGCAGCATCGGACACGCATGGCGCACGAAAGCGAGACCGCGCGCTCTAGTGGCCTTTTTTTTGCTGGTGCGCGGGGCGAGGCCGTCAATTCCGAGGCGTCGTCGGTCGAGGATCCAACGGCCGGGCGAACCGACCTCGCAGCACCTCGAAAGCGCGAGCCGTTCCTCCGCAACCAGCGGGCCGGGGCTACGGAAAACCCGGCGCGTTTGACGGAGCCTTCGTCACCCTATGTCGTGCAGGCAGGCAGCGTGATCCCGGCAGCACTCATCACGGGCATCCAATCGGACCTTCCGGGACAAGTCACTGCGCAGGTAACGCAGAATGTCTTCGATAGCGCAACGGGCCGGGCGCTGCTCATTCCGCAAGGGTCGCGCCTTATCGGCGCTTATGACAGCAAGATCGCTGCCGGGCAGAATCGCGTCCTGCTGGCATGGGATCGATTGATCCTTCCCGACGGACGATCGATCGATCTCGTGCACCAGCCCGGCGCCGACGCGTCGGGCATGGCAGGACTGGCCGATCGTATCGACCATCATTGGGGGCACCTGTTCAAGGCTGCGCTCATCTCGACTGTGCTGGGCGTCGGCGCCGAGCTCGGATCGGATGACGACGATCGCATTGTCCGGGCGCTGCGCGATAGCTCGCAGGACACGATCGGCGAGACTGGTCGTCAACTCGTATCTCGGCAGATTGCGATCCCGCCGACGATCACCGTGCGGCCAGGCTTCATATTCCGGGTCATCGTGACGCGCGATCTGGTGTTGGAGCCAAATGCAGGAGGAGTGTCATGAGCAAGCTGCGCTTGGGACCGATCGTCGAAGACCGAGCCGTCAAGCTTTCCGTCGAAATGCCCGGCGCATTGATGCGGGAACTCACCGATTATGCCGCGGTTCATGGCCGCTTAAATGGGCTGGCTGAGCCGATGCCGCCGGAGAAGCTCATACCACCGATCGTCGAGCGGTTCATCGCCGGCGATCGCGAGTTCAGCAAACAGCGTCGGCGCTGAATTATACCGCGTCAGCCATTCTTTTTCGGGCGGTTTGCGCGCCGCTTGCGGGTAACGGAGGCGACGTGTGCTCCCCAGGTGTTCAGCGCTTCGCGCTTTTCGTCGGCGAATGTATAGCGCTGGTAAACGCCAGCCACGCCGCCCTTCGTTCGGTTCTGAACGGCTTCGATCCAGTCTCCTGGAATCCGCAAGCCCTGGAGTCCCGTGGCGACTGAACGCCGAAGATCGTGAAAACGCCAAGGCGACACCGGCGCGGCATCCTCTTCAATCAGCTTTGCCACCTGCTCGTCCAGCTTAGCCTTGCACTTCGAGTAACCCGATACGCGCGACGTGCCGCCATCCGTTGTCAGCACAAAGCCTTTGGCCGGCCATTTTTTGCCGCCGGCAATTCGATCGAGCTCCGCGATAACTTGCACTGATAGTGGAACCAGATGCTCACGGCCGTTTTTGGCTCGCGCGGCAGGCAGTATCCATTCGGCCTTGGCGCGATCAAGCTCGTTCCATTCGATCGCGGCGACTTCTTCGCGCCGCTGGCCGGTCAGCAGAAGGAGCCGCACGAGACCCGTGAAGGCGGTACCGATGTCGGCGCTTCCTTCCCAAATCAACCTGAGCTCCGAGTCGCGCAGCACACGATCGCGGCTGCGCGCGGCCGCCGGAACTTCGAAACCCTCAAGTGGATTCTTCTCGATCATGCCGCGGCCTTTTGCCCAACGCATCAGGCGCCGGGTGACGGCGAACACGTTTCGGCGCAGTGCGGCGCTTTGACCGGGAATCTCGTCGATAATCGCAACAATTTCGGAGCCTTTGATCGAGGGTAAGGAGCGTGTCCCGAGTTTTGGCCGAAGATGCTTGCGCAAGGTCGACTTCACGAAGTCGCGGTAGCGATCACGTCCGGTCTCGAATGCCAACTTTTCGAATTTATCCGCTACAGCGTTGAATGTCAGTTCGGTGTCCACGAAGCGCTTGCGCTTTTTTTCCTCGGCTGGGTCGATCCCTTGGCTGACTAGCAGGAGCAAGCGCTCGGCCTCCTGGCCTGCCAACTCCGGCGTCCAGCCGCTTCCATGCTGTCCGATCTTGTAGCGGCGGGTCGGAGTGCCGCGTCCGCCCATCCGATACTGCAGGATATATATCCGTCGTCCCGCAGGTGTGACCTTGAGACCGAATCCCTTCCGAACGGTGTCCCAAAAGAACTGGTCGCGAGCGCCGGGAACGACGCCATCGACCGTTCGTTTGCTCAATCTAATGGCCGGCATAGCAATCACATAGCAATCACGGTAAGGAAAACAAGCGAAAACCGAATCTTGCGATGGCGTAAATAATATATTGAAAAATATATCTAAATCGTAGTTTGGAAAATTCTCGGATACCCCCAGAAAAGCCCAAAAATTAGATTCCTAATCTGGGGGCCGTGGGTTCGAATCCCGCCGGGCGCACCACGCACATGCAAACAATTGATATAGTTCACTAAATGTCCACTGCGACCAGCGGATCGGCACCCCCTTTTGCGCGTCTCTCGCAGGCGGATGCGATGCCGTGGCCGGAGACGCAGGTTTCGGAGCGAGGATTGAGCGCATTATCCGTGCGCGTCTCTGCAAGCGATTTTTTGCGGCCACCGAGTCATGGATAGCGCCAGATAAATCCCAGGAGCCGGTGCTGGTCGGGCCCACCGAGCGGGAGCGCGGGCAGCATGAGCAGGCGCCTGCTGGCAAGCGTTGCGGGCTGGGTGTCATCGAGAATGACGCTGGTGTTGTCGAGTGCGAGATAGGCGAGGCGCGCGAATCGCCCGACATGGCGGTTGTCACATTCATGGGCGCATGTCCGCCGGCACTTCATCGGCAAATACGGATTTCGCGACCGCTCCCAAGACCAAATGCTGGCGACAAGCCATTGGGCAAAGGCTGTTTCGACCGCGACAGACCAAATTGGTATGACAATATTGGCGGCACAAGCCTTAAAATTGATTGACAAAAATGGACTGGCCATTATGCCTGACAAAAATAGTCAACGAGGGAGAGGTAAATGTCGATGTCTGTCGGCGGCACCGTTTCGGCCGCGCCCAATTTTCGCCCGCTCGCAAAATTTCTCGTCGGAACGGCGTTGGGGGCGATGCTGGTACCGGGGATTGCTTTCGCGCAGGGGCAGCCCGCCGAAGCGAGCGATGACGATGCGATCGTCGTTACCGGAATCCGCAGTTCGTTGCAGAGCGCCCTTTCGGAAAAGCGCAATGCCGACAGTCTGATCGAGGTCATTCAGGCCGAGGATATCGGCAAGCTGCCCGACCAGAACCTTGCCGAGGTTCTTGAGAATATCACCGGCGTTCAGATCACACGCGAGGCAGGCGTCGGCACCGGCGTTCAGATCCGCGGTACCAATGACAACCGCGTCGAGATCAATGGCGTATCGACCGTCGGGTCGGGTTCGGGCCGCGGCGGTATCAGCTTCGAGGACGTCAGCGCCTCGATCATCGCCTCGGTCGAAGTGACCAAGGCCCCCGAAGCCAAAACGATCGAAGGGTCGGTCGGCGGCACGATCAACCTGCGTACGATTCGCCCGCTCGACTTGCGCGAACCGCTCATCGCCGCACGGGCGCAGGGCGAATATAGCGAGCTGTCGAAGAGCGTGACGCCCCGCCTGTCGGCGACCTTCGGCAATAAATGGTCGACCGGCATCGGCGAGATCGGGATTGTGCTCAGCGGCAGCTATGCCCAGCAGGAAGCGACATCGTTCCGCCCGCGCGTCGACCTTGACGGCGGACTTGTCGAAAATGTCAACGCGACGGTCATCCGGAACGGCGTGACCGAAAATCAGGCCACACAGCGCCCCGCGGCGCAATCCTTCGATTTCGTCGGCATCCAGTTCCTCAATCAGGAGCTCGAGAATTTCGAATATGATACCAAGAATTTCGCCGGCACGATCGAATGGGCGCCGAGCGACAATCTGAAATTCTATTTCGACACCGTTTATAACGACCAGGAACGGCGGCAGGACAGCTCGCGCGTCCAGGGTTCGGGCGTGAGCGTGCTGGTGAACCACAGCGTGCCCACCTCGTTCCGGACGGTCGATTTCGGGACACTCGACGGCGTGAAACTCGGGAGCATTCAGGTCGCCGAGACGGGCGTGCTCGAACCCGATCTGGTGGTCGACCGCGACGACCCGAACCTGCGCTTTTCGAGCGACGTCGGCGCCCGCCTGACCAAGAGCGAGATTTATCGCCTCGGTACAGAGTTCAGCTCTGGTCGTTTCTCGGGCCGTGCCGAAGCATCGCGGTCGGTTTCGAACACGTCCAACCCCGACCTCAGCACTACGTTGAACTTCATCAACCCCAATGCGCCCGTCTTTACCGGCAACGACAATGCGGTGCCGTTCAAATATGACCTGTCGGGCGGGTCGCTACGGTTCGGGATCAATTTCGATTCGCCGCTCGCGCCGACGGTCGCCCAGTTGCTCGATCCGAACAATGTCGTGCTGCAACAGGTCGTCATCGGCAACGACAGCACGCGCAACAAGGAAGACGCCTTTCGCCTCGATATGGCGCTCGACACCGAGGATTTGACGCCTTTCTTCAAATCCTTCGACATCGGTTATCGCTATAACAAGTCGACCAGCACGTTCAACGACGTCGGCACGACGCTGACGCTCAGCGCGCTCAACGACAGCCCGCGCGGAACCTTGTTCGCCGACCTGCTGGTGCCCGGCCCGAACAATTTCGGCGATGGCGACGGGCGCGATCTGTTCTTCAAGGATTTCATCCTGATCGATCCGGACCGTGCGTTCAGCGACCGCGAGGGGACGATCGACATCCTGCGTCAGGCGCTTCTCGCCGCCCCCGGCGGTCGCGTATTGAACGACGCGTCGGCCAATTCGGCTGGCTTTTTCACGATCAACGAAACGACGCACGCGGTGTATGGTCAGGCCAATTTCGAAGCCGGTCCGGTGCGCGGCAATCTCGGCTTGCGCTGGCTCGACACGCGTCTCGATTCGATCGGCAATTCGGTTACCGGCAACACGGTGACGCAGGTCGTGACCCGCGGCGGTTACAGCAAGCTGCTGCCGCGACTGAATGTCGTAGCCGACCTCAGCGACGACATTCTCCTTCGCGCCAGCTGGGGCAAGGACATCAACCGCCCTGATTTCGATCTTCTGTCGACTTCGGTCTCGTTCGTGACGAGCGAAAATGCTGCCGTGTCGATCGGGAACCCCAATCTGCGGCCGGAGACCGTCACCTCCTATGACGCGTCGGTCGACTGGTACTTCGCGCCGGCGTCGGTGCTCAGCATCGGCGTGTTCCACAAGAAGCGCACCGATCTGTTCGTAACGCAGTTGGAGGACGCGCCGCTTGACGCCAATGGCTTCCGCGACATTACGGCGCCGTGCGAAGGCGGCGGCATCTATAACCCCATCGCATTCCGCAACCAGCTGTCGCCGATCGGCGGTTCGGGCATGTGCGTGCCGATACTGACGACGATCAACGACACCGGCAACACGACGCAGACCGGCATCGAGGTCGCCGTCCAATACGACCTGTCGCAGTTCGAGGATGCGCTCGGCTTTGCATCGGGCTTCGGCATCGTCGCAAACTATACTTATCAGAAGTTCGGCGGCGGCGACGCGGTTAATGAATCGGCCGTGCGTGGGACCGACATCTTCAACGCCATCAACGGCATCTATAACGACGCCAATTTCGTGCCGGTCGTTGCCAAGCAAGGCCTGCTCGATTTTTCGAAGCATGCGTACAACCTGACGCTTTACTACGAGAAATACGGGCTGTCGGCGCGCGCGCGCTACACTTGGCGTAGCGCGTTCCGCACCCTGGATACGGTGGGCGGCGCGACGCTGGCGAGCACCTTCGGTTTCCCCGTTGTGACCTCGGCGCGCGGGCAGCTCAATGCCAGCGTCAATTATGACGTGACCAATTTCCTCAACATCGGGGTCGAGGGCGTGAATCTGACCAAGTCGAAGATCTCGCAATATTGTGTGAACGACGGCGCGCTGCTGTGCGGCGAGGGGCTGCCCGACCGCCGCATAACCTTTGGGGCATCGCTGCGCTTCTAACGCGGAGCATGCGGGCCATCCGGCAGCCGGTCACCGTCCAGACCGCGCTGCCGGAACCGCGGAAACGTGCGCGAGTGGATAGACCAATCTGGCAATTTGACAGTAAGATATTGTTGCCATTGTCCTACCTCTTGTATAGACCAGTTTTAGATAGACAATGTTGGGAGAGGCAGTGAAACTTCGTTCGGCTTTGATGGCTGCCCTCATGGTCTCGGCATCCGGGACCGCATTCGCCCGTGACGTGCTGGTCCGCGATCCGGCGCAGTTCAAGGCTGCGGTCAAGGCCGCCCAGCCCGGCGACACGATCCTGCTTGCCGATGGCGAGTGGCGCGATTTCCAGGCGGTGTTCACCGGCGCCGGAGTTGCGGACAAGCCGATCACCCTTGCTGCACAGACCAAAGGCAAGGTGGTGCTGACCGGCCAATCGAATCTGCGGCTCGGTGGCCGGCACCTCGTCGTTTCCGGCCTTGTCTTTCGCGACGGTTTCAGTCCGACCGGCGAGGTCATATCTTTTCGCCGTGACTCAAAACAGGTCGCCACCGATTCCCGCCTGACCGAGGTCGTCATCGACGGTTTCAGCAAGCCCGATCGCCGTGCCGAGGATATCTGGGTGGCGCTTTACGGGACGGGCAACCGTGTCGACCATTCGCATTTCGAGGGCAAGACCAACGCCGGTGTCACGCTCGCGGTCATCCGTCCGAAGGGGCAGCCGGGCGCGAACAGCCACCGCATAGACCACAATTATTTTGGACCGCGTCCGCCGCTCGGGTCGAACGGCGGCGAAACGATCCGTATCGGCACCAGCGAGGAATCGCTGACCGACAGCAAGACGATCGTCGAGCGCAACATTTTCGACCGTTGCAGCGGCGAGGTCGAGATCGTCTCGGTCAAGGCGGGCGGCAATATATTGCGCGACAATCTCATCCTTCGCTCGCAAGGCGCTTTTGTCTTGCGCCATGGCAATGGCAATCTGGTCGAGCGCAATGTCTTTCTTGGACACGGGATAGCCGATACGGGCGGCGTGCGCGTCATCAATCGCGACCAGATCGTCCGCGACAATTATTTCGAGGGACTTGCCGGCTCGTCGTTCAAGAGCGCGATCACCGTGATGAACGGCGTGCCGAACTCGGCCATCAACCGCTACCATCAGGTCGTCAATGCGCGCATCGAGGGCAACAGCATTGTCGACAGCGCGCGCATCACACTTGCGGCGGGCGCCGATGCCGAACGCTCGGCGGCGCCGGTGGGCAGCCGGTTCGAGCGTAACCTGATCGTCGGTGCGAAGGGCGGCGACCCGTTCCGCGCCGAGGGCGATGCGAGCGGAATCGCGATGGCGGGCAATGTCGCTACCAGCGTCGACAAGCCAATGTTTTCCAGCGGGATCGTCTATCGCGAGATCGAGCTGGAGCGCGCCGCGAACGGCTTGCTCTATCCGGTCGATCCGGCGCTCGCCTCGGTCGGCGCGCCGCGCGACCTTGTGCCAGTGAAGCGTGAGGAGGTTGGCGTTCGCTGGTATGACGCAACAGGGACAGGGGCTGCGTTCGGCAGCGGTCGCACCATATCTGTAGCCCCCGGCGCGCTCGCCGATGCAGTTGCAGGCGCGAGCGCGGGCGACACGCTGTCGCTCGCAAGCGGGACCCACGACGTTGCGGCGCCTCTCGCTGTACAGAGCCGGCTGACCATCGCGGGCGCCCCCGGTGCCAAGCCGATGCTGCGTCTCGGCGGAACGGGGCTCGCGCGGATCGCCGCAGGCGGCGGTCTGCGCCTCGAAAATCTGGACATCGATGCCCGCGGCGTGCGCGGCGACGCGGTGCTGATCGCGGTGGAGGCAGGCGTCGCGCCCAATTACGAGCTGGCGTTCCACGGCGTGACAGTTACGGGTCCGGGCAAGGATGCGGGGCTTGCGGGGGTCCGCATTGCACCGTCGACCTTCGCCGACGCGATCACGATCAGCCAAAGCCACTTTGCCGATATGGACATCGTCGTCGACGGCACCGGCGAGCAGGAGCCGAAGGGTTGGTATCCCGCCGAACGACTGACGATCGAGAAGAGCGAATTCGTGCGCGTCGCGATGGTCGCCGATCTGCTGCGCAAGGGTACCGACGAAAGCACCTTCGGACCGTGGTTCGCGATGCGCGATTCGCGCGTTGTCGAAAGCGGCGGAGATGCACCGTCGCTCCGCGTCACCGGCGCGCAGCACGTCAAGATCGCGCAAAACCACTTTACCCAATCGAGCGGCGTCGAGGTGATCCACACGGTCGGCGCGCCCGATACGAAGATCGTCCGCAACCGCTTTACCGCCACCCCTGCGCCCCGGATCGGCGAGACGATGTGGAAAGGTGCGCCGCGTGGCACTGTCGCCGACAATCAGGTGGAGGGGCAGCCGTGACCCGCCTCCTCGCCCTTTGTCTCGCGGGAACCGCGCTGACGGCCAGTGCTGCGGCGGCTTTTGCAGCGCCGCCCGAAGCGGTCACAGCCGACCATGCCCCGATGTTCGCCGCCGAAATCGAGCGCGCGGCGCGCGAGGTCGATGCGTCGATCCGCGCAGGCATCAACGTGCCGGTGCCGAAGGACCCCGGCGGCGGCTTCACCCACGAACAGCATAAGCGCAACTATCGCACGATCTTCGCGGCGGGCCAGCTTTACCGGTTGACCGGCGAAGCGCGCTACCGCGACCATGTGCGCGACCTGCTGCTCGCCTATGCCGATCTCTATCCCGGCCTTGGCGCGCATCCCGCGCAGGCGAACCAGACGGCGGGGCGGCTCTTTTGGCAAAGTCTGAATGACAGCGTTTTCCTCGTCAATGCGGTGCAGGGCTATGCGCCCGTTCGCGCGGCGCTGAGCGCCACCGATCGCCAGCGCATCGACGATCGTGTGATCCGCCCGATGGCGCAGTTCCTCTCCGACGGGTCGCCGGAGGTCATCGGGCGGATCCACAACCATGCGACCTGGGCATGCGCGGGCGTGGGGCTCGCGGGATATCTGCTCGGCGATCGCGAACTGGTCGACAAGGCGCTGCTCGGGCTCGACAAGAGTGGCAAGTCGGGCTTCCTGCGCCAACTCGACCTGCTTTTTTCGCCCGACGGCTATTATGCCGAGGGCCCCTACTACCAGCGCTATGCCATCCAGCCGTTCGCGGTCTTTGGGGCCGCCATTGCGGCGAACGATCCCGACCGCCGCATCTTCGACTATCGCGACGGGATACTGAAAAAGGCGATCCGTACGACGGTCGACGTTACGCACAATGGCCATTTCCTGCCCATAAACGATGCGATGCCCGACAAGACGCTGCGGACCGAGGAGCTCTATCACGCGGTCGCGATCGGCTATGCCGCGACGAAAGACCCGGCTTTCTTGTCGATCGCCAAATGGCAGGGGCGCACCGTATTGACCCCAGAAGGACAGGCGCTTGCCGCCGACCTTGCGGCGGGCAAGGCCGCCCCGTGGAACTTCGGCTCACGGCTGCTCGGAGACGGGCCGGAGGGCAAGGACGGCGCGCTCGTGCTGCTTCGCGCGCGACCGACGATAGACGGGCCGCTGCTCGTCGCCAAGAACGGCGTGCAGGGAATGGGGCATGGACATCTCGACCGGCTCAACTGGCTCTATTTCGACGATAATGGACCGGTGATCACCGATTATGGCGCGGCACGCTTCCTCAATGTCGAGGCCAAGCAAGGCGGGCGCTATCTTCCCGAAAACGACAGTTGGGCGAGCGCGACAGTCGCGCACAATACGCTCGTCGTCGACGGCAAAAGCCAGTTCGACGGCAAGTGGCGCGTCGGCGAAAACCATCCCGCGCGGCACCTGTCGACCGGCCTCGACGGCCCGACGCGCTGGTCGATCGGCGCGATCGATCAAGCTTACAAGGGCGTCGCGATCCGCCGCGCGCTGGTGATGCTTGACGTCGACGGCCTCGCCGAACCCCTGATCCTCGACCTCCTCCAAGCCTCGAGCAGCGGCAGGCATGTCTATGACCTGCCGCTGCATTTTTCGGGGCATATCATCGACAGCGACATCGAATTCGCGCGGAGCCTTGCCGAGCGGCCCGTGCTGGGGAGCGCGCACGGCTATCAGCATCTGTGGGTCGATGGTGAAGGGAGCAAGGCGGGCAAGGCGCGGCTGACCTGGATGAAGGCGAGCCGTTTCTACTCCTATCATGCGCTGCCTCCTGCGGGCGCGCGCTATCTGATCGTCGAAAGCGGTGCGAACGATCCTGCGTTCAACCTGCGGCGCGAGCCGGCCCTGATCCAGCGCGTCGAGGGCGCGACCGACGCGAGCTTCGTCGGACTGCTCGAACCGCATGGCAGCTATGACGCATCGGCCGAAACCGTCGTCGCGAGCAGTGCGCGCGTCGCCGCGCTCGATCATCGCCGCGTGCCGGACGCCGACCTCGTCATCATCACGCTCGCCGACGGGCGCCGCATTGCCGTGGCGGTCGCGTCTGAGGTCGCGGCGGGCGCCGCGCATCGTATCACGCTCGACGGGCGACAGCTTGGCTGGACGGGTCCGGTCGGACGCTTCGACCTCGCTCCGGCGGGCGCAAAAAAATGATTCCGAAGGGAAAGATATAATGCACGGACGTTTGCGCTGGTGCGTCATCGGCCTGATCGGCCTCGCCACCGTCATCAACTATATCGATCGCAACGCGCTCGCCGTGATGTGGCCCGAAGTGTCGAAGGATATCGGCGCGACGAAAGAGGATTATGCTCTCCTCGTCACCATCTTCATGATCTTCTACGCGCTCGGACAGTCGCTGTTCGGACGCATTTTCGACGCCATCGGCACGCGCATGGGCTTCACCCTGTCGATCGTCGTCTGGTCGCTGTCGATTGCCGCGCATGCGTTCGTCCGATCGATGCCGCTTCTCGTCGTGCTGCGCGCTTCGCTGGGGATCAGCGAGGCGGGGAACTGGCCCGGCGCCGCCAAGGCCAATGCGCTGTGGTTTCCGTCGCGCGAACGCGCTTTTGCGCAGGGGATATTCAACGCTGGCGCGTCGCTCGGCGGGATTATATCGGCGCCGCTGATCGCGCTGCTGTTCGTGCAGTTCGGCTGGCAGGGAACCTTCCTGCTGATCGGCGTGCTCGGCTTCATCTGGCTTGTGCCGTGGCTCTGGTTCTACAAGGCCGACCCCGAAGGTCACCCGCATATCAGCGCCGAAGAACGCGACTATATCCTTTCCGGCCGCACCGAAGCGGGGCGGGACGATGCGCGCCGTATCCCGCTCGGCGAACTGCTGCGCCATCGGCAGAGCTGGGGCGTCATCCTCGCGCGCTTTTTCCTCGATCCGGTCTGGTGGCTGTTCGTCTCGTGGCTGCCGATCTATCTCGCCGAAACCTTTGGCTTCGACGTCAAGCAGATCGGGCTGTTCGCCTGGGTGCCCTTTGTCGGCGCGATGCTCGGCAGCCTGTTCGGCGGCTGGCTCGCGGGCCGGATCATCGGCGCAGGCGGCGGCGTCCACAAGGCGCGTACCACGGCGATCGCGCTCGGCTGTGCGATCATGCTGCCCGCGCTGCTTTTCACCATCCGCGCCGACGATCCGCTGACCGCGGTGCTGCTGATCGCCTGCATCCTCTTTGGCTTCCAGACCGCGATCGGCAATATCCAGACACTGCCCAGCGACTTTTTCGGCGGCGGCGCGGTCGGCAGCCTTGCCGGGATCAGCGGCACTGCTGCGGTGGCGGGGACGCTGATCACCACCTGGCTGGTGCCCGTGCTCACCAAGACAAGCTACGCGCCGATCTTCGCGCTTTCGGCGGCGATTGTGCCGCTCTCCTTCCTCGCTTTCCGCCTGATTGGCGGTCGGGTCGAACCGGTCGCTGCCCGGGCAGCAAACTCTCCAGAATAAGGAATGAACAGAATGAACTTTGAAGGCAAAACCGCACTGGTAACCGGTGGCGGACGCGACATCGGCCGGTCGGTCTCGATCGCGCTGGCACGCGGCGGGGCACGCGTCGCGATCAATTACAACAGCGGGCGCGAGGCGGCCGAGGAGACGCTGAAGGCCATCAAGGATGCCGGAGGTGATGCTTTCCTCGTCCAGGCCGACGTCACCGACAGCGGCGCGGTGCGCGCGATGCTCGACGAGGTCGGGGTGGCGTTCAGCGGACGGCTCGACATCCTCGTCAACCTCGCAGGCGGCATGGTTGCGCGCAAGACGCTCGGCGAAATGGACGAAGCCTTTTTCGACCATGTGATGACGCTCAACATGAAGTCGGTGTTCCTTGTCATGCAGGCGGCGCTGCCGTTCCTTGGCGAAGGGTCGGCGGTCGTGAACGTATCGTCGCAGGCGGGCCGCGACGGCGGCGGTCCGGGCGCGTCGGTCTATGCGACCGCGAAGGGGGCGTTGATGACCTATACGCGCGCGATGGCGAAGGAACTGGGGCCGCAGGGCATCCGCGTCAATGCGGTGACGCCCGGCCTCATCGGCACGAGCTTCCACGACATCTTCTCGAAACCCGAAGGGCGCGCCGCAGTTGCCGGCAACACGCCGCTGCGCCGCGAAGGGCATCCCGACGAGGTTGCCGAGACGATCGCCTTTCTGGCGTCGCCAGCCGCAAGCTTTCTTGCGGGCGTCTGCCTCGACGTCAACGGCGGGCTCTACTTCTCTTAAAACTTGCCGCGGGGGATGGGACTCATGCGACATTGTGCTTTGGTGGCTGCCGCCGTCCTGCTTGCAGGCGGCGCGCAGGCACAGGAACGCGACCGTACCGATGCCGAGCCGATCGCGCCCTACAAGATCGTCCTCGTCGGCGACTCCACCATGGCGCCGCACAGCGGCTGGGGCGGCGCCTTTTGCGCGAAGCATGTGAAATCGTCGGTCGCGTGCGTCAACGCGGGACGCGGCGGTCGGAGCACGCGCAGCTATCGGCAGGAGGGGTCATGGGACATCGCGCTCGCCGAAGCGCGGGTCCCGGGGTATCGTGCGACCTATGTGCTGATCCAGTTCGGGCATAACGACCAGTCGAGCCAGCCCGAACGCTGGACCGACGAGACCATCGAGTTCCCGGCGAACCTGCGCCGCTTCATCGGTGACGTGCGCGGGGCAGGGGCAATCCCCGTGCTTGTCACCCCGCTGACGCGGCGTGATTTCAAGGACGGCAGGATCAAGAATACGCTCGCAAGCTGGTCTGACCAGGTCCGCGGCGTCGCAAAGGCGTTGGACGTGCCGCTCGTCGACCTTAACGCGGTCAGCGTCCGGCAGGTTCAGGAGATGGGCGCCGAAATGGCGACCAAGCTGGCGCAGGAGCCGCCGAGCGACACCGAACTCGCCGCCGCACGCGCTGGCACGACCTTGCCCGCGCCGCCTACTCCGCCGACGCCTCCGCCAATAGAAGGCAATGGTCCGCGCGGTCAGGTGACGCGTAAGTTCGATTACACGCACCTCGGCGACATTGGCGCCGAAGTAACCGCGCGGCTGGTGACGCAGGCGCTTGCGCATGCCGTACCGGGATTGCGCAGCCAACTCATAAAATGAGGAAATTGGCCTGAAAAATTGGCCAGTCCATATCGGCTTACAAAATGGTTGACATAAACGCGATTTTGGCTGACGACATTGGTCAGAACAGAATCGATATGCCTACAGGGAGAGATGAAGTGATTTCGCACAATCGGGCCTCGCTGCGCGCGCTGCGCACCGCCATGCTGACCGGCGCCGCATCGACGATGCTCGCCTCCGTTCCTGCCCTCGCTCAGGACGATGCCGACGACTCCGATGCCATCGTTGTCACGGGTATTCGCGAGACCATCCAGAATTCGATCAACACCAAGCGTGAAGAGACGGCGATCGTCGACGCACTGTCGGCCGACGACATCGGCGATCTTCCCGCGCTGTCGGTTGGTCAGGCGATCCAGACGATCACCGGCGCAACGACGCACCGTGAAAAGGGCGATGCGTCCGAAATTGCGCTGCGCGGCCTCGGCCCCTTCCTCAGCAATTCGACCTTCAACGGACGCGACGCCTCGAATGGCAGCGGCGACCGCTCGGTCAACTTCAACCAGTTCCCCTCGGAGCTCGTGAACAACATCAAAATCTACAAGACGCAGCAGGCAAGTCTGATCGAAGGCGGCGTTGCGGGGACGATCGAGATCGGCACGCTACGTCCGCTCGATTTCGGCAAGCAGCGTCTGCAGGGTGAAATCAAGGCGCAGTATAATCCCTATGGCGATCGCATCGTGGGCGAAGGCGGCATCGGCTGGCGCGGGACGCTGAGCTATGTTGATCAGTTTGCGAACGACACCATCGGCATCGCCATCGGCGTTCAGCGCAACGACACGAACAATCCGGAAGAAACCTTCGCCGCGTCGACGACCTGGACCGCGTGCGAGGCTGCGGTTGTCGTCGCCAACAATAATTGCAACGAATATACGCGCGCCGAATATGCGCAGCCGCGCGCATTTTATCTGGCGCCGAACGCCTATACGTTTCGCCAGATCAGCGAAACCGATCGCCGCGATGCCATTTTCGGCGCAATCCAGTGGCGTCCGTCCGACAGGGTCAACGTCAACCTCGACGTCCAATATTCGGACCGCACCTATGTGGAGAACCGCCGCGACCTGAATTTGTCCGAAGGGCGCTATGGCATCACCAATGCCGTGTTCGATGACAATGGCGCGCTTCGCAGCTTCAATGGTCTGTCGTCGATCGAATCGAACACGATCGAACTGTCGCGTTCGGAAGAATATCTGGGCGGCGGCCTGTCGGTCGAATGGATGCCCACCGACCGGCTGACGATCACGCTCGACGGCTCCTATTCGCGCACCATCCGGGTTGAGGATGAACGCAACGCGCGCCTGCGCACCGACGCGTTCGATGTCAACGGGGTGCGGACCGCCATCAACAACCAACGCATTCCTTACACCTATGAACTGAAGCCGGGCAGTTTCATCCCGACGATCACGATCGATCCGCGTTTCGACCTCAACAACCATGACCTCTTCTGGGACGATGCGCGCTTCCGCCGAGACCAGAGCCGCCGGTACAACCGGATTGTCGCGGGCCGTGCCGACGCGCGCTATGAAATGGATGGCTTCCTGAGTTCCATTGCCGCTGGCGGCCGCTGGTCCGAACTTGTGTATCGCGACTATGATGTCCGCAACGGCGACTTCAATTTCAATCCGCCGATTACCGAAGACAACCGGATCAACAATTTGTGCCGCGTTCAGGCCTTTCCGCAGCGTGATTTCCTGTCGGCTGCAGGCGACGCCAACGGCATCAACAGCTGGGCGACCTTTGACCTCGATTGTCTGTTCCGCGAATATATGGGGACCGAGGACCCCGGCGCGCTCGACGACAAGCGTTCGGTCGCCAATCGCGATGTCACCGAACGCACGCTCGCGGGCTATATCATGGCCGAATATGACGCCGACCTGGGTTCGATGCCAGTGCGCGGCAATTTCGGGGTGCGCGTCGTCAACACGCGCGTGGTGTCGAACGGGTTGCGCAGCGACCTCGATGTGATCGTGAACCCCGACAGTTCGCTCCAGCTCGTCACTACGGGCGATTTCGAAACGGTTACGATCAAGAGCTCGACCACGCGTATCCTGCCGAGCGTCAATGCGATCTTCGAGATTGCGCCGAATACGCTGTTCCGCCTCGCGGGCTATCGCGCCATGTCGCGTCCGGCGCCGAGCGCGCTCGGCGCGGGGCGCACGATTACGCTGGAAAGCGGCAACAGCTTCACGTCGATCGAGGATGCGATCAACAATATCAACGCGAACGGCAGCCCGCGGCTCAAGCCGCTGATGTCGTGGAACGCCGATGCCGCGATCGAATGGTATCCGAACAAGGATAGCATCCTGTCGGCGACCGCCTATTACAAACAGTTCAACGGCGGTTTCCAGCCGGTGATCATCGATGAAACGTTCAACATCGGCGGGCAGGACGTTGTGGTGCCGGTGGCGCAGACGCGCAACAGTCCCGACAAGTCGCGTATCTACGGCTTCGAACTGACGGCGGCGACGCGGTTCAGCTTCCTTCCGAAGCCGCTCGACGGGCTCGGCGCCAAGGTCAGCTACAACTATGCCGACTCGAACTTCGTGACGCACGACATTCGCCTGGGCGATGCCTATGATCCGGTCACCGACAGCGTCCAGCCGGGGATCATCGCACCGGCGAACCTTTCGGGCTATTCGAAGCATGTCCTGTCGGCTCAGGCCTATTATGAAATCGGCCCGATCTCGCTGCAGGGCATCTATAATTATCGCGCCAGCTATTATCAGGATTTCGTCGGCGGCAACGCGCAGCTGCGTTACGTCGGGCCGAGCGAAACAGTCGACCTGCGCGCTTCGCTGGCACTGATGAAGGGCGTTTCGCTTCGCCTCGAGGCGATCAACATCTTCAACGACCCCAAGGAAACCTACATGCCGGTATATGGCAACGCGCGTCAGTACCATTATTATGGCGCGAAATATTTCATCGGCATCCGGGCGCGGATCTGAACCGGCGCGGCGTGAAAAGGGCTATGCTCTCGTGGGTTGTAGCGGCGACTGCGGTGCTTCTGGCACCGCAGTCCGCCATTGCATTCGAGGGCGAAGCGCCAGCACGCGCGGTGCGAGATGTCGTTTATCGCCAGATCGGCGATACCGCGCTGCATCTCGACGCCTATATCCACCCGGCCGCGGCGAAATCGCCCGTGCCGGTGCTCATCCATTTCCACGGCGGCGGATGGGCGCGGGGCGCGCGGCCTGATGACTGGGCGGGGTTCCGGTCCTACCTGGCTTCAGGGTTTTCGGTCGTAACTGTTCAATACCGGCTCGCGGGCGAAGCCAAGGCACCTGCGGCGGTCGAGGATGCGCGCTGCGCGCTCCACTGGGTCGAAGCCAATGCCGCTGCGCTGGGCTTTGACTCCGATCGCATTGTCATATCCGGGACCTCGGCGGGGGCGCATCTGGCGCTGATGGCGGGCTTGCTTCCCGAAACCAACGCCATCGATGCACCCGAATGTCGCAGCCCGCCGCGTGCGGCTGCGATTATCGACCATTATGGACCCACCGATCTTGCTGCGATGGGGGCGCGCAGCGGCGGACTGCACCCGACAGTTACCAACTGGATCGGCGCACATCCCGATGCGGCCGATCTGGCGCGGCAAATGTCGCCCGTAAATTGGCTGTCGGCGAGCAGTCCGCCCATATTCATTGCGCACGGCGATGCCGATCCGGTCGTCCCCGTCGCCCAATCGCAAATGCTTGCGCGGCGGCTGGGCGAATTGGGAGTGGCACACGACTTGTTCATCGCTCCGCAGGGAGGGCATGGAAAATTCGACGCCGCCTCGCGGGACGCGATGACGAAGCGGATATTCGCTTTTCTGTGCGCCTTGGAAATCGTGGACAAAGGAGCGTGCGGCGATGAAAATTGATCCGGGCACACGGTTATGCTTCAAAATTGTCATACCGGATTGTATGGACTCTCTCCACCATAAGCGGGGAGACGATTGAGACATGGCTGAACGCCGCCTTTTCGAAGAGATCGCCGACGCCATTCGCGGCATGATCGAGGACGGAACCTATCCGCCCGGAACGCGCCTGCCGGGCGAGCGTGAGCTGTCGGAGCAGTTCGAGGTGAGCCGCGTGACGATCCGAGAGGCCGAGATCGCGCTGCAGGCGACGGGATGGATTCACATTCGCACCGGTGCGGGTGCTTATGTCGAATCCGAACTGCCGAGCGACAGCAAGAGGCTGCCGCAGGTCAGCGCGTTCGAGGTGACCGAGGCACGCTCGCTGTTCGAAGCCGAAGCCGCGGCGCTCGCCGCACCGACGATCTCGGCCGAAACGCTTGAGAAGCTTGACGAGCTGCTTGCCGCAATGGCCGACGAAAAGGCGAGCGAGGATGAAATCAACGCGATCGACCGCGAATTTCACCGGACGATCGCGGCGGCATCGAACAACAAGGCAATCATCCACGTCATCGAAAATCTGTGGCGGATGCGCACAGAGCTGCCCGAGGTGAAGGAAAGCCACTCGCTCGTCTGCCGCAAGAACAGCAAAGCGCGGCAATCCGAACATGCCGACGTTGTCGATGCACTGCGCAAGCGCGACCCGGCGGGTGCCCGCCTCGCCATGCGGCGGCACTTCAACCGCCTGCTCGAATCGATGCTCGACGAAACCGAGGAGCGCGCGCTCGACGAGTTGCGTCGCCGCGCCGCCGAGAGCCGCGAACGCTATCTACTGAGCGCAAAGCTCGCCTGATGCTGCGTTTGCCGCGCTCATGAGCATTTCCGTGCGTGTCGGCGACGCGGCTGCTGTCTTGTTGGATGCGCGCCGGTCGGGAACAGCGTTGCCGGCGTTCCCACAACCTTTGCCCACGACGCTGGATGCCGCCTATGCAATCCAGCAGCAGATGATTGCGGCGCTTGGATTGCCGGTTCTTGGCTGGAAGGTCGGGCGGATTCCCGTTCCGCTGATCGGGTCGCTCGGCGCCGAACGGCTTGCCGGTCCGGTATTTCGTTGCGCCGAGATCGCCGACGGCGCGCTTGCCGAGGCGTCCGTCTTCATCGGCGGCGCAGGGGCGATCGAAGCCGAGGTCATGCTGCGCCTCGACCGCGTTCCGGATCATATTCCGTCGCCGGAGGAGGCAAGGAACCTTGTAAGCGAAATTCGCGCGGGTTTCGAGATCGCGAGTTCGCCTGCACCCGATGTCCATGATCACGCACCCTTCGGCATCATTGCTGATATCGGGATCAACAACGGCATCCTGCTGGGGCCGGCACTTGACGCCGCCAGCTTCGACCGGCTGGAGGTCGACACGGCGATCGAAGGCGCGAGCGTCGGAACCGGACGGGCCTGCGATGTGCTCGACGGCCCGTGGGGATCGCTCCGTTTCCTCGTTGATTTGCACCTGCGCGGCGTTATCGCGCTGGCGCCCGGCCAATGGATATCGGCTGGAGCGATCACGGGTGTCCACCCCATTCTTCCCGGCCAATGCGCGACCGCGTCCTTTGGTCCGGCGATCCATATCGGCTGTACCGCCGTCCCCGAAACCGGAATATCCTGATGACCCTTACATCCCGCCGCGTCGCCTGTTTTGGCGAAATCGTCATGCGCGTCTCGGTTCCCGCGGGCGAGTTGCCGCTGCAATCGCCCCGCTTCGACGCCTGGGTGGGCGGCGCCGAAGCCAATGTTGCGGTTGCACTGGCTGCGATGGGTCATGGCAGCCGCATGATCAGCGCCGTGCCGACCGGTCCTATTGGCGACGGCGTCCTCGCCGAACTGCGCCGCCACGGCGTCGACACCGCGCGCGTTGCGCGCGGCGATGGGCGGATGGGCCTTTACTATCATATCCCCGGCGGTCCGATGCGGGCAGCCGAGGTGGTTTATGACCGCGCCGCATCGGTATTTGCCGAGACTGAGGCGCATAGCTGGGATTGGCCGGCGTTGCTGGATGGAGCCGAATGGCTGCATGTCTCGGGCGTGACGCCTGCGCTGGGGCCGCGTTCGGCCGAAGCCGCGCTCGCGGCGGTGCGCGCCGCGCGCGCCGCAGGGATGGGGGTCTCGTTCGACGGCAATTGGCGCGGCCGGCTGTGGGAGCGCTGGCAAGCCGAGCCTGCCGCAATTCTGTGCGCGATCGTCGAGCAGGCGACCGTACTGTTCGGCAACCATTGCGACGCTTCGCTGCTTCTCGGACAGGAGTTTTCGGGCGAGGGTGAGGACCGGCGACGCGCCGCGGCGTTGGCGCTGCTTGAGCGCTTTCCGGCGCTCGATCTCGTCGCGTCGACCGCGCGCCATATTGTCGGCGCCGCCGAGCATCATATCGTTGCGCGCGTCGATTCGCGCGACGCCCATTCAACGACCGGCGATGCCGTCATCGCGGCCATCGTCGACCGGGTCGGCACTGGCGATGCTTTCGCAGCGGGGGTGCTCGATGCGCTTTGGCAGGGCAGCTCGCTCGCGACGATCGCAAATCAAGGTTTGTTGCTATCTGCGCTCAAACACGGACTGCGCGGCGACCTTGCACCCTTTTCGCGTGCGTCGGTCGAACAGGCGTCGATGCAGACCGGCGATGTCGCGCGCTGAATTTGCCGCATAACGGCAGGGTCGCTCCCCGATCAGCGGGGAGCGGTCGCTCAACTCTCAGAGAGCCATGGGATGGGGCAGTTGCGGTCGCGCAGCTCCTTGCCAAATGGGGCACGTCAAGTACGGTAACGTATCACTTGTCGAATTCACCCCCAGCGCGGTTGCGAAGGGGGAGCGCACAGTTGAAGACGGAGTAGGCAGGGCTTGTCCAGATTTTTTGCGTCGACGACCGTCACTGCGGCGATCCTGCTGACTGTGGCCGCCGGTTGCAGCGGCGACGACAGCAGGGGTGAGGCCGCGCAGGTGTCAGCCACGCCGCGCAGCTGCCCGGCAATTGCCGACACGCCGGTTCAACTCGCCGGCGGCAGCTTTGCGATGGGTGAAGAGGATGTCTATGCCGAAGAGGGACCGGTGCGCCAGACGACGGTCGCGGGATTCTGGATCGACCCGCACGAAGTGACCAACCGCCAGTTCGCCGAATTCGTCGCGGCGACGGGCTATGTAACGGTTGCCGAAAAGCCGGTCGATCCCACGCAATTCCAGGTTCCGGCGGATCAAATCCCCGCGCATATGCTGGAACCCGGCTCGGCGGTCTTCACCCCGCCCGACTTTCCCTCGAACAACTACGCCGACTGGTGGGAATATATGCCGGGCGCCAACTGGAAAATGCCGTACGGTCCCGACGGCGCCCATGCCGTGCCGAACGAGCCCGTCGTCCACCTCGCGTGGGACGATATGATGGCCTATGCCAAATGGCGCGGTGGGCGTATTCCGACCGAGGCCGAATGGGAATATGCGGCGAGCGCGGGCAAGCGATCGACGAATGTCCAACCCGAAGAGGCGAACAGCTGGCAAGGCGCTTTCCCCAACCACAATGCCGAAACCGACGGGTTCAAGGGCGTCGCGCCGGTCGGCTGCTACAAGCCCAATGCCAACGGCCTTTACGATATGGTCGGCAATGTGTGGGAGGTGACGTCCGACTATTTTCGTCCGGGGCACGATCCCGAGGACAAGGTGAACCCGAAAGGGCCGAGCGAAAATGCGGCCTATGATCCCTATAACCCCGGCATGGCGTCGCGCACGGTGAAGGGGGGCAGCTATCTCTGCGCGCCCAACTATTGCCAGCGCTATCGGCCGGCCTCGCGCCAGGGGCGCGACCCGGGCCTCGGTACGAGCAATGTGGGATTCCGGCTGGTTTACGACAGCGAACCAAAGGCCTGAGCAGATCGACCAAGGACATTTCGTTGGCGCTGCCGCAACCGCCGGCCGCGCTTCACCTTTCGGTCCCGATCGTTCCGAATGCGAGTTTCACGCGGCTTTTGGAATCGATGGCATGCCCGCTCGGTCTCAGGCCGCGGCGAGTAGCGCCATGATGACGCCCGCTGCGACGAGCAACAGGCCCAATATTTCCTGCACGCGGACCTTGTCGCGCAGATAATAGCGGGCGAACGCGATGGTGAATATAACCTCGACCTGACCGACGATCCGCACGAGCGCCGCCGGGGCGGCCGCAAAGCCGATGTACCAGCAGGCTGATCCGAGCGCCGAAAGCAGGCCGACCTGACCCGACGTTCGGAACGACCGCTTGACACCGCGCAATGTCTCGCGGTCGCGCAGGCTCGCCCATGCAAGATGCAGGCTGGATTGTATCGCCATGACCACAACCAGCGCGACAAGCGCTGAACCGACCGTATCGACACCGGAGAGTTCGGCGGTCGCGAGTTTGATGGTAATCGCCGCGCATGCGAACATCGACCCGGCGCCGAGACCGCAGAGGGCGGCAGGTTGCCTGAATGCTTTCCAGGCCTGTCGCGCGGTCACGCCCTGACCGACTAGGGCGAGAATGAGGACGCCGGTCACGCCGACTATGATGCCGGCCCAGGCAAGCAGCGGAAGTTGCTCGTCTAGGAAAAGGGCGGTCACCAATGCGACCTGAATCGCCTCGGTCTTGGAAAAGGCCGTGCCGGCCACGAAGCCGCGATGGCCGAACGACAGGATTAACAGAACCGTCCCCGCCATCTGGGTGACGGCCCCGGCAGACGAATAGGCCAGAAACGCGGTCGTGAGCGGTGGGACCGGTGCGCCGAGGATGGCGAGCCATGCCGCCGCGAAGAGGCAGGCAAAGGGAAGGCCGAACAGATATCGCACGAGCACGGCGCCGCTGACGCTGAGTTCGGCGCGCAGGCGCTGTTGAAGTGCTGTCCGCCATGCCTGGAACAGTCCGCCGAACAATGCGGCGGGAAGCCAGATAGGATTCATGCGTACGACATCCAGGTAACAACTCTTGCAAACACTTGTGGAATGTTGAGCCTCCCTCTTGCATGTTTTGGCAAGGCGCGCCTATATAATTAGCGTTCTAAGTATTGTCGAGCCGGTCGCGGCTTTATTGGGGCGGGGAGTGGATTGGCAGATGACCGCGCGGGAAATGGCGAGCGGGGAGTGATGACCGGTCTGATCGACCTGCCTGCTGCGCTAGCGGTAACGATGCGCCGCCTGTTCGGGGATGGCGACCTCACCGACTTGCGGCGACTTTCGGGCGGCGCGAACATGGAGAGCTGGGCTTTCGATTGGGGAAGCGAGGGCTATGTTCTCCGCCGGGCGCCGTCGGCCGAATATATGGCGGACCGGCCATTCGGCCACGCCGACGAAGCAGCGCTGGTCCGCGCGGCGCACGCTGCGGGCGTCAAGGCGCCCGAGGTGGTCGGCGTGCTTGCTGAAGCCGACGGCATGGGTACGGGCTATCTCATGCGCCGCGTGGACGCCGAGGTGAATCCGGCACGGATTCTTGCCGATCCACCGCCTCCGCTGCTGTCCGACCTTGCGCTCGAGCTTGCGCGCATCCACGCAGTCCCCTTGGCGAGTATCCCCGATGCGATCCCACTGATGGATACCGCTGCGGCGCTTGCCGAGCTCAAGGCGCGCTTTATCGGGTACGGCGGCGACCGGCCGATCATCGCGCTCGCAATCCGGTGGTGTGAGGAAAATTTGCCCGCGCCCACCGGGTCGGTCCTCGTCCATGGCGATTATCGCATGGGCAATATCATGGTCGATGCCGACGGGCTCGCCGCGGTGCTTGACTGGGAACTCGCGCATCGCGGCGACGCGCACGAGGATCTCGCCTTCGGGTGCATGGCGGTGTGGCGCTTCGGACGGCTCGACCATCCGGCGTTCGGCGTCGGCGATCTGGAGGAATTTTTCAACCTTTACGAGGCGGCAGGCGGCGTGCCCGTCGACCGGCAGCGCTTCCGCTTTTGGCTCGTATATAGAACGCTCTGGTGGGCGCTCGGCTGCCTGCAGATGGGAGCGGCCTGGCGCAGCGGCGCCGACCGCAGCGTCGAGCGCGTCGTTGTCGGACGCCGGACGGCCGAGCAGGAGCTCGACCTGCTCGCGCTGCTCGAAAGCGAAGCGCCCGCCGCCGCGCGCGAAGCCGCCCTGCCGGCCGCACACCGGGCCCCAGCCGAGGCGGCCGGCGAGCCGACCAACGGCGAGATCGTGCAGGCGGTGCGCGACTGGATCGATATGGCGATCAAGCCGCACGCCGAGGGGCATGCAAAGTTCGAAGCGGTGGTCGCGATGAACGCGCTCGGTATTGTCGCGCGCGATCTCGAAGCGGGCGTGCGCGCCGAGGATGCCGATCTGGCGCGCGCGCTGCTCGGCGGCGAGCGCACGCTCGCCGAACCGGGGCTGCTCGCCCGGCTGCGCCGCGCCGCGCTCGACAAATGCGCGGTCGACAGTCCGAAATATCCGCCGCTTGCCCGCGCCCGTGCGGCGTGGGGCATGCAATAGGGGAAGACATATGGATTTCGCCGTTCCGGCCGATTTGCAGGCCTATCTCGCCGAACTCGACGCTTTCATCGAAGCGGAGATTAAGCCGCTCGAACAGGCTGACGACAATATCCGCTTTTTTGACCATCGCCGCGAGCACAGCCGCACCGACTGGGACAATCAGGGGTTGCCGCGCCACGAGTGGGAAGAGCTGCTGAAGGCCGCTACGCGCAAAGCCGATGCGGCGGGCCACTGGCGCTTCTCGGCGCCCAGGAAATATGGCGGCAAGGACGGGTCAAACCTGTGGATGGCGGTGATCCGCGAGCATCTCGCCGCCCGGGGCCTCGGCCTCCACAATGATCTGCAGAACGAGCACAGCATCGTCGGCAATTTTCCCTTCGTCGAGATGTTCGAGCAATTCGCGACGAGCGAGGAACAGAAGCAGGAGTTCATCCTCGGCGGGTTCGAGGGCAGGCGCCGCACCGCCTTCGGCCTGACTGAGCCCGATCATGGCTCCGATGCGACACATATGGAGACGCGCGCGGTGCGCGAAACGCGGGACGGCGTCGAGGGCTGGCTGATCAACGGGCGCAAGATGTGGATCACCGGCATGCACGTTGCCACGCATTGCGCAACTTTTTGCCGCACGGACGGCGAAGACGGCGATGCCAAGGGCATCACCTGCTTGCTCGTCCCAACTGGCACGCCCGGCATGACGGTCGATGAATATATGTGGACGTTCAACATGCCGACCGACCATCCGCGCATGACGTTCACCGACGTCTGGGTTCCCGACAGCGCGCGGCTCGGACCCGAAGGCGGCGGGCTGTCGATCGCCCAGAGCTTTGTCCACCAGAATCGTATCCGGCAGGCGGCGTCTTCGTTGGGCGCGGCGGTCTATTGCATCGAGGAAAGCGTCCGATACGCGCGTGAACGCAAGCCCTTCGGCGAGGCTCTCGCGAAGAACCAGGCGATCCAGTTCCCGCTCGTCGAATTGGCGACGCAGGCCGAGATGCTGCGCCTTTTGATCCGCAAGACCGCGTGGGACATGGACAACACGCCGCACAAGGAAATCGAACGCACGCTGTCGGACAAGGTCAGCATGTGCAATTATTGGGCGAACCGCCTCGTCTGCGAGGCCGCCGACCGCGCGATGCAGGTGCATGGCGGCATCGGCTATTCGCGGCACAAGCCATTCGAACATATCTATCGCCACCACCGCCGCTACCGGATCACCGAAGGGGCGGAAGAGATCCAGATGCGCAAGGTGGCGGCCTATCTCTTTGGTTATCTGGGCCCGCGGCGCGAGACGATCGGGCGCATCTGAACCGCTCGCTGCGCTCACACCCAGGGCGCGAGTATGCCGGCGGTGCGACGCTCACCCAGCGTGCGAATTGCCTTGCCCATCTCCTGCCATTGCCGTTATAAGTTAGCTATCTAAGTATTATTGGAGCGGGCAGGCTTTCATGACATTGCGGCGGGCGTGCACCCTTTATGACAAGATCTGGGACGCGCATACGGTCGCGACCGACGAGGGTGAGACGATCCTCTATGTCGACCTGCACCTGCTCCACGAAGTGACCTCGCCGCAGGCCTTTGCGGGTCTTGCTGCCGCAGGCAGGGCGGTTCGGCGCCCCGAGCTGGCACTTGCTCTTTCCGACCACAATGTCCCGACGCACGGACAGTATAGGGGACCGCAAGGGGTGGCTGACCCGGCTGCGCGCGCCCAACTCGAGGCGTTGGCAGAGAACAGCCGGCGGGCAGGGATTGAAAGTTTTGCGATGGGCGATCCTCGCGGGGGGATCGTGCATGTCGTCGCGCCCGAGCAGGGGCGCTCGCAGCCGGGGATGACCATCGTATGCGGAGACAGCCATACCTCGACCCACGGCGCCTTCGGCGCGCTTGCTTTCGGTATCGGCACATCCGAGCTCGAGCATGTTCTTGCGACCCAGACCATCCGGCAACGCAAGTCGCGCAATATGCGGATCAGCGTCGACGGGATGCTCGGTCCTCATGCCGGCGCCAAGGATCTCGCGCTCCACCTGATCGCCGCGCTCGGCGTCGATGGGGCGACGGGGCATGTCATCGAATATGCCGGATCGGCGGTTCGCGCGCTGTCGATGGAAAGCCGCATGACGCTGTGCAACCTCAGCATCGAAATGGGTGCGCGCGCAGGGCTCGTGGCGCCCGACGAAACGACGTTCGAATATTTGCGCGGGCGCCCCGCCGCTCCGACGAGTGCGGCCTGGGCGGCGGCGGTTTCCCGCTGGCGCGGCCTGCCGAGCGATGCCGAAGCGGCGTTCGACCGCGAGTTTCGCCTCGACGCGCACGATGTTGCTCCGATGGTGAGTTGGGGCACCCTCCCCTCGCAGGTGATTGCGGTCGACGGTGCCGTTCCCGATCCTGCATCGATGCCGACGGCCGAGGCGCGTGCTGCCGCGGCGCGGGCGCTCGACTATATGCAGCTCACGCCGGGGACGCCGCTTCGCGACATTGCGATCGACCGCGTTTTCATCGGAAGCTGCACGAACAGCCGCATCGAGGACTTGCGCATCGCCGCCCGGATTGTTCGTGGGCGCCTTGTGGCGCCGCATGTGCGGGCGCTCGTCGTCCCCGGCTCGGGGCTCGTCAAGCGACAGGCGGAGGCCGAAGGAATCGATGCCGTGCTGCGCGCAGCGGGCTTCGACTGGCGCGAACCCGGCTGCTCGATGTGCGTCGGAATGAACGAGGACCGGTTGCAACCTGGTGAACGCTGTGCAGCGACCTCGAACCGCAACTTCGAAAATCGCCAGGGGCGCGGCGGGCGGACACATCTGATGAGTCCAGCACTGGCCGCCGCGAGCGCGATCGTCGGCCGCATTGCCGACCCCGCCGCGCTCGATCAGGCGCGCGCTTCATAACGTGCGATCGCCTCCGCGTGGCGAAGCGTGCGTGCGATGTCGTCGAGGCCTTCGAGCAACGCGTGGCGGTCGTCGGGATCGATGGAAAAGCCAGTGGACTCGCCATCGGCCAGCGAGATCATTTGCCTGTCGAGGTCGACATCGATCAGCGCCATATCGGCCATGCTCGCCGCGCGTTGCAGCCGCGCACATTCCGCATCGGGCAGGCGAATGAGGAGCAAGCCGTTCTTGCGCGCGTTGTTCGCGAATATGTCGCCGAAACTCGGCGCGACGACGCAGCGGATACCGAAATCGGTGAGCGCCCAGACGGCATGTTCGCGCGACGATCCGCAGCCGAAATTGCGGTCGGCAATCAGGATCTGCGCATCGCGATAGGGCGCGCGGTTGAGCACGAAGGCGTCGCGCTCGACGCCCTGCGCGTCGTAACGCAGCTCTTGGAACAGGTGTCGACCGAGGCCCTGCCGCGTCAGCGCGGTCATAAACCGGGCGGGAATGATCATGTCAGTGTCGACATTGGCGAGCGGCAGGGGGGCCGCGATACCCTTCAGGCGTTCGAACTTCCGCAAGCTGCGCTCCATGCAATTAGTATTTTAAGTAAATGAGCGTGTGTCGCCTGTCCACTGGTTTCGAAGCATATTGCCGACCGAATCATAGGGCTCTAAGATTTGGGAAAGGGGAGAATCTTTGGCAAAAGAGAAACAACGGTTCCGTCACCCGGCGGAATATTACACCGATCCCGAGAACAGCATTGGCTATCTCGCCCGAATCGTTTTCCGGTCCTTCTCGCGATTGCTCGAGCGCAGCACGCTGGAGCATGACGTGTCGGCGGGACAGTGGCGCTTTCTGCGCCAGCTCTGGCGCGAGGACGGGATCACGCAGCGCGAGCTGAGCGAGCGCGTCGGGATGCGCGAGCCGACAACGGTCGTCGCGCTCAAGGGCCTCGAAAAGGCGGGCTTCATCACACGCAAAAAGACCGATGCCGACCGGCGCAAGACCTATATCTATCTGACACCCCATGCGAAAAAGCTCGAGCTGATCCTCGCACCGATGAATGCCGAGGTGCATGAGGTCGCGACGCGCGGGATGAGCGACGAGGAGGTGGCGACGCTGCAGGCACTGATGCGGCGCGTCATCGCCAACCTTGCCGACGAAACCGCCAAGCTCTCTGAACTTTCTGACATCAAGGCCTAGAGCGCCCTCTTGCGAAACGCTCGCCAATGATTAGTATTCTAATCAAATCGGAACAGGGAGGGCGAATTGGCAAAGATTGCGGTCATCGTCGGGAGCGTGCGCGAATGCTCGTATAACCGCGCGCTGGGCAGGCTCGCGATCGGCGCGCTCGAATCGCACGGCGCGAGCGTTATCGACGTCGATCTCGGCGATTATGATTTGCCCCTCTATTCGGCCAAGCTCGAGGCCGAGGCTTTTCCCGAGGAAGCGCGACGGCTGAAGGCGCTGTTCATGGCGCAGGACGGGCTGTTGTTCGTGTCGCCCGAATATAATGGGTCGGTATCACCGCTGCTCAAGAACGCCATCGACTGGGCTTCCCGCCCGAGCGGCGACGAAAGTGCGGTCGCGCTCAGTGCCTATCGCGGCAAGGTGACGGCGCTGATGGCGGCGTCGGTCAGCCCCTTCGGTGGGCTACGCGGGCTGATGCACCTGCGCCAGATCCTGTCGACCGTCCAGACGCTGGTGATCCCCGACCAACTGCTCGTGCCCAATGCGCATATGGCGTTCGACGAGGGGGGCAACCTCAAGGACGCGCTGCCTGCCTCGCTCGTCGATGTGGTGGCGGCGCGGCTCGTGACGGTGGCGCGCTCGCTCGCTTAGGCGGGCTGTTCCATATTGTCGCCCCAGTCGGCTTCGAGCGCCGCGAGCAGTGCGTCGAAGCGATCGTGCCCCAGCCTTTCGGCGAGCTGGTCGCCGAGTCCGTCCATCGCGCGCTGCGCATCCTGCCGCATCCGCGCGCCGGTTTCGGTCAGCGACACGATCATATGGCGCCGATCGGTCGGATCGGGCGCCAGCTGGACGATGCCGAGGCCGACCATCTGATTGATCGTATTGTGCACCGCCTGCCGCGACAGGCCGAGGTTGCGCGCGATATCCGACGGCCGCACGACGCCGGTGACGATATTGGTCATTACCATCGACTGCGGTCGACTGATGTCGGGCCAGCCGCGCGCGCGCAGCCGTGCCTGCAGGCCTTCGTCCAGCCAGCAAAAGCGTTGAAAAAGTGCGATAATCAATTGGTTTGTGCGCATCTGACGGCCACGAATGCCCCATACCGGCGACCGATCGCCCGAGGCGGCCAAGCTAATGGACCGCGGCGGGTGAAGCAAGGCACGGCAGCGTTGCAATGCCATAATACTTAGTATACTATCTTTCTCGACAATGAAGGGAGAGAGGCTCCGCATGGACGGTTTGATGCAGAATGTGCCGCTGACGGTCGACCGGATCATCGATCATGCGGCGGCGTGGCATGGCGCGCGCGAGATTGTGTCGCGCGATGCCGATGGGCATGTCACCCACGCCGATTATGCCGCGGTCCATGCCGACGCGAAGCGCGTGTCGAATGCGCTCGCGGCAGAAGGAATTGCCCGCGGCGACCGGGTGGCCACGATGGCGTGGAACGGTGCGCGGCACCTGGCCGCTTGGTATGGTGCGGCGGGAATGGGCGCGGTGTTGCACACGCTCAACCCTCGGCTTTTCCTCGAGCAGATCGCCTATATCGCCAATCATGCCGGCGACCGGCTGCTCCTCGCCGATCCGGCGGTTGCCGATCTGGTCGGCGAACTGCTGCCGGAGGTTCCGTCGATCGAAAAGGTGATCTTCTTCTGCGACGCGGCTTCGCTCCCCGCCACACGCTATGCGGCGGTCGCATTCGACAACTGGATTTCCGGCCATTCGGACGAATATGCGTGGGGTGGGTTCGATGAATATGCGGCGTGCGGGCTTTGCTATACCAGCGGCACGACGGGCAATCCGAAGGGGGTGCTCTATTCGCACCGTTCCAACTATATCCATGCGCTGATGACCCTGCAGCGCGACGCGCTCGCTCTGTCTGCGCGCGATACCGTGCTGTTGGTCGTGCCCATGTATCACGCCAACGCCTGGGGCGTCGTCTATTCGGCGCCAGCGGTCGGCGCAAAGCTGGTGCTGCCGGGGCAAAGGATGGACGGCGAGTCCATCTATAATCTGATTGAGGCAGAAGGCGTGACCTATTCGGCGGCGGTGCCGACCGTCTGGCAGATGCTGCTCCAATATATGCAGGACAATGGCAAACGCTTCACGACGCTCGAACGCGTGACCATTGGCGGCTCGGCCTGCCCCGAGTCGCTCGTCCGCACCTTCCGCGACGATTATGGCGTCGACGTCATCCAGGGGTGGGGCATGACTGAAACCTCGCCGCTCGGCACGGTGTCGGTACCCAATGCTTCGGTCGCGGCGAAATCCGATGGCGAGCAGATGACGTACAAGCTCAAACAGGGGCGGCTGCTTTGCGGGCTCGAGATGAAGCTGGTCGACGACGCGGGCAATCGCTTGCCGCACGACGGCAAGACGCCCGGGCGGCTGATGGTGAAGGGACCGACGATCGCGCGCAGCTATTATGGTGGGGAGGGCGGCGACGTACTCGACGCCGAGGGATTCTTCGACACCGGCGACGTCAGTACGATCGACAGCGAAGGCTATATGCAGATCACCGACCGCGCGAAGGATGTCGTCAAATCGGGCGGCGAGTGGATCAGCTCGATCGAAATGGAAAATATCGCGACGGGGCATGAGGCGGTGGCGGTGGCCGCCGTGGTTGGCGTAGCCCACCCCAAATGGGACGAGCGGCCGATCCTGCTCTGCCAGCTCAAACCCGGCGCGAGCGCGACCGGCGACGATGTGCGTGCCTATCTCGATGGGCGGATCGCGAAATGGTGGATGCCCGACGACATATTGTTCGTCGATGAAATTCCCCTCGGTCCGACCGGCAAGATCGACAAGAAGGCGATCCGCGCAGGGCTCGAAGCCTATGAACTGCCGTTCGAGGTCAGTCGATAACATGGAACCCGCTCTCGTCATCCCGGACCGGGATGACTACGAGCTGCAACAAGCAGGAGAGGCGATGATGGACCCGAACGGGATCGAAGGGCTGGACGCACAATTCATCGGCCGCGTTTCGCCGACCGCGCCGCGCATCCAGGCGGGCGGCCATCCGTGCCAGGGCATCTATTGGACTGAGGCGGGCAAGCGCCCGAAGGTCGCGATCATCGCCACCCATTATAATGTCGATTTTTCCGAACATTACATCGCCCCATATTTCGCGCGGCAGGGTTTCGGCTTCCTCGGCTGGAACACGCGCTATCGCGGAATGGAGGATCAGTTCCTGCTCGAGCACGCGATCGTCGACATCGGCGTCGGCATGCAATGGCTGAAGGAGGAGGCCGGGGTCGAGGCGATCGTCATCCTCGGCAATTCGGGGGGCGGTTCGCTGATGGGCGCCTATCAGGCCGAAGCCATTGCGCCGACGCTGACCGACCGTCTGCCGGCCGCCGGGCAGGATGCGCTTGCCAGTCTGGTGAAGGGCGACCTTTATATCAGCTTCAACGCGCATCAGGGGCGGCCCGAGGTGCTCACCGACTGGATGGACGCATCGGTGATCGACGAGAGCGACCCGGTTGCGACCGACCCCGAACTCGACCCCTTCAATCCCGACAACGGCCCGCCCTATTCGGACGACTTCATATCCAAATATCGCGCCGCGCAGCGCGCGCGCAACCAGCGGATTACCGACTGGGCCAAGGCCGAGCTGAAACGGTTGAACGAGGCGGGCATCCCCGACCGCATTTTCCCGATGTTCCGCTGCTGGGGCGATATACGCTGCGTCGACCCCGCTATCGACCCGTCGGACCGCAAGCCCAACTGGTGCTATCGCGGCGACCCCGCGATCGCCAACCGCACCCCGAGCATCGGGCGGGCGAACACGATCAAGACCTGGCTCAACATGTGGAGCCTCGAAACCTCGCCGTGTCAGGGCCAGCCGCATCTCGCGAAACACGACACCCCCGCGCTGGTCGTGCAGGGCACCGCCGACACCGGCGTCTTCCCGAGCGATGCACGCAAGATCTTCGACTTTCTGGGCACGGAGGACAAACAGCTCGAACTGATCCCCGGGGCGCATTATTTCGAGGATTCGATCGAAGAGCGCCGGAACGCTGCCGACCTGGTCGGGGCATGGGTTCGGGAGAAGCTGTAAGTGGACGCGACTGGCGCGGCCCTGATCGACGACCTGCGCGGCGCCGGCATTGTCGTCGCTGACGATGCGGCGGTCGAACCGTTGACCGGCGGCGTTTCGTGCGACGTGTGGAAGGTCGAAACGGCGTCCGGCCCGCTCGTCGTCAAGCGCCCGCTCGAACAATTGCGCGTCGCTGCCGACTGGCACGCGCCGGTCGAGCGCGGCGCGAGCGAAGTGCGCTGGCTGCAGCGCGCGCAATCGATCGATCCGCGCATGGCGCCCAAGGTGGTGGCCGAATTGCCCGGCTATGGCTTTGCCATGCGCTTCGTCCCCGACGCTCCCGTGTGGAAGGATGAGCTAGTCGCAGGTCGTGTCGATCCCACCTTCGCTGCCGCGGTCGGCGCGCGCATCGTCGCGGTGCATGCTGCCACGGCGGACAGCCCCGCCGACCGCGATGCATTCGCCACCGACGCGATGTTCCGCGCGCTGCGTATCGACCCTTTTCTGCTCTATGTGGCGCAGCGCGATAAGGCTGTCGCTGAACCGCTTTATACGCTCGCCGACGAACTCGCTTGCTCCAAGCGCGCGCTGGTGCATGGTGATGTCAGCCCGAAGAATATCCTTGTCGCACCCGCCGGCCCGCTGTTTCTCGACGCCGAATGCGCGGTTTATGGCGACCCCGCCTTTGACCTCGCCTTTTGCACGACGCACCTGCTGCTCAAACTCGTCTGGCTCGATGACGGGCGGCTGCGCGACGCTGCTGCCGCGCTCGTCACGGCCTATAGCAACGGCATCGATTGGGAGGACGCAGACGCGCTGATGCTCCGCGCCGGCCAGATCGCCGCAGCGCTGCTGCTTGCGCGGGTCGAGGGCAAGTCGCCCGCGCCCTATCTGACCGACCCCGATCACAAGTGCATCGTCGCCGAACAGGCGCGCGCACGACTGCTGTCGCCCGCGCCGCTGGGCGCGCTCGTCACTGAATGGAAAAGGACAATATCATGAGTTCGCGCATCGCGGCTGTCACCGGCCGTCAGATTTGGGATTCGCGGGGACGCCCGACGGTCGAGGCCGAAGTGACGCTCGAATCGGGCGCGGTCGGGCGCGCGATTGCGCCTGCGGGCGCGTCGCGCGGTGCGCATGAGGCCATCGACCTGCGCGACGGCGGGGCGGCATTCGGCGGCTTCGGGGTGAACAGTGCGGTCGCTGGCATTGGTACCGAGATTGCGCGCGCGTTGGCGGGTCAGGACGCGCGCGACCAGGCGGCGGTCGACAGGCTTTTGTGCGATCTCGACGGCACGCCCAACAAGGCGCGGCTTGGCGCCAATGCCGTGGTGGCGGTGTCGATGGCAGTGCTCCACGCCGCCGCGGCAAACGCGCGCGTACCGCTTTGGCGCTACCTGGCTGACGGACGCAAGATTCGGACTCCGCTGCCCGAGATCCAGATTTTCGGCGGCGGCGCCCATGCCGGGCGGCGGACCGATGTGCAGGATTTCATGGTGATGTGCCCCAGGGCGGGAAACTTTCGCCGCGCGCTCGAAATTACCGAGGAGGTCTATCGCGCCGCGGGCAGGCTGATGGAGGCCAAGGGGCCGCTCTCTGGAGTCGCCGACGAAGGCGGCTGGTGGCCCAATTTTGCGTCGAACGAAGATGCGCTCGACACGTTGACCAAGGCCATCGAGGCGAGCGGGCACCGCGCGGGCGAAGACGTGTTCATCTCGCTCGACATTGCCGCGAACGAGCTTGGCGACGCGGCGGGCTATGACCTCGCGCTCGACGACCGGCGGCTGTCGGGCGAGGAAATGGCGGCCCGCATCATCGAATGGGCGGGACGCTATCCGATCCTGTCGATCGAGGACCCGGCGGGGCAGGACGATTGGACGACGATGGCGGCGGTCACCGCCAGCATCGGCGACCGGGTGCAGATCATCGGCGACGATGTTCTCGTCACCAATGCAGAGCGCGTCGCGCGGGCGGGCGATGCGGCGGTCTGCAATGCCGCGCTCATCAAGGTCAATCAGGTTGGTACGGTGACCGAGGCAAAGGCCGCGATCGAGGCAGCCGTCCAGCGCGGCTGGGGCGCCATCGTTTCGGCGCGGTCGGGCGAGAGCGAGGATGTCACCATCGCGCATCTCGCCTCCGGCTGGGACGCGGGGCAATTGAAGGTCGGCAGCTTCACCCGCTCTGAACGCATGGCGAAATGGAACGAAATGTTGCGGATCGAGGAGGCGTTGGGAAGCGACGCCGAATGGGCGGGGTTCTCGGCCTTTGCCGGATCGATCGGCCAGGTGACGGCATGATCGTCCTTCACGCACGTCCGAGCCCCGGTTTTCGGGAAGCCGTCGATGCTATTTTCGGCCCCGGCGTCGTGACCCATGTCGACGAAGCCGCGCCGCTTGATGATGTGGCGGGCGAGATTAGCGCGCTGCTGCACGTCCTGACCCCGGTAACGGCCGACTTTATCGCCTCGGCGCCCAATCTCAAGCTGATACAGAAGCTCGGCGTCGGCGTGAACACCATCGCGCTTGATGCCGCCCGCGAGCATGACGTTGCCGTATGCAACATGCCGGGCACCAACAGCCAGGCGGTCGCCGAAATGGCGCTGTCGCTGATGATCGCGGTGCTGCGCCGCACCTGCTTCTTTGATGCGCGCACGCGAGCGGGCGAGGGCTGGACCGCCGATCCATCGGAACTCGACTTGGTCGGCGAGATTAAGGGGCGCACCGTCGGTCTCGTCGGTTTCGGCCATTCGGCACAGCGGCTCGCGCCGGTGCTCGAAGCGCTGGGGGCGAGGGTCGTCTATACGGCGCGTAGCGAAAAGCCCGTCACCTATGAGCATTGGCCGCTCGACCGTCTGATCGCGCAAAGCGACATCGTCTCGCTGCATATGCCGCTCACCGACGACACCCGCGCGAGCATCGACCCTTTTGCGATGAAGAAGGGCGCGGTGCTGGTAAATTGCGCGCGCGGCGAGCTGATCGACGAGGGGCGGTTGGGCGAGGCGCTGAGAAGCGGCCATTTGCGCGGCGCGGGGCTCGACGTGTTCGCCGAAGAGCCGCTGCCGCGCGGCAATCTGCTGCTCGGCCTGCCCAATGTCGTGCTCGCCCCGCATATCGCCTGGCTCACCCCCGAAACGCTCGTGCGAAGCCTGACGGTGGCGCATGAAAACTGCCACCGGCTCGCCGCGGGCGAAGCGTTGCTCCACCGCGTCGTTTGATACGGACCAAGCGCCATGACCCTCCCAATTTTTCTCATCACCGGCCAATTGCTCACCGAAGCGGTATGGGCGCCCTTGCGCGAGGCGTGGCCCGACCGCGAGCTTGTTGTCGCCGACAATCAGAGCGACGACAGCATCGAAGCCTTTGCCGCGCGCCTGCTCGAAAATGCGCCGCCGCGTTTCGTGCTGGTCGCCCACGCAATGGGAGGCTTTATCGCGTTCGAGGTGATGCGCCGCGCCCCCGAACGTGTCGAGCGGCTGGCGCTCGTTTCGACGCTCGCCTCGGCCGACGGACCGGCGCAGACCGTGCGGCGGCGGGGCTATATCGACCTCGTAGAAAGCGGAAAATTCGAACAGGTCGTCGAGGAACGCATCCCCATCCTCTTCCCCGAGGAAAAACGCGCCGATGCCTGCTTGCTCGGCATCGCGCGACAGATGGCGGCCGACACGGGCGCCGAAACCTTCCTCGCGCAGCAGCGTGCGATCATGGCGCGGGTCGACAGTCGCCCGCGGCTCGGGGACATCGCAGTGCCCGTGCTGCTTGTTCGCGGCGATGGCGACGGTATCGTGAGCGCGGCGCACCATGAAGAAATTGCCGAGGCGATCCCCGGCGCCCGCTCGGTGACAATCGAAGGTGCAGGCCATCTGCCGATGGTCGAGGCGCCGGACCGGTTCCGGACGATCCTTGCGGCGTTTCTGGATGAATAGACAAGGGATTGGGCGATGATCGACCTTGATGCAATTCGGACGCTGGCGGACATCCCGGCGGCTTGGGCGCGGCGCCGGGGCGATGCGGTGGCGGTCAAGTTCGAGGACCGCGAGACGAGCTTTTCCGAACTCGACGCGCGTGCGAACCGCGTCGCGCACGCCCTGCGCGTGACAGGGGTTCGCCCGGGCGACCGGGTATCGGCACTCACCAAGAACCACGATAACTGGTATCCGCTCTTTTTCGGAACGGCGCGGGGACGTGCCTGTTTCGCGCCGATCAATTGCCGCCTCGCACCCGCCGAGATCGGCTTCATCCTGGGCGACGCTGCGCCCCGGCTGCTGTTCGTCGGCGAGGATTTCTTTGACTGCGCGCTGGCGGCGGTCGCCGACCTGCCGGCCCCGCCGCTGCTGATCGCGCTTTACGGCGAACATCCCGCATTCCAGCCATTCGAGACTTGGCTCGGTGGTGCGGGGGATGCACCGCTCGCAGACGCGCCCGAGTTCGCTGACCATGTGCTGCAGCTATACACGAGCGGCACGACGGGGCTGCCGAAGGGTGTGGTCCTGACCAACCGCAATTATCGCGCCTTCCTCGAAGCCGCGACGGAGGTCGATGGCTTCGCCTATGGCGAGGATGAAACCGTTATGATCGTCATGCCCCTGTTCCACGTCGCTGGGACGAACGTCAGTTTCTCGGGATTGGCGCAGGGCGGGCGGCTGGTTCTCGTCAAGGATTTCGCTGCTGCCGACGTGCTGCACATGATGCGCCGCGAGCGGGTTGCGCATGCATTCCTGGCGCCTGCGATGATCCAGATGATGCTGCTCGACCCGGGGGCGGTGGAGGGGGGCTTCCCCGAACTCCGCTCGATCGCCTATGGTGCGTCGCCGATTGCCGAGGATGTGCTGCGCCGTGCGCGGCAGACCTTCGGCTGCGACTTTGTGCAATTTTACGGCATGACCGAATCGGCGGGGGGCGGCTCCTATCTCGCCCCTGCCGCGCACGACCTGCCGGGCAAGCTGACCTCGTGCGGCAAGCCGTGGCCGGGGATCGAAATGGCGATCCTCGACGGCGATGGGCGCGCGCTGGGCGTCGGCGAGATCGGCGAGATCGCCATTCGCGGTGCAATCGTGATGAAGGAATATTGGGACCGCGCGGCGGCGACCGAGGAAACGCTAGCAGGCGGCTGGCTCCACACCGGCGACGTCGGATGCCGCGATGCCGACGGATTTTATTACGTCCACGACCGCATCAAGGACATGATCGTTTCGGGCGGCGAGAATGTCTATCCGGCCGAGGTCGAAAGCGCGATCATGGGCTGCCCCGGTGTCGCCGACGTCGCGGTCATCGGCGTTCCCGACGACAAATGGGGCGAAGCCGTGAAGGCGCTGATCGTCCCGGCGGCCGGGGCGCAGCCCGACCCTGCGGATATCGCCGCCTGGGCACGCGAGCGGATCGCGGCCTACAAGGTTCCGAAAAGCGTCGAGTTCATCGATGCGCTGCCGCGCAATCCGTCGGGCAAGGTGCTTCGCCGCGAGTTGCGTGCGCCCTTCTGGGAAGGCCGAGACCGCGCGGTCGGATAATCGTCGGAACTTCAAAAAAGGAACCCGGCCAATGGCCGGGTCGAGGAGGAGTTCCAGTGGCTCTGGAAATTCAAGCTGCGGTCGCCGGGGTTCGGCCGGTGATCAGTCCTTCGCGCCGCGTGCCGTCGGCCTGCATCGGATCGTGCGCGACATCGCTGTCGTCGAATTCCTTCGTCCAGGCGGCAAACTCGAGGCAGATGCCGTCGGGATCGAAGAAATAAATCGAGCGGACGAACACGCCGGGGTGCAGTTCTTCTGCGAGGTTGGTGTCCGAATCGTCGTGATTGAGGACGCCCGAAACCTTCACGCCCTTTTCGGCGAGCCGCGTACAATACTCGTCGAATTTGTCGGCCGCGACATTGATCGCAATATGGTTCATCGACCCGTGCGCCGACGTGAAATCGCCTTCGCCCGGAAGTGCCTGCGGTGCCGAAACGCCTGGGACGCCGGGGCGCGCATTGTTGAACCAGAAGAAGGCGATGCTGTCGCCGTTGCCGACATCGAAAAAGAAATGCTGGCCGCGCCCGCCCGGCAACTCGAGCGTCTTGATGAGCGGCATACCGAGTATGTCGCGATAAAATTCGACCGTTTTCGCCATGTCTTTGCACACCAGCGCAAGGTGGTTGATGCCGCGAAAATCGAACTCCGGATTTGTTTCCGCCATTATCCGTCTCCTTTGGTTCAGTTATTGTTCGTGCTGGGGCGGCTCGTCATCCGCTCGTACCAGCGCAGGACATGCGTTGCAGCGGGGTCGATCGGCTGACCGACCGACGCGCCGAAATGGAGAAAGGCGAACAGCATGACGTCGGCGAGCGTCAGCCGGTCGCCCGCGATGAAGTCGCGACCCGCGATCAGCGGATCGAGCCACCGGATGCCATCTTGCGTCGTCGCCTTCAGCCCGCCCGCTGCCTCGGGCAGGCAGCGCACCCGCGTTTCGAACAACGGCAGCCCTTCGGCGAAGCGGAAGCCGTTGGTCAGCGGCTCGCAGATTTTCAGGTCGACACGGCGGGCCCACATTCGCGTCTGCGCCCGCTCTTCCGGCGTCGTGCCGATCAGCGACGGATCGGGGTAAAGCTCTTCCAGATATTCGCAGATTGCGGTGATTTCGGTGAGGATTGACCCGTCGTCGAGTTCCAGCGCCGGGGTCTGGCCGGCGGGGTTGACCTCTACATTATAGGGTGCGCGGCGGTTTTCACCCCCGCGCAGGTCGATGACGGCCTCGGGGATCTCGATTCCCTTTTCGGTCATGAACAGCTTCACGACACGCGGGTTGGGACCGACGCTGTTATAGAATTTCATGCTGTCCTCTCTCTTGGCTCTTTACCATTACAGCGGCAAATCGTCAATTAATTTGACAGTTGTGAAGCGCGAGCCCCGGTCGTGGCCAGCGGACGCGATAAAGCGTTCCGGTTGTCGATGCGGTGATATAGGCGTCGCGGCCGTCCGGGCCGCCAAAGGCGATGTTGGTGATGCCGATATCGGGGAGCGGCACGAACTCTGGCGCGCCGCCCGCGGGATCCAAAATGCTGATGCCGCCCTCGACCATCGTCGCGACGCAGACGCGCCCGCTCGCCTCGACTGCGAGACTGTCGAACAGACGAAAGGCGGGCGGCGTCCCGACAAAACGACCGGGCGCCCAGGGCGGGGGCGGCGTGAGTACACCGGGCATCACAATATCAATCGCCCACAGCCGGGCTGTCATCGTTTCGCTGACATAAAGTATGTCGCCACCGGGCGAGAGGCCGATGCCGTTGGGGCCGATCATCGCGGCACGCTGGAGGCTGAGCCGCTGACCGTCCGTGGTCGCATAATAGACCGCGCCATGATCGCGCCCGCTCGCGCGGACATGGCCATGGTCGGTGAACCAGAAACCGCCGCTTGCGTCGAAGACGATATCGTTGGGCCCACTGAGCGGCGCGCCTTTGAAGCTGTCGTACAGCGTCGTCACCGCGCCGGTCCCGAGGTCGACGCGCTGGATCGACCCGCAAGCCGCCTCGTGCGCCGCATGGCCGGGGAACAACAAGCCCTGGGCCTCGGTCCAGATGAACCCGCCATTGTTGCAGACATAGGCTGCGCCGTCGGGTCCGACGGCGAGCCCGTTCGGCCCGCCGCCGAGTTCGGCAACGACCGACAGTGCGCCGTCCGCGCCCACGCGCGTCAGCGTGCCGCGCGCGATTTCGACGAGCAGCACCGACCCGTCGGGCATCGGAACCGGTCCTTCGGGAAAGCGCAGGCCCGAGGCGACGACCTCGGGCGCGCCGAAGTCGTTCATTCGCCCGTGGGGCGCGGGGCGCTCAGGAAGTCGGCGGCGTCGAAGCCTTCGGGCGCCGCGACCTCGACGATCGGGTCCTCGCGGGCATCAAACTCCATGCGCAGTGCGCGGGTGATGACCGCGTGCATGTCATACAGGCAGGTGATGTATGTGAATTCGAAAATCTGCTCGTCGGTCCAGAAGCTTTTGAGCTTGTCGAAAACCTCGAGCGGGACGCGGCCGTCCGCCTGGCTAAGGCAATCGGCATAGGCAAGCACGGCGCGTTCCTGATCGTCATAGCAATCGGAGACCTGCCAATGCGCGATGCTCGCAATCTTGTCCTCGCTGACACCAAGCCCCCGCAGCGACTTGCAATGCTGTGAAAAGACGAACTGACTTCCCTTGACCCAGCCGGCGCGTGTCTGGCCGAGTTCGCGCAAGACCGGGTCGATCGAGCGCGCGGGGTTGCGATAGACGGCAAAGCCGTCGACCGCATGTTTGAAGATGTCGGGCGACAGTGCATAGACGGTCCACCAATCGCCGGGCGTGCCCGTCGCCGTGCCCGGTTCGGCCACCGGGTCGCGATCGCCGAACAGGCGGTTGTAATAGGCGATGACCGTCTCGTCGGTGATTTCGGAACGGGGAACCTGGCGCAATACGGGCATGATTTTGTCCTCAGGCGTTTGCAAATTTGCGGAATTCGGCGACGTGCGCCGAATCGAAATATTCGTCGAGGCGCGTGATCTTGCCCGCTTCGACGCGGCAGATGATTGCGCAGGGCAGCCGCACGGGCACATCGTCGTGTACGCGGACGCCCTTCAGCTCATGCTGTTGTACGAACCCGCCGGGATAAACCGTCAGCCGCCGCTCGGCATATTTTCGGTCCTTGATCCGCGCGACCATCCCGGTCAGCGTCGTCGCAGTCTGGTCGCGGGTGACGATAGCCTCGTCGGTGTTGTGCCAGATTTCGGCGTCGGGCGTGAAGCAGCTTCGCATCGCATCGATGTCGCCCGCCTCGATCGCGTCGAAAAAGCGGGTCGCCATCGCCCGGATCTGTTCCTCTTCGGCCATGTCGCTCTCCTAAGCCTTGGCGCCGAACATGCGGCCGCCGTTCGCGGCGATCAGCCCGTCGATATCGTCGCCGCAATAGTCGGGATCGGCGGACGCGCCGAACGCCGACAGCATGTCGGCGGTCACCAGTTCGGCCATCGCCTTCCATTCGGGGTGGGTGAAGATCCAGAAGTCGCCAGCCTCTACAGCCGCCACGACGCGCGCGCCGATCCGGTCGGGCGACATGCCGCCCGCGAGTACGCCCTGCATCGCCTGGCTCGTCAACGCAGCTTGACCGACCTCAACCTCGACCGGGCGGAGGTCGCGCGTCGTTTCGACAATGCGTGTTGCCGACATGCCGGGCATCAGCACCGATACCCCAACCCCGCTGTCGGCCAACTCGTTGCGCAATGCCATTGCGATGCCCAGCGTCGCGAATTTCGAGCTGATGTAGGCGACCGAGATCGGCGGCGGCACAATGGCGACCATCGACGATGTGATGACAATGTGGGCGGGCTCGCCGGCAGCCTTCATGCCGCCCAGAAATGTGCGGCACGCATACAGATGGGCATGCGCGTTGACAGCATAGTTCCAGCGCCAGACGTCGGTTTCATATTGCTCGAACGGACCCGATCCGCCGCCGACCCCCGCGTTGCTGAACAGGATGCGTACCGGGCCGAAGGCGCGTGCGGCTTCTCTCGCCGCCGCCCAGTCTTCCTCGCTGGTGACGTCGAGCCTGATGCCGAGCGCCTCGGCGCCGGCGCGGCGCAGCGTCTCGGCCGCGTCCTCGACGCGCGCACCGTCGATGTCGGCGACGATGACTGCTGCGCCCTTGTCTGCCAACGCCCTGGCGGTTGCGAAGCCGATCCCGCTTGCGCCGCCTGTGATGAAGGCCGCTTTTCCGGCAACAGGGGTCATTCGGCAAAATCCTTGTCGAGGTGGCGCGTCATCGCGAACTGGGCAAAGCCCGCCGCGACCGCGAAAGGCATCAGCGCCATAAGCGCCCAGCGCAGGCTCGCATCGCCATGCTCCGGCTTCAGCGCGTCGCTGACCATGCCGGCAAAGAGCGGCCCGAGGCCGAGGCCGACGATGTTGAACATCAGCATCAGCACCGCAGCCGCAGTGGCGCGCGAGCGCGGCGGGGTGAGGTTCTGCACGAGCGCAAGCGCGGGCGCGACATAGGCGGTGCAGGCCGCCATCGGAACGAGCATCAGCGCCAGCGACAGCTGCCAGCTGTCGACGAGCAGCGCCGCGATGAAGGTCGGTACGAGCACCGCGGTCGCGAGCGCCGGGATCGTCCCATAGGCGCGCGGCGAGCGTTCTGCGGCGCGGCTGACAAGCCAGCCGCCGCCGAGAATGCCGACGCCGAAGGTGATCCCGGCTGCGGGCGCGAACCAGCTCGCCATCGCTTCGAGCGGCATCTTTTGTGTGCGCATCAGAAAGGCGGGGATCCAGTTGAGCATGCCATAGCTCACAAAGGCGGCGAGGCCGCTTCCCACCATCACCATGCGGAGCGAGCGGCGGCGCACGAACATCGCAAGGCTCTGGCCGAAGGGGAGGGCGGCGTCGGCCTGTTTCTGCGTATCCATCGCCCCGCGCATCGGCTCGCGTACCAGCCAGATCAAAAGCGGCGCGACGAGGATACCGACGATACCGATTACGACAAAGGCGTTGCGCCAACCGATATTGGCCGCCGCCCACGCGCCGAACGCCGCGCCGACGAATACGCCGAACGGGCCGTTGCAGGTGAACAGGCCAATGGCGAAGGGGCGCTTGGCCGGGGGATAAAGGTCGGCAATCACCGACAGCGACGGTGCGGTTCCGCCCGCCTCGCCCGCGCCGACGCCAAAGCGCATCAGGGCGAGCTGCCAGAAATTGGAGGCCAGTCCGCACGCCGCTGTGAAGGCGCTCCACACGATGCACGACAGACCGATCAGCTTCACCCGGTTCCAGCGGTCGGCGATCATCGCGACCGGCACCCCCATCGCCGCATAGAAAAGCGCAAAGGCAAGGCCCGTCAGCAACCCGAACTGTGTGTCGCTGAATTGCATGTCGGCGCGGATCGGTTCGACGAGCACCGACAGGAGCTGGCGATCGACGAAATTGATCGTGCCGACGACGAAGAGCATCCCCAGCGCAAAATTTCGCCGCGCGGTTCCTCCATAGATCTGCGCACCGTTCGTGGCCGCGAAGGCGGTTGCCTCGGTCATGGCTCTCCCCATTGGTCGGCGAGTCCTCTCGCTTCAAAAATACTTAGATATTTAAGTTTATCTGTCAATGTGCTTTACAGTGTGCCGACCAATGCAGGGGGGATGGCATGGAGATTCGCGGAAAAACAGCGATTGTGACGGGCGCGGCGAGCGGTATTGGTCGCGCGACCGCCGAAATGCTGGCGCGGCGGGGCGCTGCGGAAATTGCGCTCGTCGATGTGAATGATGCCGGGCTGGCAGAGACGGCGGCGCTAGTCGAAGCGCAGGGCACGCGTGCAAGCGTCCACCGGCTCGACCTGTCGGACATCGCTGCGGTCGAAGCCTGGTTCCGCGACCATGGCGACGTCGACATCCTGCACAATAATGCCGGGGTCGTGTCGGGCCTTCCGCAATTTCCCGACGTCGACGCCGCGCGCTTACGATGGATCATCGACGTCAACGTCACCGCGCTTGTCGTCGCGACGCAGCTCGCGGTGCAGGCGATGCGCCAGCGCGGCGGCGGCGTTATCGTCAATACAGTGTCGACGGTCGCTCTCGGGACGGGCTTTTACGACGCCATGTATGCGACGACGAAGGCGGCGGCGATGATGTTCACGCGCTGCTGCGCCTCGCTGAAAGAAGAACATGGCGTTCGCGTCGTGGGCATCCTGCCGGGGCTTGTCGACACGCCCATCCTCGACACCACCGGCGCAGGAGGAAGATCGGAATGGATGGAAACCGTGCTCGCCAACAATGAGGCATGCCTGCCCGAAGATATAGCCGAGGGCGTCGCGATGCTCATCGCCGACGACAGGCTGGCCGGGGGCGACTGGATGGCCGTGCGCAGGCTCGAGGGCGCGATCGATTATGAGTGGGGGCACGCCGACACGGTCGTCTGACCGTGCGGCCACTCGGCGTTACCGCGTTGGGGCTTCGAGCATATTCTTGCCGAACAGGTTTGACCATTGCTCCTCGCTCAGCACGGGGCGAGCGCTCGACAGGTTGGCGGCGTTCTTGACGTCGGTTCCTGCGATGACGGCCGGGCGCTCGCCGACGCGAACAAACCAGTCGGCGATTGCGGGATAATCGTCGAGCGTCAGGCCGATGGCGCGTATCGCGCGCGTCCACGGCCAGGTCGCGATGTCGGCGATGCTATATTCCTCGGCCAGATAGTCCGCTTCCGACAGGCGCCCGTTAAGAACGTGGAGCAGCCGGAGCGTTTCGTTGCGATAGCGTTCGACGGGATAGGTCTGGCCTTCGGGTGCATAGCGAATGAAATGATGCGCCTGTCCCTGCATCGGACCAAAGCTTGCCATCTGCCACATCAGCCATTGCTGCGACTGGCTTCGGCGGCGTGGATCGGCGGGGAGGAGCATGCCCGACTTTTCCGCAAGATAGAGAAGGATGGCACCGCTTTCGAATATTGGGAGCGGCGCCCCGCCGCCGACGGGATCATGGTCGACGATGGCGGGAAGCCGGCCGTTGGGATTGATCCGGCGATAGGCGGGAGTCAGATGATCGCCCGCGAGCATGTCCATCTTGATCAGCCGGTGGTCGAGCCCGGTTTCCTCGAGCATGATCGATATTTTGTGCCCGTTCGGTGTGGGGGTGAAATAGACGTCGATCATGCTGAAGCCCCTTGTGCGAAACGGGTGCGAGCGAGGGCGAACACGCGGTCAAATGCCGCCCGGCCTGCCGGATAGCCCGCGACCGAAAGCGTCACGCCGACGATGGACCAGCGCTCGCCGCGCTGCAGCCTGAACCGGTAGCGTCCGATGAGGTTGCCCATAAGCTCGTCCTCTCCGTCGCGAATGAAATGGGCGGCGTCGACGATTGCGGCGACCTCGGCCTTTTTGCCCTCGACCGATGCCTGGAGGTTCGAAAGGCGGTGCGCGGTCGCGCCGAACGCTTCGAGCAGACGGCATCGCGCAGTCCACTCGTCGGATGATACGTCGGCCTTGAGTGAGCCGATTGCGCTATAATCGATCGTTACGTTTGCACCGAACAGTGCGCGAAACGCTGTCCATTCGCGCGCGTCGAGCGCCGAGGCATAAGCGATTGCGACGGCCACCGCGGACTGCCGATCAAGCAGGTCTGCGATGGCCGCCGCTCCCCCCGGCATTGTCAGAATTTGACGCCTGCCTCGACCGAAATGCTGCGCGCCGGCTCGAGATAATGGATCGAGCGCGTCACGTCGGTGATGGGGAAGGGCAGGCGGAAGGCGCTGCCTGCGGTCAGCTTGTTTGTCAGGTTGCGCCCGACGAGCGCGACGTGCCAGCGGTCCTCGGGTCCGCTCAATTGGACGCGCAGATCGACCTTGGCGTAGCCGCGCTGGAAACCGAAATTCGGGTCCTGATTGTCTGAATTAAAATATCCCGAACGCGCCGACACCACCCCGGTGACGTCGAGATCGAGCGAGGGCGACAGCGGCACCCATGCGTGGGCCGTCAAGCTTCCCGACCAGTCGGACACATAGGGCAGCGGCGCCCCGGCAATATTGTTCGCCGCGATGCTCGCCGGATTGGCCGGATCGCACGCGGAGATCGGCTGCGTCGCAAGGCAGGCCGCGCCCGGATAATCGATGTAACGGATATCCTGGTAAGCAGCCGATGCCTGCACGTCGAAATGGCGCGACGGTCGCAGAATGAAGGTGCTCTCGATCCCCGTCGATGCCGCGCTCGCCGCATTGCCTGTCTGATAGGTCGAGATCGTCGGGTTATAGACCGACACCTGCAGATTCTTGAACCGCGTATCGTAAACCGAGACGTTGGCCGTCAGCACGCCGAGCGTCGCACGAATGCCGCCCTCGATATTGCGCGATCGTTCGGGCTCGTACTGGAAGGTCGCATCGGTCGTGCCATAGGTGTTCGACACGAAGCCACCCGACTTCGACCCGCGGCCATAGGTGGCGTAAACCATGACGTCGGGGTTGATGTCATATTGGAGCGTGATCGACGGATCGACGTTGTTTTCCTTGCGCTTGCCCTGCGCCTGCGTGATCGGACGCAGGTTGAACGGGCCATAGATGCGCTCGCCGTCGAACGTCGCTTCCTTCTTCGTGTGCGTATAACGCAGGCTGCCGATGAAACGCAGCGCGTCGGTCGCATTCCACGTCGCCTGACCAAAGACCGAGTAGGATTCGGTCTTCTGGTCGAAGAAGGTGTGGAGCAGCCCGAAATAGGTCAGCGCGCTATTGTCGATATTGAAGCCGCCGAACTGGTCGAGATGATAGTCCGACTTATCGAAATAGGCGCCGACGATGAATTCAAGCGGGCGACCGGTCGGCGAAAGCAGGCGGATCTCCTGCGAGAATTGGTCGAACTTTTCAGGATAGCTGTTGTACACCGAATTGGTCGTCACCCCGCCGCCTGGCAGCGTCTGGTCGAACCCGTTGATCATCGCCGAATCGAACCAGCTGTATCCGGTGATCGAGGTTAGCGTATAGTCGCCGAGCTGGACGTTGGCGGTGCCCGAAATGTTGAGAGTCTCGCCGCGGATGCTTTCTTCGCCAAGCGCCGAATCTTCGAGGAAGCGCGTCTGGCGCAGATTGGGGACGGCTGTCGCCGAATCGGACACGGTGATCCCGCCCTCGATCTCCTGGTTTCCATATTCGACGCGCGCGGTGAAATCGAAGTCGGGGATGGGTTCCCACAGCGCGGTGAAGCGAACGAGTTGCTGCTTCGTCTGCGGGTTCTTTTTGTCCGTCGCAAGGTTGCGGATATAGCCGTTGTTGTCGACGACGCGGCCGGCGAGGCGGACGCTCAGCGTCTCTGAAATCGGCCCCGACACATGGCCCGACAGTTCGAAGCCGTCATATTCGAAATCATAGCTTGCGGTGAGCGAACCTTCGAAATCGCGCGTCGGCGTTGCCGAAACGACGCTGATCGCGCCCGCCGCCGTGTTCTTTCCGAACAGCGCACCCTGCGGGCCGCGCAGCACCTCGACGCGCGCAATGTCAAAGAAGGGCGCCTGCGTCTGGCGACTGCGCCCGGCGTAGATACCGTCGACGTACAGGCTGACCGCTTGGTCGAACGAGAAATTCGACGGCGGCGAGCCGAAGCCGCGGATATAGATGACGTCGTTGCCTGCGGTCGTTTGGACGGCGACGTTGGGAACATAGGACGACATCGCCTGGAAATCGTTGACGCCGAGGTCCTGTAGCCTCTGGCCGCTCACAACCTCCATCGAAATCGGGACGTCCTGAATGCCCTGTTCGCGCTTTTGCGCAGTAACAATGATCTCATTGTCCAAACGGGCCTCGGCGGGCGCGGTTTGCGCCATCGCCGGTACTGCCCCGAAAATAATTGCTGCCCCGGCAACGCCCGAAAGCAGGACCTGATCCAATGCGCGCATCGACACCCTCCCTTGTGTAAATTTGCTGACGGTATGGGTGCGGCACGCCGCCTCTCATCCGTCAATTTGATTGACCCTTAGTATACTAATTGTTTTATACTTGTCCATAGCTGGACAGGAGGATTTGCAAGATGGCCACTCTCGACGACGCCAACGCGCTCGCGCCGCTTCGCACGCGCCATTTGTGTACCGTGGAGTTCGAGGTCGAAGGCGGCATCATTGACATCGGGGCATCGCCATTCGGTGTGCAGCGGATGGGCTATGTCACGGGCGGCCGCTTTTTCGGACCGCGTATCAACGGCTTGGTGCTACCTGGTGGCGGTAACTGGTCGCGCAGCGGACAGCTAGCCGGGGACGAGGCGGTCGGGACTTTCGACGCGCGATCCGTGTGGCAGGCCGACAATGGCGACCGCATCTTCGTGAGCTATTCGGGACGCAGCGTCGTTCCTCCCGATGTGCGCGCGGCCTTCGCAGACCCCGACGCAGCGCCGGTCGATTCGTCGCGATATTATCTGCGAATCGCGCCCGTGTTCGAAACGGCGAGCACAGAGCTCGGTTGGCTCAACGCGATTCTCGCCGTCGGCGTCGGCGAGAGAACCGATTTTGGCGCCCGCCATGTGATCCACGAGGTGCTGTGATGATCGACCTTCATTATTCGGCGACCCCCAACGGGCAAAAGATTGCCATCATGCTCGAAGAGATAGGCGCGCCATATCGCGTTATCGCCTATGATATTTTCCGGGGCGACCAGCTGACGAGCGTGTTCGGGCGTATCAACCCCAATCACAAGCTTCCCGCGATTGTCGATCGGGCGCCTGCCGAAGGTGGCGAGCCCGTGACCGTCTTTGAATCGGGCGCGATCCTGCAATATCTGGCCGAGAAGAATGGCCGTTTCCTGCCGCCGAGCGGCGCGGCGCGTGCTGCGACATTGTCGTGGCTGACCTGGCAGGTCGCGGGGCTCGGTCCGATGGGCGGGCAGGCGAGCCATTTCCTCCGCTACGCTCCGCCGGGGCAGGACTATGCGGTCGAACGATACACGCGCGAACTCGACCGGCTTCTAACGGTGCTCGAACGCCGCCTCGAAAAATCGACCTATGTCGCGGGCGAGGACTATACGATCGCCGACATGGCGATCTGGCCCGGCCGGGCGTCGGCGTTCGTCATGGGCATAGAGCTCGACAAATGGCCGGCAATGAAGGCGTGGTTCGACCGGATCGCCGAGCGCCCCGCTGTGAAGCGTGCAATGGAACGTGCCGATCTGGCCGCGCCCGCGAAATATGTCGGGCGCCACCAGAAACTCGATGACGAGGAATGGTCGAACATGTTCGGCCCGGCCAATCACGCCGCTGTTACGCGCGACTAGGGCATAGTCCTGGGGGGTAGCGCGAGCAGCCTCAGCGCGGGGCGTGTTGGCGGTCGCCCCACAGGATCGCGCGATGCTCGTCGGTGAAGCCTGTCAGTCCGCCTTCGATCGTTTCGGCGCGCGCGACGCCGACCGTCATGCCTTCGGCGACCGCGGGGCGCTCGAACATCGCGGCGCCCCAGCGCGCAACATTGGGAAATCGCGCGCCATTATCAATCAACTGGCGGCGCAGATAGGGCAGGGTCGCCATATCGGCGATGCTATATTCGTCGCCGGCAAGCCACTCGGTCTCACCGAGCCTTTTGTCGAGAACCATCATCAGCCGGTCGACCTCGCGTGTATAGCGATCGATCGCATAATCGTGGCGGTCCTTTGCATAATGGGTAAAATGTGCAGCCTGTCCGAACATCGGGCCGATACCCGACAGCTGGAACATCAGCCATTGCCAGCATAGCGCGCGCTTCACCGGATCGGCGGGGAGGAAGCGCCCCGTCTTTTCGGCGAGGTAAAGCAGGATTGCGCCGGTTTCCCACAAGACGAAACCCGGACCTGCCGGACCGTCGTCGTCGACAATGACCGGGGTCTTGTTGTTCGGATTGAGCGCGAGGAACGCGGGGCTCAGTTGATCGCCCGCGAGGATGTCGACCGGTTCAAGCTGCCATTCGAGATCCATTTCGAGCAGGGCAATCGCGATTTTGCGCGCATTGGGCGTCGGCCCGCCATAAAGGGTGATCATTGCGCTATTCCTCCCGGCCCAGCCATCGCCTCAGAATCTCGCCCGTATCCTGCCCGACCGCGAGCGGCGCGGGGCGGCGCACACTACCGGGTGTAGCCGACAGCTTCGGGAACACGCCTTGCATCGTCACCGCTCCCAGTTCGGGGTCGTCGACCGTGACAAGCGCTCCGCGCGCCGCGAAATGCGGATCGTTCAGCATATCTTCCGCGTCATAGACCCGCCCCGCCGGGACACTTGCGTCAAGCAGGCGTGCCTCGAGTTCGGCGATGGTCAGCGTGCGGGTCCAGTCGGCGATGAGCGCGTCGAGTTCCTCCTGATGCGCGCCGCGCGCGCGGTGCGTCGCATAACGGGGGTCGTGCGCCAGTCCGGGCCGCCCCATCGCTTCGGCGAGCCGCGCGAACACGCCGTCCTGGTTCGCGCCGATCAGATAGTCGCCGTCGCGGCAGGGATAGACGTTCGAGGGCGCAATGCCCGGCAGCGTCGAACCGGTCCGCTTGCGCTTGGCGCCGCTGACTGAATAGTCGGAGACTGTCGATTCCATCACTTGCAACACGGCCTCGTAAAGCGCCGAATCGATAATCTGGCCTTCGCCTGTCTGGGTACGGTGGTGGAGTGCGGCAAGCGCGCCGAGGCATCCATAGGTCGCTGCAAGCGTATCGCCAATCGACACCCCCATCCGTGCGGGGGGCAGGTCGGGATAGCCGACTATCCCGCGCCAGCCGCCCATCGCTTCGCCGATGCCGCCGAAGCCCGCGCGCGCCGAATAAGGGCCGGTCTGGCCATAGCCCGAAACGCGCACGACGATCAGGCCAGAGTTCGCCCGGCGGAGTTCGGCCGGGTCGAGATTCCATTTTTCGAGCGTCCCCGGCCGGAAATTTTCGATCAATATGTCGGCTTCGGCAATCAGGTCGCGGGCGAGCGCCTGACCCTCTGGCGAACGCAGGTCGACCGCCACCGAATATTTGTTCCGGGCAATGACGCGCCACCAGCTCGGCTTCTCGCCTTGGCCCCAGTGGCGCATCTGGTCGCCCGTTTCGGGAGGTTCGATCTTGACGACTTCGGCGCCCATGTCGCCAAGGAGCTGGCCGCAAAAGGGTCCTGCGATAAGCTGGCCCATTTCGACGACCTTGATTCCTTCCAGCGCTCCCCCGCCGCTGTTCGCGTCTGTCATTTGATTCCTTTCGGGACCGGACTGGCCAGAGGCGGTTGCCTCGCACCCCATTGGCTCTTTATACTTAGAATGCTATGTAATTTTCAACCTGCTAATTGGTCGGACCCGCCAGGAAGGAAACAATGTCGATAAATCAGAGTGTGGAGATGGTCGAGGTCGGACCGCGCGACGGCCTGCAGAACGAATCGCGGGTGATCTCGACGGCCGACAAGGCCGAACTGGTCCGCCGCGCAATCGACTATGGCGCGCGACGCATCGAGGTGACGAGCTTCGTCAATCCGAAGAGGGTGCCGCAGCTTTCCGACGCCGAGCAGCTGGTGGCGCTGCTGCCCGATCGCGCCGACGTGACCTATATCGGCCTCGTTCTCAATCGCCGCGGGGCCGAAAGGGCGCTTACCACGGGGCGCATCGACGAGCTGGGGGCCGTGTGCGTGACGACCGACAGCTTCGGTATCCGCAATCAGGGACAGAACGCCGCCGAATCGCTCGCCGCCGCCATCGAAATCGTCGCGCTGGCAAAGGCGTATGGCCGCAGCGCGCAAATTACCATTGCGACCGCCTTCGGCTGTCCGTTCGAGGGCCGCGTGGCGTTGCAGCAAGTTGTCGAGATGGCGAAACGCGCCGCCGACGCGGCGCCGCGCGAGGTCGCGCTTGCCGACACGATCGGCGTCGGGGCGCCGGGGCAGGTGGCCGAGACGGTCGGGCGCGTGCGCGAGGCGATCGCTGGATTGCCGCTCCGCGTCCATTTCCACAATACGCGCAACACCGGACTGGCCAATGTCTGGGCGGCGGTTTGCGAGGGCGTGGCGACGGTCGACGCATCGCTCGGTGGGCTTGGCGGCTGTCCCTTCGCTCCCGGCGCTGCGGGCAATGTTCCGACCGAGGATGTCGCTTATCTTTTGGAGCAAAGCGGCGTTGTCACGGGCCTTGACCTGGCCAAGGCGGTCGATGCGGCCCGATGGCTGACCGGCGTAATGGAGCGATCGCTCCCTGCGCTTGTCAGCAAGGCTCCGGCCTTTCCCAATGTTTGAACTGTACCGGGAGACGCTGCAATGACCTGGTCCGACGACCTGAGCGCGGCGAAGATTGCGGCGCGCGTCGAACGTTTCGTGCGTGAAGAGGTTGTGCCCTATGAGCGCGACGATCGCTGCGGCCCGCACGGCCCGTCGGACGATCTCGTCCGCGAGCTGCGCGCCAAGGCACGCGATGCGGGTGTTCTGACGCCGCACATCCTCGACGATGGCGCGCACCTCAGCCAGCGCGCGACGGCGATGGTGCTGAAGCCGTCGGGTCTCTCGCCGCTCGGGCCGGTCGCGGTCAACGTCATGGCCCCCGACGAGGGCAATATGTACCTGATCGGCAAGGTCGGGACGGACGAACAGAAGGAGCGTTTCCTGCGTCCGCTCGTGCGCGGCGAGGTGCGTTCGGCCTTTTTCATGACCGAACCCGCGGCCGAGGGCGGTGCGGGTTCCGACCCGTCGATGATGCAGACGCGCTGCTACCGCGACGGCGACGACTGGATCGTCGACGGCCGCAAGGCGTTCATCACGGGCGCGCAGGGCGCCAGCGTGGGCATCGTGATGGCCAAGGCCGACGAGGGGGCGTGCATGTTCCTCGTCGATTTGCCCGACCCTGCGGTGCGGATCGAGCGGCTGCTCGACACCATCGACAGCTCGATGCCCGGCGGCCACAGCATCGTGCGGATCGACAATCTGCGCGTCTCCGGCGCGCAGATGCTCGGCGCGGCGGGCGAGGGGTTCAAATATGCGCAGATCCGCCTGGCGCCCGCGCGCCTGTCGCACTGCATGCGCTGGTGGGGCGCGTGCCAGCGCGCGCACGAGATTGCGACCGCCTATGCCTGCACGCGCATGGCGTTCGGCAAGCCGCTCGTCGACCATGAAGGGGTCGGCTTCATGCTCGCCGAAAATCGCATCGACCTGAAGCAGGCCGAACTGATGATCGACTGGTGCGCCGACATACTCGACAGCGGTTCGCTCGGTACCGCCGAAAGTTCGATGGCGAAGGTCGCGGTGTCGGAGGCGCTGATGCGGATCGCCGACCGCTGCGTGCAGGTGATGGGCGGAACGGGCGTCAGCGGCGACACGATCGTCGAACAGGTTTTCCGCGAGGTGCGGGCCTTCCGGATTTACGACGGCCCGACCGAGGTCCACAAATGGTCGCTCGCCAAGGCGGTGAAGCGCGAATGGATGCAGGGCAACGCAAGGAACAGTGAAGGGACAGCATAATGACGACGGTCGCGGGACGGACAATCATCGTGACCGGCGCATCGGCGGGGCTCGGAGCGCATTTTGCGCGCCTTTATGCTGCGGCGGGCGCGCGCGTCGTCCTTGCCGCGCGCCGCGTCGACCGCGTCGAGGCGCTGGCGGCATCGATCGAGGGTGAGGGCGGCGAAGCGCTGCCCGTCGCGATGGACGTCGGCGATGCGGACTCGGTCGCTGCCGCCTTCGACGCCGCAGAGGCGCGCTTCGGTCTTGTCGATACCATCGTTGCCAACGCTGGCGTTTCGATGGTGGGGCGGTCGACCGACCTGTCGGCGGACGCGATCCGCCAGGTGCTCGACACCAATATCGCCGGCGTTTACCTGACCGTGCGCGAGGGCGCGCGGCGCCTGATCGCATCAGGAAGCCGCGAAAGCGGCGCGGGACGCGTCATCATCATCGGATCGATCACTTCGCACATGACCGCCGTTGGCGACGCGGCCTATGCCGCGTCAAAGGCCGCGGTGGCGCACCTCGGCCGCAATTTTGCGCGCGAATGGGTGCGCCAGGGCATCAACGTCAATGTCATCCAGCCGGGCTATATCCAAAGCGAGCTGGCGGGTGACCTCTATCAGACCGAAGCGGGCGCACAGAAAATTGCCGCATTCCACCGGCGCCGCCTGCAGCCAGTCACCTCGCTCGACCCCTTCATGCTGCTGTTCGCGTCGGACGCGTCGGCCTGCGTGACGGGCGCCGTCATCGACGTCGACGACGGACAGTCGCTGTAACGGCGGCGGTCTTTGCTGAAGCCGATTATCCAAATTTGTTGCGATGTCCGCGCCGGATCAACGCGACCATTTCCGGCGTCAGCTTTCGCATCGCCTCGACTTTCTTTTCATAACCATAGGCGTTGGGGACCTCGGCCAGCCCACTCGTTGTTCCGCGGCCGGCGCGATACATTGAGGCAGCCTGCACAGCACCGTCGAGCTCGCCGCGCATCGACAGCTCGGTCAGGATCTCGATGGCCTTTGCCGTGTTGCGCGGAAGCAGATAGTCGCCGGACAGCGCTTGCCAGCGGGACGATTGCGATTGGCTGATCCCGACTCCCGCCCTCCAGGGATATTGCACGCCGGTCAGATACTTTGCCGCCAGCAGGTGCGCGGCCGCGTCCCTCGGGCGCAGTCGGGCGGGCGTGGCATATCTGATGGCCTTGGTCAGCGCTTCGGTCTTTTCGGTGCGATAATTACAGGTGGAGAAAAATCAGGGGGCATGTCACTTTCTTCAATTCTCTCGCAATAATGGGCTCTCTCGAGAACTGGACCGGTTTTTCCAAGTCAGACCATGAAACGACCGATAACCACGGTGATACCAGAAAATCTGCCAAAAATCGAGAAAAACCCGCAGTTTTCTGCGGGTTATGTGGTGCCGGCTGTCAGACTCGAACTGACGACCTACCGCTTACAAGGCGGTTGCTCTACCAACTGAGCTAAGCCGGCGCACCTTGAGCGCCCCCTAGAACATTTTTTGTCGCGAAGGAAACTCTGTTGTTGGAGTGAATGGTGGCGGCGGTGTGCTCCCGATTGTGTTGGCGGGGCCACTTGTGACGAGCTGACGCCAGAGCTTGCGTCAAACGGCTTTCGCGTCGGAGATCAAAGGATACCGAACGTCCAACCCTCGGTGTGCGCGATCGCCGCGTCGAGCGGGACAGGTGACCAGATGTCGCGCCGGTGCGCGATGGCGCGGAGCCATGCGGCGGTGAGCAGGGCGTCGCTGGCGTGGTCGCTCAACGGGCCGCGCATGCCGGTCACGGGCGAACCCAGTGCGGCGAGCGCGCAATCGAGCACTGCGCCGTCGCGGATCTTGCTGCGGCCCGGCGCCATGCCCGCGGCGCGTGCGGCGAGGCTGGTGTAGATTTCGACGAGCAGCGGGCCGCGCGCCGGAACCGGGTCGAGCGGCCACAGCGGGATGCGCCCGCGCAGCCGGTGGAGCAAACGCATGCCGCTCAGGCTCGCCTTGCCGACCTGCGCGGCGCCGACGAGGTTGAAATTGCTGACGCTGGCAGCCTGGCGGGTCGCGCGCTGGTGCCGTTCGACAAGGCGCAACCGCCCTGCGCCGGGTTCGAAACGGTCGCCGGTGTCGCCCTTGGCGTGGCGAAAATGCCGCCGCGCTTCTGGATGGGCGAGGAAGCTGTGCGCTTCGTAATGTGGATCGGTCGCGCAAATCCGCTCGACGAGCGCCCACAAGCCGGGGAGGTCGCCGGGGCTTTCGCTCCATTCGGGGAAATAGGCGCCATGATCGACAAAGGCGAAGGCAGCTGAAAAATCGAAGCCGATCAGCATGTCGATGCCTTCGTCGGCGCGTGCCTCGAGCCAGGCCAATATTTCGGCCCGCGACCATTTGTGGCCGGGGCGCACCAATGCCGGGGCCTCGTTTTCGCATGCGACCGCAAGCGCGATTCCGGTCTGCCGCAGACCGCGCGCGCCCGACCAGTCGAGCGCGGCAAATTGGGTGAAATGGCGCATCCGTGCCCCTTTAGCGCCGCGATGCGGCTTGCACAAAGCCGCACCGCGCCCCACATGCTGCCCATGCTTATCGAAACCGAATCGACGCCGAACCCAGCGACGCTCAAATTCCTGCCCGGCAGGGTGGTAATGGAAGCCGGTACTCGCGACTTTGCGAGCCCGGAGGAGGCCGCTGCGTCGCCGCTGGCGACCGCATTGTTCACGCTCGGCGATGTCACCGGCGTGTTCTTTGGCCGCGACTTTATTTCGGTCACCATCGCCCCGGGGGCCGAATGGAGCGACGCGAAGCCCGATGTTCTCGGCATCGTGATGGACCATTTCCTGGCCGAAATGCCGCTGTTCCATCCCGCCAGTGCCGCCGGGATCAGCGTTCCGGGCGAGAATGAAGAGGATTTCTCCGACGATCCCGCCGATGCCGACATCGTCGCGCAGATCAAGGAACTCATCGAAACGCGTGTGCGACCGGCGGTTGCGAACGACGGCGGCGACATCGTTTATCGCGGGTTCGACAAGGGCAATGTCTATCTGAAGATGCAGGGCGCGTGCGCGGGCTGTCCTTCCTCGACGGCGACGCTGAAAAATGGCATCGAATCGCTGCTCAAGCATTATGTTCCCGAAGTGACGGCCGTCCACGCCGTCTGACCGGCCCCAATCAGGAGTTTGCCGAATGAGCGAGCCGCTTTCCGATAGCGCCCTCGACCAGCTGTTCCGTACCGCGCGCACCTATAACGGCTACCTCGACAAGCCGGTGAGCGAGACGCAGTTGCACGCAATCTGGGACCTGATGAAGTACGGCCCGACGAGTGCGAACAGCCTGCCGGCGCGGATCGTCTGGTGCGTCTCGGATGCGGCGAAGCAGAAGCTCGCGCCGCTGACCATGCCCGCGAATGGCGAAAAGATTTTGAAGGCGCCGGTCACCGCGATCATCGCGATGGACAATGAATTTTACGAACATCTTCCCGACTTGTTCCCGCACACCGATGCGCGCAGCTGGTTCGCGGGCGATTCAAAGCATGCGGAGACCACCGCCTTTCGCAACTCGAGCTTGCAGGGCGCCTATTTCATCATGGCGGCGCGCGCGCTCGGGCTCGACACGGGACCGATGTCCGGGTTCGACAATGCGGCGGTCGATGCCGCCTTTTTCGTCGATGAGCCCAATGTGAAGAGCAATTTCATCTCGACGCTGGGCTATGGCGACCCCGCGAGCATTTTCGATCGCAGTCCGCGCCCCGATTTTGCGCGCTTCAACCGTATCGCCTGACGGGGCCCGCCAGATCCCATGCGCCAACTTGTCATCGATTCGGCGAGCGAGGCTTGCACGGTGGCACTGTTCGTCGCCGGGACGCTGGTCGATTTCCGGCACGAGATAATCGGGCGCGGGCATGCCGAACGCCTCGTTCCGCTGATCGCCGAACTGGACGGCGGTGGGCGCGCCGATGAAATATTGGTCGGCTGTGGCCCCGGAAGCTTTGCGGGTGTGCGCATCGGCATCGCGGCAGCGCGCGCGCTCGCGCTCGGTTGGCAGATTCCGACGCGCGGCTTCTCGACACTCGCGCTGGTCGCGGCGAGCGCCGCCGACGATATTGCGGCCGCGGGCGGATCAGTGGTCGTGATGGAAGGTGGGCACGGCCAGTATTTCGTCCAGCCCTTTACCGCCGATCTGTCGCCGCGCGGCGACGCACAATCGCTCCTTCCCGACGACGCGCTTGGGCATCGCGACGAACTGGTTGTGGGCAATCGGGCGGAAGCCTTTGTCGAACGCCGCGGATCGGGCAGGGCGCGCATGACCTTGCCCGACGCGCGCGCCTTTATCCGCCTGCCCGAACAGGCCTTGTTCGATAATCCCGGCCCTACCTATGGCCGCGCGCCCGATGCCAAGCCGATGCACGCTCCATGACCTGTCCGGTATCCCTGTCTGCGGCAACCCCCGCCGACCTCGCCGCCGTCATGTCCGTAATGGAGGCGGCGTTCGATCCCGCCTATGGCGAAGCATGGAGTTCGGCGCAGCTCCTCACGCTATTCGCGCTGCCTTCGGCCCGGATTGCCCTTGCCCGCGATGACGAGACGCCGTGCGGTTTCTACGCGGCGCGGATTGCCGGCCCCGAAAGCGAATTGCTGTTGCTCGCGGTCAACCCCGCGTGGCGCGGGCGCGGCATCGGCCGTGCGCTGCTGCGTGACTGGCAGGCGTGGGCGTCTGCCAAGGGCGCCGACGATCACTTCCTTGAAATGCGCGCCGATAACGACGCGGTTCATCTGTACAGCCAGAGCGGGTTTGTGGAGTGCGGGCGTCGCCGCGACTATTATCGTGGTGGCGACGGCAAGCTTCGCGACGCGATTACAATGCGGCATCGGAAATAGAATTGCGGGAAATTTCCATGGGGCATTGCGAAATTACCGCCAAAATGGCATAAATATAACTGGGCGGGGGGACGATGTAATATTCGCCGTCCATATCTCTGGGTTGCTAAAGACAAGGGAAATCATCGATGGCGGATCAAGCCGATACAAATGAAATGCTCGTCACCCTGACCGCGGATATAGTGGCCGCCCACGTCAGCAATAATAGCGTTGCAATTTCCGATCTCGCTCTTTTGATCAATAACGTCCATTCGGCGCTTTCGACGCTGGGGAGCGAGCCCGTCGCGGAAGAAAAACCGGTTCCCGCGGTGTCGATACGCGCATCGGTAAAACCCGATCACATCGTCTGCCTCGAAGACGGCAAGAAGCTGAAGATGCTGCGCCGTCACCTGATGACGCATTATGGAATGACGCCGGACGAGTATCGCGCGAAGTGGGGGCTTCCCGCCGATTATCCGATGGTTGCCCCCAACTATGCCGAAAAGCGCCGCGAACTCGCAAAGCAGATCGGTTTGGGCACCAAGGGGCGCGGCGGCGGGCGCAAGCGCAAAAAAGCCTGACCGTTCCGGTCGGTACTGCCGCAAAGCGGTCGGGGGCGGGGCCTGCGGGCGCCGCCCTTGTTCTATCCGCACCGCGAAACTATAGAGTCGCATAGATAAAGTCACGGCTGCCCAAGGCAGGAAAGGCGCGCATGTCCGGTAAAATCGATCTTGAAGCATTGTGCCACGAAAAGGGGCTGCGCATCACCGAACAGCGCCGGATCATCGCGCGCGTGATTTCGGATTCTGAGGATCATCCCGACGTCGAGACGCTCTATGAGCGTGCCTCGGCAATCGATAGCGGGATATCGATCGCGACCGTCTATCGTACCGTCCGCCTGTTTGAAGAAGCGGGCATCCTCGACCGGCATGATTTCGGCGACGGCCGCTCGCGCTACGAAGCGGCGCCGGAGGCGCATCACGACCATCTGATCGATGTCGAAACCGGCAAGGTCATCGAATTCGTCGATCCCGAGCTTGAGGCGTTGCAAAAGGTCATCGCCGAACGGCTTGGCTATCGCCTCGTCGACCATCGCATGGAGCTTTATGGTGTCGCCATCGGTCGCGACAAGGGCTGAACCTGCACGCGTCACCTGGCGCGTCGTTGCGCGCCTGTTGGCGATGGTGCTGACGCTGCTGTTCCTGATCGTTCCGCATCTTCTCTATCGCGCAGTGGGTCGGCCGTCGCCGATGGTGATGGCTTTTCTGAACGCGGTCGGATGGATCGCGGGTCTTCGTATCCGCACCACGGGCACCCGCCTTCGTCGCGATGTGCTGTTCGTTTCGAACCATGTCAGTTGGCTCGACATATTGGCGCTTGGCGGCGCGGCGCGGTCGTCGTTCGTGTCGAAGGCAGAGGTCGGGACCACCCCGCTTGTCGGATGGCTCGCCGATCAGAACCATACCATCTATGTGCAGCGCGAAGCGAAGCGCGAAATCCAGAGCCAGGCGGACAATTTGCGCAGCGCGCTTGCCCACGGCCGTCCGGTGACGCTGTTTCCGGAAGGAACCACGGGGCCGGGCGACGGGCTGTTGCCCTTTCGCCCGGCGCTGCTGCAGGCGGTGATCCCGACCCCGCCGCGACTTCAGGTTCAACCGGTATTCCTTGATTATGGCGACGAAGGCCCTGAAATTGCTTGGCTCGATCCCGAATCCGGGCTCGATAATTTCAAGCGGCTTTTGGGGCGCAAGCATCCCGTGCCGCTGACCATTCATTATCTCGATCCACTGCCCGATGCGGTGGAACGCGACCGGAAAACCCTCAGCGAGGCAGCGCGCGCCGCAATCGCCGCGCGGATGGCGCAGCCTGCGCACCCTTCCGCCCGCGCACCGCATCGCCTATAGCGCGCCGATGAAATCCGACTCTCCCCCAAATTCTCATAAGACCTTTCACGTCAAATCCTTCGGCTGCCAGATGAACGTCTATGACGGCGAGCGCATGGCAGAGATGCTGGGCGCCGAGGGTTATGTGCCCGCCGCCGACGGCAGCGATGCCGATCTGGTCGTGCTCAACACCTGCCACATCCGTGAAAAGGCGGCCGAGAAAGTCTATTCGGACATCGGTCGGTTGAAACGCGCCGACGGCAGCACGCCGACGATCGCCGTCGCCGGCTGCGTCGCGCAAGCCGAAGGCGCCGAGATTGCGCGCCGCGCGCCGAGTGTTGATGTCGTCGTCGGTCCGCAGGCGTACCACCGCATTCCAGACCTGATCGCGCGCGCCGAACGCGGCGAGAAGGCGGTCGACCTCGACATGCCGATCGAGAGCAAGTTCGGCGCGCTGCCCAAACGCAGCGGAAACCAGCGCCCGACCGCCTTCCTGACCGTGCAGGAAGGCTGCGACAAATTCTGCACCTATTGCGTCGTCCCCTATACGCGCGGGGCGGAGATCAGCCGGCCTTTCGCCGACCTGATCGCCGAGGCGCGCGCGCTCGTCGAGGGCGGGGTGCGCGAGATCACCTTGCTTGGCCAGAATGTGAACGCGTGGGACGGCGAAGACGACAAGGGCAGGGCGATCGGCCTCGACGGATTGATCCGCGCCCTTGCGAAAGAGGACGGTCTCGAACGCATCCGCTACACGACGAGCCATCCCAACGACATGACCGACGGGCTGATCGCCGCGCATGGCGAGGTCGAAAAGCTGATGCCTTTCCTTCACCTGCCGGTGCAGGCGGGCAGCGACCGCATCCTCGCGGCGATGAACCGCAGCCACAGCGTCGACAGCTATCTGAAAATCATCGAGTGCGTCCGCGCCGCGCGCCCCGACATTGCGATTTCGGGCGACTTCATCGTTGGTTTCCCCGGCGAGAGCGATGCCGATTTCGAGGCGACGCTCGATATCGTGCGCGCGACCAATTATGCGATGGCTTACAGCTTCAAATACTCGCGCCGCCCCGGCACGCCCGCCGCGACGATGGACGATCAGGTCGACGAAGCGGTGATGAACGATCGGCTCCAGCGGCTTCAGGCGCTGCTCAACGAGCAGCAACAGGCGTTCAACGAGGCGACCGTGGGGCGGACGACGCGCCTGTTGCTCGAACGCAAGGGCAAGCTCGACGGCCAGCTTATCGGCAAATCGCCCTGGCTCCAGTCGGTGCACGTCATCGCGCCGGGTCTCGCGATCGGCGACATGGTCGATGTCCGCATCACCTCGGCGGGTCCGAACAGCCTTGGCGCCGAGGCGCTGGTGGAAGCGGCGGTTTAGTGGCCATCGCACGCCGCGTGTTCCCTTGCAGGCGGAAACTCGGAGTATCGCAGGCCGATCATCCCATGCTGGACTCCCGCCTTCGCGGGAGTACACAGTTTATGTCACTAGCCCAAGGAGTCCTGCCCACGTGTCCAAACGCCCGATGACCGCCGCTGCCCCCGCCGAACCCGGCGACCGCGTTCGACTGACGGCCGAATTTGAACGGACACAATTGCTGGGAATCCTTTTCGGCGAATTCGACCGCAATCTGGTGGCCATCGAGAACCGCCTCGGCGTCTATATTTCGGCGCGCGGCAACCGCGTGCAGATCGAGGGCGAGGCCGAGGCCGCGGCGCGCGCGCGCGATGTTCTCACCGACCTGTATGACCGCATCGAAAAGGGGCAGGAGGTCGACGCGGGCATGGTCGACGGGGTGATCGCGATGTCGGCGCAGCCGACGCTCGACGGCATCATCCGGCACGACCAGAATGAAGCGCCGCCGGTGATGATCCGCACGCGCAAGAAAACGATTGTCCCGCGCGCGCCGTCGCAGGTTCCCTATATGCAGGCGCTCGCGCGCGACGACGTGATCTTCGCGCTCGGTCCCGCAGGCACCGGCAAGACCTATCTTGCCGTGGCACAGGCCGTTGCGCAGCTCATCACCGGCAGCGTCCAGCGGCTCATCCTGTCGCGCCCTGCGGTCGAGGCGGGCGAAAAGCTCGGGTTCCTTCCCGGCGACATGAAGGAAAAGGTCGACCCCTATCTGCGCCCGCTCTACGACGCGCTGCACGATTGCCTTCCTGCCGAGCAGGTCGAGCGCCGTATTGCGAGCGGAGAGATCGAGATTGCCCCGCTGGCCTTCATGCGCGGGCGGACGCTTGCCGATGCGTTCATCATCCTCGACGAAGCGCAGAATACGACGATCCCGCAGATGAAGATGTTCCTGACGCGTTTCGGGATGAACAGCCGGATGGTCATTTGCGGTGACCCCAAACAGGTTGACCTGCCGATGCCCGCAACCTCCGGCCTCGCCGACGCTGTGGCGCGGCTCGAAGGGCTCGAGGGCATCAACGTCAGCCGCTTCACCGCCGCCGACGTCGTGCGTCACCCGATCGTCGGCCGCATCGTCGAAGCCTATGAAGGGCCCGGCAGCTGAACGCCAACGCGGATACGGACCGCGACGAGCTCGCCGAGGAACGCACGGCCTGGGCCGAGGACCGCACCCTGATGGCCAACGAGCGGACCTTCGCCGGTTGGATGCGCACCGGAATGGCGGCGGTCGGCATCGGCCTCGGTTTCAATGCCCTGTTCGGAAAGCTCGAGCCCGCGTGGGTGCCGCGCGCGATCGCCACGATCTTCATCCTGATGGGCGTTTTCATTTTCTGGGCGGCGCAGCGCAGTGGCTGCGCGGTCAACGATCGGCTCAGCGCGCACCAGGCCGAGCCGCTCAAGGGAATGAAACTGCGGCTCGTCGCGGCCATGTTCTCGCTTGGGGGGCTCGCGCTGGCCGCCGCAATCTGGCTACTCGACATTCGGCTCGACTAGATTTTTCCTGGCCGCGTTCGCGCAACGCTCGCCGTGTCGCGGCGTTGGACTGGCATGTTCTACGACAATCTTTTCGGGCTGCTTCGCGTGGTCGTGATCTCGGCTGCCGCCTACGCAATCCTGATCCTCATCCTCCGTGCCGCCGGGAAACGTGCCCTCGCAAAGCTCAATGCTTTCGATCTTGTCGTAACTGTCGCCCTCGGCTCGACGCTTTCGACCGTCCTGCTTTCGAGCGACATCGCACTCGCCGAAGGGGCTTTGGCGTTCGTCATGCTCGCCCTGCTCCAATGGATCGTCGCAAAGCTATCGATCCATTCGGCGCTGGTACGCCGCGCGACGCGTGCCCGGCCAGCGCTGCTGCTTCGCGACGGGGCCATTTTGCACGAGACATTGCGCGACGAACGGGTAACCACCAGCGAAGTCTATTCGGCCGTTCGCGGGCAGGGCGTTGCAAAACTCGTCGACGTCGCAGCGGTTGTGCTCGAAACCGACGGGTCGCTTAGCGTGATCGCGCGCCCGGCAAGCGGATCTGTCGATACGCTCGATTTTCTGCCCGACTGAATGAGCGAAAGCCTTGGGCATCGCTTCAGGCAATTAATGCGAACGACTCCTATTAGCAAAAACCTTGACCCCTAAAATTTGATTGCCTATTCCGCAGCTATTGCGAATCACTCGCAATCAAATTTGGGGGATCAAGATTGTCCGTACAACGACGAATATATTCCGCACGCCTCGCGTGCGGCGTGGTGGTGCCTGTTTTTGCGTCGCTCGCCGCTCCCGCCGCCGCGCAAGACAATGACGGCGCCTATTGGCTATCACGCAAGAATCAGATCGTTGTCACCGCGACGCGCGTCGCGACCCGGGCCGAAGATTTGCCGGTCACCGTCACCGTCAAGACCGACGAACAGATTGCCGACGAACTCGTCACCGACATTCGCGACCTCGTCCGCTTCGAGCCTGGCGTCAGCGTCCAGCGTCAGCCCGCGCGCTTCGGTGCGGCGCTCGGTGCGACCGGGCGCGCCGGTAATGAAAGCTTCAACATCCGCGGGATCGGCGGCAACCGCGTGCTGATCCAGGTCGATGGCGTACGCGTCCCCGATGGCTTCAGCTTCGGCGCACAGGCGTCGGGGCGCGGCGATTATGTCGACCTCGGCCTTATCAAGTCTGTTGAAATATTGCGCGGCCCCTCTTCGGCGCTTTACGGCAGCGACGGTCTAGCGGGCGCGGTCAGCTTCATCACCGCCGACCCGACCGATTTCATCGCGGGCAGCAATGCGGTCGGCGGCCTAGCGCGCGCCGCCTATGGCAGCGCCGACAAGGAGTTCAGCGAGACCGTCATTCTTGCCGGGCGTAGCGGCGCCTGGTCGGCGATGGCCGCCTATACGCGCCGCGACTGGCAGGAACTCGATAACAAGGGCGCCGTCGGAGGCACCGGGTCGACGCGCACCTTGCCTAACCCGCAGGACGGCTATTCGAATGCCGCGCTCGCGCGCATCGTCTATGATCCGGCGAACGGCCACAAGCTGCGCCTGACCGGTGAATATCTCGATACGCAGCTTTATACCAATGGCCTGACGGGAGTCGGTCCCGGCGGCTTTGGCGCCTCGGTTGACCGGCTCGAGGGCTGGGACAGCGGCGACCGCAAGCGCGTCTCGCTCGACTGGAGTTGGGAAGGCGAGGGGGCGATCGATTTCGCGCGCGTCGCGCTTTACTGGCAGGACGGCGAGGATCGCCAATATACCGAAGAGGATCGCACGCCGTCTGCCGACCGCACGCGCCTCAACACGTTCGAAAATCGTGTAATCGGCGCATCCGTCGACGCGCGCGCCGACTTTGCTACCGGCGCCGTCACGCATCGCCTGGTATTCGGCGGCGACGTCAGCATGACGCGCCAGCGCGGTCTTCGCGACGGCACCGTCCCGCCCTTTGGCGAAACCTTTCCCACCCGCGCATTTCCCGAAACCGACTTCACCCGCGGCGGCCTGTTCGCAGGCGACGAGATCGGGATCGCCGACGGGCGGGTGCTGCTCTATCCGGCGGTACGTTTCGATTTCTATGACCTGTCGCCGCAGGACGACCCGCTGCTTCCCGCCTTTTCGGGGGCAGGGCAGGACGGATCGCGCCTGTCGCCGAAATTCGGTGCGGTGTGGAAGCTCACCGGCCAGGTGCGTCTGTTCGCCAATTATGCGACGGGCTTCAAGGCGCCCGAGCCGGGGCAGGTCAATCAGTTCTTCGAAAATCTGGCGTTCGGCTATACCTCGGCGCCCAATCCCGACCTCGATCCCGAGCGCAGCGAAAGCATCGAAGGTGGGCTCCGCTTCTCGGCAGACAATATCAGTCTCGACGTCATCGCCTTTTCGGCGCGTTACAAGGATTTCATCAGTCAGGAAGTGGTGAGCGGCAGTTTCACGCCTGCCGACCCCGCCGTCTATCAGTTCGTCAATCTCGATCGCGCCCGCGTCAAGGGAGCCGAAGCGCGGTTCGAGGGGCGGGCGTCGTCCGGCCTGTATGCGACGCTCGCCCTATCCTATGCGAAGGGTAACGAGATTTTGCCTGATGGATCGCGCGTGCCCTTGTCGACGATCGATCCGCTCAAGCTCGTCGTCGGCGTCGGCTATCGCGAACCGCAGAGCGGGCGTTTCGGCGGCCAGCTCATCATGACGCACAGCTCACGCAAGGAGGCATCGCGGACCGAAGGGCTCTGCACGCCCTCCTGCTACCGTCCCGACGGCTTCACGATCCTCGACGCAACGGCCTTCGTGCGGATCGTCGAAGGGCTGACGCTGCGCGCCGGCGTCTTCAATATTCTCGACAGGAAATACAGCTGGTGGAGCGACGTGCGCGGGCTCGCGTCCACCTCGACCGTTGCCGACGCCTACACCCAGCCGGGCCGCAATGCGAGCGCGTCGCTGAGCTTCCGTTTCTGACAAGATGAAGAGGATTGGACCGATGAAAACCATTCGTACAACCGCCGCCGCGCTGCTGATTTCGGTCGTGCTGCCGCTCCCTGCCACGGCGCATCCACCGATCGCCGCCGAGGATGCCGCCGCCAATTTCGAGAAGGACCGCGCCGACATCCTTGCGATGGCGGGCAATTACCGCGTCAGCTTCAATATGCAGGAATCGACGCGCTGGGACCCGGATTACGAAGTGCTCGATCCCAAGCGTTCGGGCGGTAACGAGGTCGTGCGCGTGATCGAGGATACGGGGCGCAAGATCGTGCTCCAGCACCTGCTGGTCATCACCGACGAGAATGACAAGTCGCACATCATCAAGCATTGGCGTCAGGACTGGGAATATGAGCCCGAAAAGCTGCTCGTCTATTCGGACAAGGGCGGCTGGACATGGGAAGATGTTCCCGAACGCATGCGGACGGGCCGCTGGTCGCAGACCGTGTGGCAGGTCGACGATTCCCCCCGCTACGGCGGCTGGGGTCAATTCGAGACGCAGGCGGGAATTCGTCGCTGGCGTTCGAACTGGACGTGGCGCCCGCTCGCGCGCCGCGATGCGGTTCGCAACCCCGTTTATGACCGCTATTATTCGATCAATCGCCATCAGCCGACGCCCGACGGCTGGATTCACTGGCAGGACAATACCAAGATGGGGACCAGGGACGGCAAGATTGTTCCCATCGTCCAGGAATATGTTCTCAACACCTATATCAAATATGACAATTACGACGTGAAGGCCGCCGATGACTATTGGGCCGCGACCAAGGACTATTGGGCTGCGGTGCGCGCCGAATGGGACCGGATCGCCGCGACCAAGGGCGGGATCGCCATCGAGGAAAAGGCCGATACCGGCACCGTCATCAGCGGCCGCTTGCTGACGATCGCCGACGAAATCCACGAAAACAGGCTCACGATTGCAAAGGCTGTCGCGGAAGCGAAAAAGCTGATCGAAGCGAACACGCGCAAGCTGTGACCATCTTCACCATGTGAAGCCCGCAACTGGGGGCGGTCTCGTCGCCGGGACCGCCCCGATTTCAGGTGGCGATTGTCGCCTTCTGCCAAATCAGCGTTCCTCGGCGAAAGCCGGGGAGCACCAATTTTCCTGCACCATGCTGTGGTCGCGAATCTGCCTCAACCGGCCTTCGCGCGCGATCCGTCGACGCTCCAGATTCCGGCGCCGCGCGTCGCGACGAACAGGAAGATGAAGCAGTAAAGCGCAATCGTCTCGCCGCCGTTCTGGATGGGGAAGGGGCTTTGGGTGCCATGCGCCATCCAGTAACCGACAGCCGACATGCCGCTGGCCAGGAAGGCGGCGGGGCGCGTGAACAGGCCGATGACAATCAAGCCGCCCGCGACCAGTTCGATCGCGCCGGCCGCCATCAGCACGGGGTCCAGCGGATAGGGAAAGGCGTCGGGGAAATTGAAGAATTTGTGCACACCGTGCGCGAGGAACATCAGACCCGCCGTGATACGCAACAGCGCATAGGCCTGTTCGCCATATCCATCGAGAAACTTCATGAGCAAACCCCCTCCTTGTCATTGATGACGCGCGGGAATTTACCTTAATTCGGTCGCAAAGCGAAATTAATTCGTGCGCCATGTCACAGGGCGGCGGCCTTGCTCGTCATGTCTGTACCACCCCATGAAGGAGGACGTGACATGACCAAGGTAACAGACCCCTATGCCGCCGCGCCACAGCTGATGAAGCAGTGGATGGCCGTCAGCATCGCCGCGCAGAACAGCCTCGAGCCGAGCCTGATCGAGCTCGTCAAAATTCGCTCGTCGATCCTCAATGGCTGTGCCAATTGCATCAACATGCACACAATCGAGGCGCGCGCGAAAGGCGAAAGCGAACAGCGCCTCTACCTCATCGCCGCCTGGCGTGAAGCACCCGTCTACAGCCCGCGCGAACGCGCTGCCCTCGCATGGACCGACGCCTTGACCCGCCTGTCCGAAGGGCACACACAGCACGAAGCCAAAGAGGCGCTCGAAGCGCATTTCACGCCGGAGGAGCAGGTGAACCTGACGCTGATGATCAATGTCATCAATGGCTGGAACCGCATCGCGGTGGGCTTTGACCTCTGGTACGAAAATGGGGCGCCGGTGGCCAAGGCGGCATGACCGCGGTGGGCGGCGCCACCGACGGTGGGGATGCGGCGGCGAGTTTCGACCCGCTGCGTCCGATGCTGACGCGCGTCGCCTATCGTATGCTCGGGTCGGTCGCCGATGCCGAGGATGTCGTGCAGGACGCCTTCCTCCGCTGGCTCGGCGCCGACCGCGCGGCGGTGCGCGAGCCGGCGGCTTTCCTCCGCCGCACCGTGACGCGGCTTTGCCTCGATCAGCTGAAATCGGCGCGGGCGCAGCGCGAAACCTATGTCGGGCCCTGGCTTCCCGACCCGCTCGTCGATGACGGGGAGGGGGAAGCGGACGATGTCACCTTGCCGTTGATGCTGGCGCTCGAACGGCTCTCCCCCCTGGAGCGCGCAGCCTTCCTCCTCCACGATGTCTTCGGCGTCGGCTTCGACGAGGTCGCAGCGACGATCGAGCGCGATCCCGCTGCAACACGCCAGCTTGCCGCGCGGGCCCGCGCGCATGTTCGCGACGCGCGGCCGCGTTACAAGCTGGAGAAGGAGCGCGGGCTGGAAATAGCCCACGCCTTTTTCGAAGCGTCGCGAAGCGGCGATATGCAAGCGCTCGGCGCCATGCTCGCCGCCGACGTCGGAATGTGGGCGGACGGTGGCGGCAAACGCCCCGCGGCCGCGATCCCGATCCTCGGCAAGGCCTTGGTGATGAAGGTCCACCGCAGCGTCGCGGTATTGCTGCGCAAATATGGCTCGACGCTGGTTCATACGGGCATGATCAACGGCCTGCCGGGCTTCGTGACGCGCGAAGCCGACGGCGAATTCCAGACCACCGCGCTCGATATCGAGGATGGCCGGATCGCCGCGATTTATGTGATGCGCAACCCCGACAAGCTCAAACATATGCACTGAGGGGAGGGGGAGCCCCGGTCCAGACGTCCAACGCGTACCGAACGCGTTTGCAAGCTCTGTGTTGCCGGTGTAATACGGCATCAGGCATGAATGCGTTTTATCATCCGCTGTTCCGTGCGCCGCCTCCGCCGGCCGAGGAGGAGCCGTTCGATCCGTCGACTGGAGGGCTGCCGCCGCCCGAGCCGCGCTGGCGCAAGCGGCTGCGCTGGGTCGGCCGCGGCTTTGCGGCGCTCGCCTTGCTGTTCGTGCTGCTGGTCGGCTGGCTTGCGTTCACTGCGCCCTTGTCGAAATCGCTCGAACCGATCGCGCCGCCGCAGATCACGCTGCTGGCCGCCGATGGCACCCCCATCGCGCGCACCGGTGCGATCGTCGAGCGCCCGGTCGAGGCGGCAAAGCTTCCCGCTCACGTCAAACAGGCCTTCCTCGCGATCGAGGACCGGCGCTTTTACACCCATTGGGGGATCGACCCGCGCAGCATCGCGCGCGCGGTGTGGAGCAATGTCACCGGCGGGCCGACGCAGGGCGGCAGCACGATCACGCAGCAGCTCGCCAAATTCACCTTCCTCACGCCAAAGCGCACGCTCGGGCGCAAGGCGCGCGAGGCGCTGATCGCCTTCTGGCTCGAGGCATGGCTGACCAAGGATCAGATCCTCGAACGCTATCTGTCGAACGCCTATTTCGGCGACAACACCTATGGACTGCGCGCCGCGTCGCTGCACTATTTCTATCGCCAGCCCGAAAATCTGACGCGCGCGCAGGCGGCGATGCTTGCAGGACTGGTGCAGGCGCCCTCGCGCCTCGCGCCGACGAAAAACCCCGCGCTCGCCGAAAAACGGATGAAGCTGGTGCTGAATGCGATGGTCGCGACCGGCTATATGACCGAGCGCGAGGCGCGCGCGACCCGTACGCCGCGCATCGACGTGCGCACGCGCAACGACCTGCCAACGGGCACCTATTTTGCCGACTGGGCGCTACCCGAAGCGCGCAAGGCGAGCGACGTCGGATATTCGCGCGAAACGCTCGTTACCACGCTCGACTCGCGGCTCCAGAATATCGCCCGGCGCGTGACCAGTCGGGCAGGCCTGGGGTCGGCGCAGGTCGCGCTCGTCGCGATGCGCCCGAATGGCGAGGTGGTCGCGATGATCGGGGGGCGCGATTATGCGAAGTCGCCGTTCAACCGAGCGACGCAAGCGAAACGCCAGCCGGGATCGACCTTCAAACTGTTCGTCTATCTCGCCGCGCTGCGCGCCGGGTGGAAGCCCGGCGACACGATCGGCAACATGCCGATCGAAAGCGGCGCCTATCGCCCCAAAAATTCGGGCGGCTCCTATTCGGAGGCGATCTCGCTCGAGGATGCCTTTGCGACGTCGAGCAATGTTTCGGCAGTGCGCCTGTTCGGCGCAGTCGGCGATGACAAGGTGATTGCGATGGCGCGCGACCTTGGCGTGACATCGCCGCTCGCAAGGGGCGACCCCAGCCTCGCGCTCGGCACTTCGACGATGACCTTACTCGAACTCACCGCTGCCTATGCCGCGGTGGCTGCCGACAGCTATCCGGTGACGCCGCGCGCGTTCAGGGCCGAGGGCACGAACTGGTTCGAGCGGCTGGTCTGGGGGCCGAGCCATTTCAGCTCACGCGAGCATGACGGGATCGAGAGGATGCTGCGCGCGGCGGTCAATCGCGGCACCGGGCGCGCAGCGCGGCTCGCCGTTGCCAATTACGGCAAGACGGGAACGAGCCAGGACAATCGCGATGCGCTGTTCGTCGGCTATGCGAACGGACTGGTCGTCGGGATATGGATCGGTAACGACGACAATTCGCCGCTCGCCGGTATTTCGGGCGGCGGCTTGCCCGCGCGCATGTGGCGCGATTTCATGAACGAGGCGGCGGGGACCAATATCCGCCCGCCCGCGCCGCAGCCGGCCGTCGATCCCGAAGGGCCGGTACAGCCGCTCGACGTTCCCGACATTGGCGACATCCCTGTCGGCGATGGCACGCGCATCGGCGTGCGCGATGGCGACGCGGTGATCAGCACCGACATCGGCGGCACGCGGATCGACCTTCGCGTTCCGGTCAATGGCGAGGGTGAAACGCGCATCGAGGCGGCACCGGCGCCGCCATAGGATGCGCGCTCATTTTTGGCTGTCCTATATCGCCGGGGCGCGATAGCGTGGCGGCGATGAACCGTCCTATTTTATCCGTCACCAACGCGAAGTGGTCGCGAATTGCGTGTGAAGTTACACAGTTTTCTGCGCCATTTCGCGCCGTGGCCCGCCGATGCTGATCGTCGAGACGCAAGAGGCCTCGCCATGGCCGGCGGCGCTCGATTGGGAGAAGCGCGCGAACGAATCCGTCGCCGCCGCGCTCGGGCTGACGCCCTTCGCCGCGCTCGCCCATGCGGCGCCACTCGTCGAGGTCGCGGTGCGGCTGACCGACGATGCCGAGGTGCAGCGGCTCAACCGTGATTTTCGCGGCAAGGACAAGCCTACCAACGTCCTGTCCTTTCCGCAGGTACAGGTCGATCTGCTCGAAAGCCTCGACAACAGCGACGACGGCGAAATCCTGCTCGGCGACATCGTCCTGGCGCGCCAAACCTGCGCCCGCGAGGCCGAAGAAAAGGGCGTGTCGCTCGCCGACCATGCGACGCATCTGATCGTCCACGGAACACTGCATCTCGTCGGCTATGACCATATGGACGAGGTCGGTGCGACGGCGATGGAGGCGTTGGAAGTGAAAGCACTTGCATCGCTGGGCGTCGGCAATCCATATGCGGATCAGGATTAACAGGGAACGCCCACAACATGCCCGACGACCAGGGGTCTTCGAACCGATCGGAAGAGGACAGTAGATCCGGTCTGTGGACCGGCCTCAAGAACATGCTCTTCGGCGGCAACAGTGAGCCGTCGCTCCGCGAGCAGATCGAGGATTTTATCGACGAGGCCGAAGAGGAGGGCGAGGAGCGCCGCGGGAGCAGCGTCGTCGGCGACCTTTCGCCCATCGAGCGCAAGATGCTGCGCAACCTCCTCCATTTCGGCGAACAGACGGTTGACGATGTCGCGGTGCCGCGCGGCGAGATCATCGCCATCCCCGAAAGCGCGAGCTTTTCAGAGCTGGTCGCGAACTTCGCCGACGCGGGCCACAGCCGCCTGCCGGTCTATCGCGAGACGCTCGACGAGGTGATCGGGATGATCCACGTCAAGGACGTGTTCGCCGTGCTCGCCGAAGGGCGCGCGCCGCCGCCGCTGATCGACCTGATCCGCCAGCCGCTCTATGTGCCGCAGTCGATGGACGTGCTCGACCTGCTCGCCGAAATGCGCGCGCAGCGCACGCACCTCGCCATCGTGATCGACGAATATTCGGGAACCGAAGGCCTTGTGACGATCGAGGATCTGGTCGAGGAAATCGTCGGCGAGATCGAAGACGAGCATGACGATGAGCCGACCGCGCTGTTCGCACGCGCCGACGATGGCTGTTGGGACGCCGATGCGCGCGCCGAACTCGACGATATCGGTGAGGAAATCGACCCGCGGCTTGCCGAGGTCGACGAGGATGTCGACACTGTCGGCGGCCTTGCGGCGGTGCTTGCGGGACATGTTCCAGAGGTTGGCGAAGTGCTGCTCCACCCGAGCGGCTGGCGCATCGAAGTGACCGAAGCCGACGAGAAGCGCGTCCACCGCCTGCGCCTCCACCCCCCGGTCGAGGTCGAGTTGGAGGCGCCGTCGGATACCGGCGACTAGGCCGAACGTCGTGCCGCGCTCGATTGCCTTTGCGCGGCGATGCGACTAGCGCTGGCGCAATGGAAGTTTCCGATTTGCGCATTGCCCTGTTCAGCGGCAATTACAATATGACGGTCGATGGGGCGAACAAGGCGCTCAACCGCCTTGTCGGCTATCTGTTGGGGCAGGGTGCCGCCGTGCGCGTCTATTCGCCGACCGTCGACGACCCCGATTTCGAACCGACGGGCGACCTCGTCAGCGTGCCGTCGATGGCGATCCCCAACCGTCCCGAATATCGCATTCCGCTGCATTTTTCGGCGCGCGTCCGCGAGGATATAGCGATGTTCGCGCCGAACGTGCTCCATATTTCGAGCCCCGACCGCGTGTCGCGACAGGCGGCAGCCTGGGCGCGGCGGCGGCATATTCCGGTAGCCTGTTCGGTGCACACCCGCTTCGAAACCTATTTCCGCTATTATAATCTGTCGTTTCTCGAGCCGCTCGTGGTGGCGTGGCTGCGCCGCCTCTATCGCCGCTGCGACGCGCTGATCGCGCCGTCCGAAAGCTTTGCGCAGGTTCTGCGCGACCAGCGTATGAACTATGACATCGGCATCTGGACGCGTGGAGTCGAGCGCGACATTTTCCGCCCCGACCGCCGCGACTTGAGCTGGCGGAAAAGCTGGGGCATCGCCGACGATCGCCCCGTCATCGCCTTTCTCGGGCGCCTGGTGATGGAAAAAGGGCTCGACGTCTTCGCCGATACCATCGATGTCTTGCAACGTCGCGGCGTCCCGCACGAGGTCGTCGTAATTGGCGAGGGACCCGCCGGAGAGTGGTTCGAATCGCGTTTGCCCAATGCGAAGTTCGTCGGCTTTCAGGGCGGCGAGAATCTGGCGCGCTCGCTTGCGTCGTGCGACATGCTCTTTAACCCGTCGGTGACCGAAACCTTCGGCAATGTGACGCTCGAGGCGATGGCGTGCGGCTTGCCAGTCGTGGCCGCGCGCGCGACGGGCAGCGCGAGCATCGTCAAGCATGGCGTCACCGGTTACCTCGTCACTCCGGGCTCGATCGGCAACTTCGCCGACGATCTCGAACTTTATTGCCGCGACGAGAATCTGCGCCGCCAGCACGGCGCCGCCGCGCTCGCCGAAAGCGGCGCCTATCAGTGGGACGCGATCAATCAGGCGGTTGCCGACACCTATTTGCGGCTGATCCGGCAGAAACAGCGGCAGCGCTAACGATGGCGGGCGATTTGTTCGCGCACGACGAGCCGCTGCCAGCGACGGATAATGCTGCCCCGGTTCCGCTCGCCGAGCAGCTTCGTCCGCGCAAATTGGCAGACGTCGTGGGGCAGGAACATCTGACCGGACCCGATGGCGCAATCGGCCGCATGGTGGCTGCCGGAACGCTCGCCTCAATCGTCCTGTGGGGACCGCCCGGAACGGGCAAGACGACGATCGCGCGCCTGCTTGCCGAAGCGGTTGGAATGCGCTTTGCGCCGCTGTCGGCTGTCTTTTCGGGGGTCGCCGATCTCAAAAAGGTCTTTGCCGACGCCGACAAGATGGCCGCCGCAGGGAAGCGAACCCTGTTGTTCGTCGACGAGATTCACCGCTTCAACCGCGCGCAGCAGGATGGCTTCCTGCCCTATGTCGAGCGCGGTACCGTCGTGCTCGTAGGCGCAACGACCGAGAATCCCAGTTTCGCGCTCAACGCGGCGTTGCTCAGCCGCGCCCAAGTCCTTGTTCTGCACCGCCTCGACGAATCCGCGCTTGCGACGCTTGTCGATCGCGCCGAAGCTTCGGCAGGTCGCGATCTTCCGGTGACTGCCGAGGCGCGCTCTGCGCTAATCGCGAGTGCCGATGGCGACGGGCGCTTCCTGCTCAATCAGGTCGAAACATTGTTCGCGACCGATATTGCCGCTCCGCTCGATGCGGCGGAATTGGCCCAATTCCTGCACCGTCGCATGCCTGTCTATGACAAGGATCGCGACGGGCATTACAATCTAATCTCGGCGCTCCACAAGTCGCTGCGCGGGTCGGACCCGCAGGCCGCGCTTTATTGGCTCGCCCGCATGTTGGTGGCAGGCGAAGAGCCGCTCTATGTGCTGCGCCGCCTCGTTCGCTTCGCAAGCGAGGATATCGGGCTCGCCGACCCGCAGGCGCTGACCCAGTGCCTTGCCGCCAAGGACGCCTTTCAGTTTCTCGGATCGCCTGAAGGCGAGCTCGCCATCGTGCAGGCATGCCTCTACTGCGCGACTGCGCCCAAATCGAACGCTGCTTATGCCGCGCAAAAGGCGGCGTGGACGGCCGCACGCGACACGGGCTCGCTTGCTCCTCCGTCCAACGTCCTCAACGCTCCGACAAAGCTGATGAAGGACTTGGGCTATGGCGCGGGCTACAGCTATGATCATGATGCGCCCGACGGCTTTTCGGGCGACAATTATTGGCCCGACGATATGGAGCCCGCCACCTTCTATCGCCCGGTCGATCGCGGTTTCGAAAAGCGGATCGCCGAGCGGCTGGCGTGGTGGGACGAGCGCCGACGCGCGCGCGATTGACGGCGCTCAGCCCGGATAGCGGTCAAAAGCAGGCATCTTGTCCAGATTCTCCATCCAGCCGATGCGTTCGGCGGTCTGGATCTGCACCTGCGCCGGAATCAGATCGGGATCGTCGAGCGTTGCCGTCTGAACGTCGATCTGTCCCGGAAATATCTCTTCGTTCGTATAGAAAAGTCCTGAGCCGCAATTGCCGCAGAAATGGCGACGTGCATGCTCCGACGACGCATAGATTTTCGGCGTTCCCTCGACCGAGAGATCGCTCTGACTGACGAGCGCCCAACCGACCAGCGGCGCTCCCGCATGGCGGCGGCAATCGCTGCAATGACAAAGCGCATGATGCGCTACCGCGGTGGGCATCGAATAGCGGATCGCCCCGCAATGGCATTGGCCCGTGGCGCGCGCGTTCGAATCGGACATGCTTATTCTCCTCCATCGTATGATGAGAACATAACATAAACATTTTTGCCGAAGCAATGACCTGCCAGGTCACGGTCTGCTATCGTCAATCGCCCAGATCGACCTGATGCTTCTCGGCCCAGGCGCGATACTGGCCGCGCGGGTCGGCCGACGGCTGCGCAAGCATCGCGGGTATCGCGGCCCGCAGCGCACCAAGGTCGAGCGAGCGGATCATCGCCTTGACCGGTCCGACGCCGGCTGGTGTGATCGAAAGCCGCTCGATGCCGATGCCGAGCAGCGCCATCGCCTCGAGCGGACGTCCGCCCATTTCGCCACACACGCCAAGCTGGACCTTGCTGCCCGCGACTATTTTGACGACCCGGGCGAGGTAGCGCATCACGGTCGGCGACAGCCAGTCATAGCGCTCGGCAAGCCGCGGGTGCGCGCGGTCGGCCGCGAACAGGAACTGCGTAAGGTCGTTCGTCCCGATCGACAGGAAGTCGAGGTGCGGCAGCATCAGGTCGAGCGTTTCGACCAGACCCGGTACCTCCAGCATCGCGCCATAGCGGATCGCGGCGGGCAGCTTCTTGTTATGCTTGGCAAGCCATGCACGCTGCCCGACGAAAAGGGCGCGCGCCGCTTCATATTCCCAGGGTTCGGAGACCATCGGGAACATGACGTTCAGCGTTCGACCGGCGGCCGCCTCCATCAAGGCGCGCGCCTGTACTTTCAACAGGCCCTCGCGTTCGAGCGCGAGGCGCAGCGCGCGCCAGCCCATCGCCGGATTTTCCTCGAGCGCCGTGTCGACGTTCATATAGGGCAGCGCCTTGTCGCCGCCGATGTCGACCGTGCGAAAGATGACCGGGCGGTCGCCCGCCGCGTCGAGCACGTCGCGATAAAGGCGCTGCTGGCGCTCGCGCTGGGGCAGGGTGGCCGACACCAGGAACTGGAACTCGGTGCGGAACAGCCCGATCCCGCGCGCGCCCGTCAGGTCGAGCGCCGCGACATCCTCGCGAAGCCCCGCGTTGATCATGAGTTCGATCGTAACGCCGTCCTTGGTAACGGCAGGGAGGTCGCGCAGCGCCGCGAGATTGGCGCGGCGTTTTTGCGAAATTTCGAGCTTGGCATCGAATGCGTCCTGCACCGCCGAAGTCGGGCGGACGTGCACATTGCCCGATGTGGCATCGAGCAACAGCATGTCACCTTCGCGGATCGAGGTGCGCACGTCGTTGACGCGGCCGATGACCGGAACTCCCATCGCGCGCGCAACGATGATGACGTGCGCGGTGAGTGATCCTTCCTCGAGGACGACGCCCTTCAACCGGCGCCGGTCATATTCGAGCAGTTCGGCGGGCCCAAGGTTGCGCGCAATCAAAATCGAATCGTGCCGCAGACCCATTTGCGCTGCGGTGCCCATCTGTCCCGACACGATGCGGATCAGCCGGTTCGACAGATCCTCGAGGTCGTGCATGCGTTCGCGCAGCAATGGGTCGTCGATCTGGCGCATCCGCATGCGTGTGCGTTGCTGGACGCGCTCGATCGCCGCCTCGGCGGTCAGGCCGCTGTCGATCGCCTCGTTGATCCGGCGCGACCAACCCTCGTCATAAGCGAACATCTTGTAGGTTTCGAGCACCTCTTCATGTTCGCCGCCGACGCCGAATTCCGCCTGGCTCGCCATGCGATCGATCTGTTCGCGCATCTTGTCGAACGCGGCATAGACGCGATGCCGCTCGGCCTCGATGTCGTCGGCCATAGTGTGCTCGATGGTTACGCGCGGCTGGTGATAGACGGCAACGCCGGCGCCCATGCCATCGACCAGCTTTTGCCCCGTCAGGCGCTGCGCCGACTGGTCGGCGGCGGCGGCGTCGATACGCGCCGTGGTATCGACCAGATCGGCATTGGCAATCAGTTCGGACAAGACCATCGCGACCGTTTGCAGCGTCTCGATCTCGATATCGTCATACCGCCGCGGATCGGCATGTTGGACGCAGAGCACTCCGACCGCGCGTTCGCGGCGGATGATCGGCACCCCGGCAAAACTGTGGAACAACTCCTCACCTGTTTCGGGGCGGTAGGAAAAGTCGGGGTGGGCTGCGGCTTCGTCGAGGTTCAATGTCTCGATCTGATCGGCGATCGTACCGACAAGGCCCTCGCCGAGCGCGAGCCGCGTCACATGGACCGCTTCCTGCTTCAGCCCTTGCGTCGCATAAAGTTCGAGCGCGCCTTCGCGCAGCAGATAGATTGAGCACACCTCGCTATCGAGGCACTCGCCGATGATTCCGACGACTTGATTGAGTTTGCTCTGCGCATTGGTGCGCGCCGCCATCACCTCGTGCAATCGCGTCAAAATATTGCGGGCGGACTGAGCAGCCGACGAAGGAGGGGGTGGAGCATTGGTCATCGCTCCACCCTGCTATCAGAAGCTTGTCGACGTTGCCATCGCCCGCCGGTGAAATCGTCCGCTGTTTACAGCGAATTCCGGATGCCCAGAGAACCAGGCGTCAATTGCTGGCCGGAGCTGATCCCGGGGGCGACGCAGCGGCGCTGTCGGTCGTCGCGGCAGGCGTTGTCGTATTGAAGATCGAGGCGTTGGCGGGAACGGCATATTTTGCGTCCCACGCCACCACGTCGCGCTGATATTGCGCATAGGCTTCGTAGAAATCGACGAAGGGCTGGTCGAGCTGCGCGAGGTGCGCGGGCGCTTGCTCGACAATCTGCGCGCTGGGCGTAGTCGAGACAAGCTGGGCAATCTCGTTCGCGCGTGGGCAGAACTGGCGCTGCGCCGGCGGCTGGGCGAAATAGTTGAAGAGCTGCGTCGCCAGGCGGTCGCGTGCTGCCGTGCCGTTGGTGCCCGACTCCTTGCCTAGCTGGCTGATGACGGTCTTTTCGGTCGAGCGGATCACCTTGCCATGCGCCTTGATGATATTGTTGTAGGCCGAAACCAGCGTCGCTTCCTCGGCACCGCGGCACCCGATCGCTGCGACGTTGAGCGCGATCTTGAGCTGCCAGAAAGCGCGGTCGCCGGTGACATTGCTGTTCGCGGTCACAAAGCGGCCGTCGAGCCCCCGCTGCGGAAGGATCTGCGTAAGCGAAGCATTGCCGGGCGGAAGCGGACGCGGCGGGATGACCACGGCCACCGGCGGTGGCGGCGGTGGCGGCGGGGGCGGAACCGGCGCGGGTGCGCAGGCGGCAACGCTCGCGAGCATCCCGGCCAGGATAATCTTGCGCGACACATTCATGATATTCTCCCCTGTCGCCACATGTTGCGACGTCATCCGCGCGCGTGCAACGCGGCTTCGGCCTGTTGCACCAAAGATGCGACGATATCGGCGACACTCTCTTCGCTGGTTACCATACCGACAGATTGCCCTGCCATTAACGAGCCGTTCTCGACATCGCCGTCGATGACGGCGCGCCGCAGCGCGCCAGCCCAATAATGTTCGATTTCTAGCTGCGCCGCTGCCATGTCGACGGTGCCGCTGTCGAGCAGGTTGGCAACTTCGCGCTGTTTGGCGGTGAAGGCTTCGGTCCCGTTGTTCTTGAGCGCGCGCACCGGAATCACCGGCAGCCGCGGATCGAGCTGGACGCTCGCGACGGCATCGCGCGCCGATGCGCGCATGAAGGCCTTTTTGAAATTGGGATGCGCGATGCTCTCCGTCGCGCAGACAAAGCGTGTCCCGAGCTGGACGCCCGACGCGCCCATTTCGAGATAACCGGCAATCGCTTCGCCGCGACCGATCCCGCCCGCGACGAAAATCGGCACCTCGGCCGAAAGGGCCGGCAGAATTTCCTGTGCGAGCACGCTCGTCGATACGGGACCGATATGCCCGCCGGCCTCCATCCCTTCGATGACCAGCGCATCGACGCCTGAACGCACGAGCTTTTTCGCGAGCGCGAGCGTCGGCGCAAAGCAGATGACTTTGGCGCCCGACGCCTTGATCGCCTCGAGGCTTCCCTTGGGCGGCAGGCCGCCCGCAAGAACAACATGGCCGACCTTATGCTTTGCGCACACGTCGATCAGGTCGAACAATTGCGGGTGCATGGTGATCAGGTTCACGCCGAAGTTGCGCTTCGCGAGCGCCTTCGTCGCCGCAATCTCGGTATCGAGCAGGTCGGGGGTCATCGCGCCGCACGCAATCACGCCAAATCCGCCTGCATTGCTGATTGCGCTGACCAGATTGCGCTCCGAGACCCAGCTCATCGCGCCGCACAATATGGCGTAATCGCTGCCGAGAAGGTCGGTCCCGCGCGCCATCAATTCGTTTAATTTGCCCATTGCTGCCGCCTTTGCCAGCACTGTCGCCCCGGCGCAATGACTAGCTGAAGATGCGTGACTCAGCCGGTCGTGCAGTTGATTCGGTTCGTCGCGCGCGGCGAACTTTGCGGCGCCCGGCGTCCCTATTAATCGGCCCGGTCGATGACTATGTGCTGCTTATTCGTTTAGGTTGAAGCGCGCGCGCCGCCTATCCTTCGCCGGTCAGAGTAACGCAGTCAGACACCGACTCGGCGCCGGCCATCGCCGTGCGTCCGCCAGAAGGGGTAGAACGCCGCGTCATCCACCGGTCACCGAACCGCGTCACCACATCAGACCAAACCACAGAGGAGAGTCAGCATGAACGTCGAAAGCAAATGCCCCATGACAGGGACCCAGGTCCGATCGTTCCTTGGACGCCAGAACCGTGACTGGTGGCCCGACGCGCTCGACCTCTCGATCCTGCAAAGTGGCGCGCGCGCGGTCGACCCGATGGGCGGTGCGTTCGACTATGCGAAAGCCTTTAAGTCGCTCGATTATCAGGCACTCAAGAAGGATCTGACCGACCTGATGACCGACAGCCAGGATTGGTGGCCGGCCGATTATGGCCATTATGGCCCCTTCTTCATCCGTATGGCTTGGCACGCGGCGGGCACCTATCGCACCGGCGACGGCCGCGGCGGGTCGTCGAGCGGGCAGCAGCGGTTTGCGCCGCTCAACTCGTGGCCCGACAACGGCAATCTCGACAAGGCGCGCCGCCTTCTCTGGCCGATCAAGCAGAAATACGGGAACAAGATCAGCTGGGCCGATCTGTTCATCCTGACCGGCAATGTCGCGATCGAATCGATGGGCGGGCCGGTGTTCGGCTTCGGCGGCGGCCGGGTCGATGTTTATGAACCCGAAACCGTCTATTGGGGCACCGAGGAGCTTTGGGTCGACCAGGGCGCCGAGACGCGCATCATTCCCGATGAAGGCAAGGCACTCGAAAATCCGCTCGCCGCGATCCAGATGGGGTTGATCTACGTCAATCCCGAAGGACCCGGCGGCAATCCCGATCCCCTGCTGTCGGCGCGCGACATGAAGGAAACTTTCGCGCGCATGGCGATGAATGACGAGGAAACAGTGGCGCTGACAGCTGGCGGCCACGCCTTCGGCAAGGCACACGGTGCGCAGCCCGCCGAAAATTTCGGATCGGGTCCCGAAGCATCGGCGCTCGAATTGATGGGCTTTGGCTGGCTCACCGACAAGGACGAGATCGGGAAGGGGCATATCACCACCTCGGGCATCGAGGGTGCGTGGACGCCGAACCCGACGCAATGGGGCGGCGACTATTTCCGGCTGCTGTTCAAATATGACTATGAACTGGTGAAGAGCCCCGCCGGCGCGCAGCAGTGGCAGCCGATCAACCCGGACCCCGACGATATGGCGCCCGACGCGCGCGATCCGTCGAAAAAAGTCCCGACGATGATGACCACCGCCGACATGGCGCTGAAGATGGACCCCGACTATCGCAAGATTTCGGAGCGCTTCCGCGACGATCAGGCTGCACTCGACGACGCCTTTGCGCGCGCGTGGTTCAAGCTGTGCCATCGCGACATGGGGCCCAAGGTCCGATATCTCGGCCCCGAAGTGCCGGACGAGGATCTCATCTGGCAAGACCCGGTTCCTGCCGGAACCAAGCCGTCGGATGCGGCGGTCGCCGATTTCAAGGGGAAGGTGCTGGCAAGCGGGTTGACCGTCTCCGAACTCGTCAAGGCGGCGTGGGCATCGGCCTCAAGCTATCGTAACTCGGACCATCGCGGCGGCGCGAACGGTGCGCGCATCCGGCTCGCGCCGCAGAAGGACTGGGCGGTCAACGATCCGGCGGAGCTTGCAAAGGTGCTCGGCAAACTCGACGAACTGCGCGGCGATTTGTCGATGGCTGATGCCATCGTGCTCGCTGGTGCGGCGGCGATCGAAAAAGCCGCGAAGGACGGCGGGTTTGACGTCGCGGTCGCAGTATCGACCGGCCGCGGCGATGCCGGGGACGAGCATACCGACGCCGAAAGCTTTGAGCCACTCGAACCCTTTGCCGATGGTTTCCGCAACTATCTGAAGACCAAGGCGCAGGTGAAGACGGAGGAAATGCTGATCGACCGCGCCGATCTGCTCGGCCTGTCGGTGCCCGAAATGACTGCGCTGGTTGGCGGGATGCGCGTCCTCGGGGCTGTGACCGGCAACACCGGCGACGGAGTATTCACCGACCGCGTCGGAACGCTGTCGAACGATTTCTTCGTCAACCTCCTCGACATGGGCACCGAATGGCGCGTCGTCGACGAAAGCGGCGATGAAGAGTTCGTAGGCAAGTGCCGCAAGACGGGTGCTGACAAATGGCACGGCACGCGCACCGACCTTGTCTTCGGATCGAATTCGCAGCTCCGTGCGATCTCGGAGGTCTTCGCCGAAAGCAGCGGCGCCCCGCTGTTCGTCGACACCTTCGTCAAGGCGTGGACCAAGGTGATGGACGCCGACCGGTTCGACATCGTTTGACCATTCGCACGGTTCCCCGATGACCCTTGACCGCTTCGGCGCGCCATTGCGCCGGAGCGGTCTTTATTTTGGCGCGCGACGGCGATAGCAGCCGCGACGGTTCATCCTAAAAACAGGAGTCGCGGTCTTGACGGTGGAAAGTGTGAGGCGGCTGATTGCTGCGGGCGGGCGACCACCCATCGGCGAGACTCTGGGATTTCAGCTTGTCGATTGCGGCGACGGCTGGGCGGTATTTGAAGGCAACCCCGGCCCCGAAACCTATAACCCGATGAACATCGTTCATGGCGGATATGCGGCGACCTTGCTCGACTCGGCATGCGGATTCGCGACGGTCACCAAGCTTGCTGACGATCAGTCGATGACCACCCTCGAGCTCAAGACGAGCTATTTGCGCGCGATGACTGCCAATACCGGAAAGGTGCGGGCCGAGGGCAAGGTCATTTCGATCGGGCGCCGCGTGGCGTTCAGCGAAGCGCGGCTTACCGACGAGGATGGGCGGCTGCTCGCAACGGCAACCTCAACACTGCTGATAATGTCGAACTGAACCCAATATTATCCGGCGTCGAGCCCGTAAGCCGTGTGCAGAACGCGCACCGCAAGCTCGGTCTCGTCCTCGTCAATCAACACGCTGACCTTGATCTCGCTCGTCGAGATGGCCTGGATGTTGATGCCGCGGTCGGCGAGCGCGCGGAACATCGTGCTCGCAACGCCCGCGTGGCTTTTCATGCCGACGCCGACGACGCTGATCTTGGCGACCTTGTCGTCGCTCAGGATACGGTTGAAGCCGATCTTGTCCTTCGCGCCTTCGAGCAGGTCGATCGAGCGGAGGAGATCGGCACCCGGCACGGTGAAGGTCACGTCGGTCTCGCCCTTGTCGCGCCCGACGTTCTGGATGATCATGTCGACGTTGATTCCGGCGGCGGCGAGGGGGCCGAAGATGCTGGCGACCGCGCCCGGCTTGTCGGGGACGCGCGTGACGATGATTTTGGCTTCATTCTTGTCGTGGGCGATGCCGGTGATCAGCTGCCGTTCCATCTGATGTTCCTCTATTTCCTCGTCGCTGACGATCATCGTGCCTTTGGCGGGCGCCTCGTCGCCTTCGACGAAGCTCGAAAGCACCTGCACCCGCACGCCTTCCTTCATTGCAAGGCCGACCGAACGCGTCTGGAGAACCTTCGCGCCGACGCTCGCGAGTTCGAGCATTTCCTCATAGGTGACATAGTCGAGTTTGCGCGCCCGCGCGACGATGCGCGGGTCGGTTGTGTAAACACCGTCGACGTCGGTGTAGATGTCGCAGCGGTCGGCCTTGACCGCCGCCGCGACCGCGACCGCGCTGGTGTCCGATCCGCCGCGGCCGAGCGTCGATATGCGGCCGTCGTCCATCATGCCCTGGAAACCCGGGATTACCGCGACCTCGCCCTTGGCCATCGCCGCGCTCAGTGCGCCCGTGTCGATGTCGGCGATGCGCGCGCGCGCATGCGCCTCTTCGGTGCGGATCGGGAGCTGCCAGCCGAGCCAGCTGCGTGCGGGGACGCCCATCGTCTGCAGCGTGAGCGCCAGTAGCCCCGACGTCACCTGCTCGCCGCTCGCGACGACGACATCATATTCGGCGGGGTCGTAACGCGGGTTCGCCTCGCGGCAGAAATTGACGAGCCGGTCGGTTTCGCCAGCCATCGCCGAAACGACGACCGCGACCTCATTGCCCTGTGCGACCTCGCGCGCGACGAGTTTCGCGACGGTGCGAATCCGCTCGGTGCCCGCCATCGACGTGCCCCCGAATTTCATCACGATCCGCGCCATTTCGCCCTGCCTCCCAAACTGGTTGCTGCCGCAACTTTTCCAAGTTTTCTGCGGCGTCCGGCTGTTAGGGAAGGGGGAGGACGATGGCAAGGCCGCCATCGTATGCGGCGCAAATTTCTTGCGCCATCGTGGGCGCGGTGCCACTGATTGTTCCATGAACGCCGCGACAATCAAAGCCGACGAAGCCGCCCATTTCGGCAGGCTTGCCGCCGACTGGTGGGACGCCAAGGGCTCCTCGGCGATGCTGCACAAGCTCAACCCTGTGCGGCTGCGCTATATCCGCGAACAGGCAGATCTTCACTGGCAGCTCGACGCGCGCGACCGTCATCCGCTTGTCGGACGGACGGCACTCGATGTCGGCTGCGGCGCAGGACTGCTCGCCGAACCGCTCGCACGGCTCGGCGCCAAGGTGACCGGCGTCGACGCCGCGCCCGAAAATATCGCCGTCGCGCGCGATCATGCAACAGGGCATGGACTCGCGATCGACTATTTTGCGGGCGAGCTTGCTAGCCTTCCTCGCGCAAGATTCGACCTCGTGACCTCGATGGAAGTCGTCGAGCATGTTGCCGACCCGGCAGCGTTTGTCACCGAATTGGCGACGCGGCTTGCACCGGGCGGACTGATGATCCTGTCGACACCCAACCGCACGATCGCGTCGAAACTATTGCTCGTCGAAGCCGCCGAGCGCCTCGGCGCCGTGCCACGCGGGACGCACGACTGGGGCCAGTTTCTGAAGCCCGAGGAACTTGCCGATTTGCTGAAGGCCACGGGGCTGGCGGTCATCGACCGCACCGGCCTCTCACCTTCCGCCGCGACCGGGTTCAAGCTCGGCGGCAGCGAGGCGCTCAACTATCTCATTGCGGCGCGGCACGCCGAATGACTCGCGACCCGCGCGTCGACGCCTATATCGCGGCGCGCCAGCCCTTCGCACGGCCAATCCTGACGCATTTGCGCGAGCTGGTTCATGCTCACGCGCCGGGAACTGAAGAGACATTGAAGTGGGGCATGCCCTATTTCGTGCTCAACGGACAGAATCTTGCGGGGATGGCGGCATTCAAGGCGCATGCGACCTTTGGTTTCTGGCGCGACGAAGAAGTGACCGGATCGCCGCGGAACGCCGATGCAATGGGCAGCATGGGCCGATTGGTGGGGCTGTCCGATCTGCCTTCGGACGAGGCGCTCGGAGCCTGGATTGCCGAGGCCGCCGCCTTGTGCGGAGAGGACAAGCCCAAGCGCGCGGCGCCCAAATCCAAGCCCACGCTCGATCTTCCCGACGATTTGCGCGCGGCATTGAAAGCCAACGCCGCCGCGCAAGGCCATTGGGATGCGTTCTCGCCCGGAAAACGGCGCGATTATATCGAGTGGGTGATCGATGCGAAGCGCGAAGAGACGCGCGCCAAGCGCATCGCGACCACCGCCGATCAGGTCGCCGAAGGGAAGGACCGCAACTGGAAATATAAGGGCTGTTGACGTTAGCTTGGACGATCCGCGGCGAAGGCCGGGACCCTGTCGCGCAATGCCGTGCCGGCTGGACCCTGGCTTTCGCCGAGGATCACACGCTCCGCGTTCCGTGGCGCGTCAGAAGTCCACATCCTCATAATATTTCGGCGGCGTCACGATCTCCATCCGCTCGGCAAGGAGCGGTCGGAAGCTGGGGCGCGACTTGAGGCCCGAATACCAGCCCTTCGTCTGTTCGTGTCCGGTCCAGTCGATTCCGCCCAGATAGTCGGCGACCGAGATATGCGCGGCGGCCGTCAAATCGGCGAGGCTCATCGTCGCGCCGGCGAGCCAGGTGCGGTGATCGATCAGATAGTCGACATAGTCGAGATGCTGGTTCGCGGCTTTCATTGCCTCGCGTAGCGCGCCGCCGTCGGGCGGCTGGCGGTGGACGATGCGCTTCTGCATCCGCTCGAACAGTAGCGGACCGGTGACTTCGAAATAGAAATCCTGATCGAACCAGGCGACAAGACGGCGGATTTCGGCGCGGTTGGCGGCGGTGCCGTTGATCATCGCCTTGCCCTCGACTGTCTCCTCGAAATATTCGGCGATGGCATTGCTGTCGATCAGCACCTGTCCACGTTCCTGATCGACCATCACCGGCGTGCGGCCGGCAGGGTTCAGGTCGACGAACTCGTCGCGCCGTTCCCACGGCGATTCGCGCACCAATTCGTAACCGACGCCTTTCTCGCCCAGCAGGAGCCGGATCTTGCGCGAAAAGGGACACAGGGGAAATTGGTAAAGCTGCCACATGATTTTCGCATAGCGGCAGCGGGGGTTGCCGCGCAACGGCTATGGCAAGCAGCGGGAGGGGTGATGATTAGCGCCGCGTCGCGTCGCGCTCATACTTCCATTGAGCGAGGAGGTCGCGGGCCATGTCTTTCAGGACCGGAGCATAAACAGCCATCGTCGATGCGGCACTGCTCGCCATGCGGGCGCTCGCGCGGACGTCGTCGCCCAGACGTTCGCCATATTCAGGGTCGCGTCCAGCGACGTCGCCCACCGTTGCATCGGGCGGAATATAGGCTGCGTCGGAGTCGGGGCCGATGCGAGCGACAGCCTCGGCAAGCGGGCCAATAGGCATCTCCAGCATGGCGCCGACGATGGACGCCACGGTGTCGGCCATCCGATCCTGCACGATGGGGTCGCTCAATGTCGCGGCGGCATCGGCAAGCTCGCGCTCGGCGGCCTGAGCGGGCAATGGATTGGTGATGACGAGAAGCGGCAGTGCCGCGAGTGTCCAGCGATGCATTGTGTTCGTCCTTCCACAAGGCGCGATAAGATGGCGCGCGTTGTAACAGACACACGCTTGCGCCTTGCTGAACGTGCGGCGCCCTTCGACAGAACGTGCCGGAAAGGCGCCGCGCCGCGTCCGGCTATTCGGCGGCAACCATCTCCACCTCGGCATCGCTCAGCGGATGGGCGAGGCGGCTCAGCATCTCCTTCGGGCAGACCTGCCAGAAGCGACCGCGCCAAAGGTGCCAGTCGGCCAGAACTTCACCGGACCATTTGCTGCCCGTCGCCTTGGCATGCTCCTCGACCAACGCGCGCAACTCGGCTTCCCAATGGGCGCTGTCGAGCCTTTGCCACATGATTGATTCGCCATTGGCGTGACGCTCGAAACTCTCATCGGTATCGAGAATGAACGCCATGCCCCCGGTCATGCCGGCGCCGAAGTTCGAGCCGACCGGGCCCAGCACGACTGCCGTCCCGCCCGTCATATATTCGCAGCCGTTCGCTCCGCAGCCTTCGATTACGACATTGGCACCCGAATTGCGTACCGCGAAACGCTCGCCCGCCTGGCCCGCCGCGAGCAGTGTGCCCGCGGTCGCGCCGTAAAGAACGGTGTTCCCGACAATGCTGTTGTTCTGGCTGACCAGCGGGCTCGATACAGTCGGGCGCACGATGATGCGACCGCCCGACAGGCCTTTGCCGACATAGTCGTTGGCGTCGCCGAACACCTCGAGCGTGATGCCCTGGCACAGGAAGGCGCCGAGCGACTGGCCCGCGGTGCCCCGCAGGCGGACCTGCACATGATTGTCCGCCAGTCCCTTCATCCCGAAGCGGTTGGTCACTTCGGCCGACAGGCGCGTGCCGACGGCGCGGTGCGTGTTGCGGACATTATAGGTAAGCTGCATCCGCTCGCCGCGTTCGAAGAGCGGCTGTGCGTCGTTCAATATCTGCGCGTCGAGGCTGTCGGGAACGGGGTTGCGGAAATGCGGCCCCTGCGAACGGCGCTGCTCGTCAGGCGCATCGACCTTGGCGAGAATGGGGTTGAGGTCGAGGTCGTCGAGATGTTCGGCGCCGCGGCTGACCTGGCGCAGAAGCTCGGTTCGGCCGATCACCTCGTCGAGGCTCCGGTAGCCGAGCTTGGCCAGGATTTCGCGGACCTCCTCCGCGATGAAGGTCATCAGATTGATGACCTTCTCGGGCGTACCGGTGAACTTCTGCCGCAGCTTCTCGTCCTGCGTGCAGACACCGACGGGGCAGGTGTTGCTGTGGCACTGGCGCACCATGATGCAGCCCATTGCGACGAGGCTCAGCGTCCCGATGCCATATTCCTCGGCGCCGAGAATTGCGGCGATCACGATGTCACGCCCCGTCTTGAGACCGCCGTCGGTGCGCAGTCGGATGCGGTGACGCAGACCGTTCAGGGTGAGCACCTGATTGACTTCGGAAAGCCCCATTTCCCATGGAGTGCCGGCGTATTTGACGCTCGTCTGCGGCGACGCGCCGGTGCCGCCGGTGTTGCCCGCGACAAGGATGACGTCCGCGTGCGCCTTGGCGACACCCGCCGCAACGGTGCCGATGCCCGCCGAGCTGACGAGCTTCACGCATACGCGCGCCTTCGGGTTGATCTGCTTCAGGTCATAGATGAGCTGCGCCAGATCCTCGATCGAATAGATGTCATGGTGCGGCGGGGGCGAAATGAGCATCACGCCCGGCGTCGAGTGACGCAGGCGGGCGATGAATTCAGTCACCTTGAAGCCGGGAAGCTGACCGCCTTCGCCGGGCTTGGCGCCCTGCGCGACCTTGATCTCGATTTCGTCGCACGCGCCCAGATATTCGGCGGTGACGCCGAAGCGGCCGCTGGCGATCTGCTTGATATTGCTGTTGGCGTTGTCGCCGTTGGCATAGGGCTGGTAGCGTTCCTTGGCTTCGCCGCCTTCGCCCGACACGGCTTTCGCGCCAATGCGGTTCATCGCGATGGCCAGCGTCTCGTGCGCCTCGGGTGACAGCGCGCCGAGCGACATGCCGGGAGTGACGAAGCGCTTGCGGATCTCGGTGATCGCCTCGACGCTTTCGAGCGGCACGCCCTGCGACGGATAGTTGAACGCCATCAGGTCGCGCAGATAGACCGGCGGGAGGTCCGCCACGCCGCGCGAGAATTGCAGATAGGTCGAATAGCTGTCGGTCGCGACGGCGGTCTGGAGCAGGTGCAGGAGCTGCGCCGAATAGGCGTGCGTCTCGCCGCCTGCGCGCTGGCGATAAAAGCCGCCGATGGGCAGCGTCGCGACGCGCTTGTCGAACGCCGCCTCATGCTTCTCGGTCGCGTTGATGAACAGCGACTGATAGCCTTCGCCCGAGATTTTGGCGGGCATGCCGGGGAACAGGTCGTTGACGAGCGCGCGGCTCAAGCCGACCGCCTCGAAATTGTATCCGCCGCGATAGCTGGAGATCACCGCGATCCCCATCTTCGCCATGATCTTGAGCAGCCCGTCGTCGATCGCCTTGCGGAAGCGCTGGCGGCAATCGTCGAGCGTCAGCTCGCTGCCGAACAGCCCGCGGGCATGGCGGTCGGCAATCGCGGCTTCGGCGAGATAGGCGTGAACGGTCGTCGCGCCGACGCCGATGAGCACTGCAAAGGCGTGGGTGTCGAGCACCTCGGCCGAGCGGACGTTGATCGAGGCATAGCTGCGCAGCCCCTTGCGGACGAGATGGGTGTGGACGGCAGCGGCGGCGAGTACCATCGCCATGCCGACACGGTCGGACCCGATCCGTTCGTCGGTCAAGAACAGCTCGCTCCGTCCCGCGCGCACCGCGTCCTCGGCCTCGCGCCGCACACGTGCGATCGCCTCGCGCAGCGTCGAAGCGTCGCCGCCGGTGGGAAAGGTGCAGTCGATATCGGCGACGGCATCGCCGAAATAGGCACGCAGCCGGTCCCAATCGTCGCCGACAAGAACCGGCGAGTCCATCACGAGAACGTGCGCGCTCTGCCCCTTTTCGTCGAGGATATTGGCGAGGTTCGAAAAGCGCGTCTTCAGGCTCATCACATGCCGTTCGCGCAAGCTGTCGATCGGCGGATTGGTGACCTGGCTGAAGTTCTGGCGGAAGAACTGTGCGACATGGCGCGGCTTGTCCGAAATGACCGCGAGCGGCGTGTCGTCGCCCATCGATCCGACAGCCTCCTTTGCGTCCTCGACCATCGGTGAGAGGATGAGTTCCATATCCTCCATGGTCAGGCCGGCGGCGACCTGGCGGCGCAGCAATTCGCTGCGGTCCCAGTCGGCGAGGCTGGACTTGCCGCCCTTTGGCAGGTCGTCCATCGAGCGGAAACCCTTGACGCGAGAGCCATAGTCGTGCGCGCTGGCGATCTTGTCCTTGATCGCACGGTCTTCGTAGAGTGTCCCCTTGTCGAGATCGACCGCGATCATCTGTCCGGGGCCGAGGCGGCCCTTCTTGCGGATACTCGCTTCGGGAAGCAGAACCATCCCGCTTTCCGATCCAACCACAAGCAGATTGTCGGCGGTCAGCGAATAGCGCAACGGGCGCAGCGCGTTGCGATCCATCCCCGCAACCGCCCAGCGGCCGTCGGTCATCGCGAGCGCTGCGGGGCCGTCCCACGGCTCCATCACGCTCGCGAGATATTTGTACATGGCGGTGTGCGGCTCGGGCATGTCGGTTTCGTTCGCCCAGGCTTCGGGGACGAGGATCAGCTTCGCCGTCGGGGCGTCGCGGCCGGCGCGGCACAGCGCCTCGAACACCGCGTCGAGCGCGGCGGTGTCGCTCGCGCCCGCGGGGATCACGGGCTTGATGTCCTCCGAATGCTCGCCAAAGGCGAGACTAGCCATCTTGATTTCGTGGCTCTTCATCCAGTTCTTGTTGCCGCGGATCGTGTTGATCTCGCCATTATGGGCGAGCGTGCGGAACGGCTGTGCGAGCCACCATTGCGGGAAAGTGTTCGTCGAATAGCGCTGGTGGAAAATCGCGACGCGGCTTTCGAACAGCTTGTTCGTCAGGTCGGGATAGAAATCGGCGAGGCTCTCGGCGAGGAATAATCCCTTGTAGATGATCGAGCGCGCCGACAGGCTGCAGATATAGAAATCGTGGATCTGCGCCGCGACGACTTTTTTCTCGATGCGGCGGCGGACGAGATAGAGCTGCTTTTCGAACTCGTCGATCGACTGTTCGTCGGGCAGCGGACCGGCGATCATGATCTGCTCGATCTCGGGCCGCGTGCGCTGCGCCTTGTCGCCGATCACCGACACGTCGACGGGCACCTGCCGCCAGCCATAGATGGTAAAGCCCGCGTCGATGATCTCGGATTCGACGATCGTGCGGCATTCTTCCTGCGCATTGAGGTCAGTGCGGGGCAGAAAGATCATCCCTACCGCGAGCCGGTTCGGCAGCACATTATGCCCCGATGCCGCAATCGCATCGTCAAAGAAGCGCACGGGCAGGTCGACGTGGATTCCCGCCCCGTCCCCCGTCATGCCGTCGGCATCGACGGCGCCTCGGTGCCATACGGCGCGCAGCGCTTCGATCGCCGCCTCGACGACGCGTCGCGACGGCTTGCCGTCGGTTGCCGCGACCATGCCGACACCGCAAGCGTCGGATTCCATGTCGGGGCGATACATGCCCGTCGCGGCGAGCCGCGCATGTTCGGGGGTCGGGTAGTGGGTCATTATCTCGTTCCTGAAATTTGCGCCGCCCTAGTCGGACGGATCGGCAATCTTGAGCCGCTTGCGGGCGTTGGCGACGGCTTCCATTTCTGCGTCGAACGCGGTTCCGGACGCTTCGTCGGCCGCGGCTTCGAGCGTCTCGACGCGCTCGCGGTCGGCGGCGGTCCAGTTGCTGCGGTCAAGGGCGGGGTCGGCGACATCATAGGAATCGGCGTCACTCGCCGACTCCCAGTCGGCTTCGCCGCCAGACTCGCCGGCGTCGTTCGCCTCGCCGCTGCCCATCCACATATCGCGATGCTCCTTGAGCGTTGCGACATCGACCTTCATCAACTTGGCGAGCGACGACAGTTCCATTTCGCTAAGGTCGGCCAGCCCGCGTTCCTTGGGCAACGCCTTGAACTTGCCTTCCAGCTCGGGCGCGCGGCCGATGAATTTTTCGATCAGCGGCGGGACAGCCTTGATCATCGCAATCATGACTTCGGGGTCTGCCTGAAGCGCCATCCATTCGCCCGCGAAGGCGCTTCCCGCCGGCGTCGCGAAGAAGCTGTTCATATCGCCAAGATGCGCCGCGGTGAATTTGCGCGAATAGGCGTGCGCCATGCCGTCGCGCATCGGCGCCTCCAGATCGCGCAGCACTTCGCTGATCAGCGGCTTCACGACCTCCATCACCTGTTCTTCGCGCGCTTTGCGATTGGGGTCGAGTATATCGACGGCCTTCGACTTGGTGTCGGCGTCGAGCCCGGCGATCGTCTCGTCATCGACGCCGGTCTTGATCGAAAGCATCAGGTCCGACATGCCGCCGGCCTGTTCCATCACCGCCTTGAATATCTTGCCGTACATATTGTCGAGCATCTTCTCGAGGCTGCCCGCCGGGATCAGCGCTGCCGTCGTCTGCCGCGCCAGCGCAAGACGCGCGGGGTCGACTGGCGGCAGCTTGTCGACGTCGAAAATCTTCTCGACGAGCGCAATCGCCTCGTCGATTTCCTTCTGCATCTTTGCCTTGGCTTCGGCGAGCGCGGCATCGTTCATGGCGCCATCTGGCGCCTCTGCCGCCTCGACCTGAGTTGGCGTCGGCGCGGCACCGGCGTGCACCGGGACGATTACCGCGGCGCCCGCGAGCGCCAGAGATTTCCACGTCGACATACACATGATCCTTCCCCTGTTGGTCATGCTGCCTTCTTTTCGCCTTTTGCCTTCGCCTTCAACCACTTTGCCATCTGCTCGCTCACGTCGCGACCATCGCGGATTCCCCAGACGACGAGGCTCGCGCCGCGGACGATATCGCCGGCCGCAAATACGCCGGGCAGGCTGGTCATCATCGTCTGGTGATCGACGCGCAGCGTGCCCCAGCGCGTGACGCTGAGGTCGGGCGAGCCGAACAGCTGCGGCAGTTCTTCGGGGTCGAAACCAAGTGCCTTGATGACCATGTCGGCAGGGATGTCGAACGAGCGGCCGGGGTCGGGTTCGGGGCTGCGGCGTCCGCTCGCGTCGGGCGAGCCGAGGCGCATGCCCGCCACAGATACCTGCTTGACCCGCTTGTCGGCGGTGAAGCTTGCGGGGGCGGACAGCCAGACGAACTCGACCCCTTCTTCCTCGGCGTTGGCGACCTCGCGCTGCGATCCCGGCATATTCTCGCGGTCGCGGCGATAGAGGCACTTCACCGATTTCGCGCCTTGGCGAACCGCGGTGCGGACGCAGTCCATCGCCGTGTCGCCGCCGCCGATCACGACGACATGCTTGCCCTTGGCATCGAGGCTGCCGTCGTCGAAGGCGGGAACGGCGTCGCCGAACCCTTTGCGGTTCGAAGCGACCAGATAGTCGAGCGCGGCAATCACTCCCTCCGCCTCGTTGCCCGGCACGGCAATCTCGCGCGCCTTGTATACGCCGGTCGCGATCAGGAGCGCGTCGTGTTTCTGCCGCAGTTCGTCGAGCGTGGCGTCGGCACCCACTTCGAAGCCCAAGTGAAAATGGATACCGCCTTCCTCAAGGCGCGCGATGCGGCGCATCACCACATCCTTCTCCAGCTTGAAACCGGGGATGCCATAGGTCAGCAATCCGCCTGCGCGGTCGTGGCGGTCATAGACATGGACTTCATGTCCCTGGACGCGCAGATATTCGGCAGCGGTCAGCCCTGCGGGTCCGGCGCCGATTACGCCGACCGACTGGCCCGTTGCCGGCCCGGCCTGCAACGGCTCGACCCAGCCCTCGGCCCAGGCGGTATCGGTGATATATTTTTCGACGCTGCCGATCGTCACCGCGCCGTGGCCGGTGAATTCGATCACGCAATTGCCTTCGCAAAGGCGATCTTGCGGACAGATGCGCCCGCAGATCTCGGGCATCGTCGAGGTCGCGTTGCTCAGTTCGTATGCCTCGCGCAGCCGTCCTTCGGCAGTCAGGCGCAGCCAATCGGGGATATGGTTGTGGAGCGGGCAATGCACCGAGCAATAGGGCACGCCGCACTGCGAACAGCGCGCCGCCTGTGCGTCGGCGTCGGGCGCGGCGTAGCGTTCCGCGATCTCGCGAAAGTCGCGTGCGCGCTCCTCCGCAGTGCGCTTGTCGGGATAGGATTGTTCACGCTCCACAAACCGGAGCATGCGTTCGGAAGCCATGCAAATTCCCCTTCGTTGAAGAGGTGGTTGCATCGGCCTGGCCGTTCTGTCACTCGCAAAATCTCAGATAAGACAGCAATATTTACCTAAAATTGCATCGATCCGCGCGCCGCGCTTCCCGTGCGCAACAATCTTTCGCTAATTAGTCTCGCATCGGAACTATCTCGACCCAAGCCATATCAGTGCCGCGACGCCGACGATAATCCGGTACCAGGCAAAGGGCGCAAAGCCATAGCGCGTCACGATTGCAAGGAAGGCCTTGATCACGATCCAGGCGACGACAAAGGAGACGATCGACCCGACGGCAATCAGCCCCATATCCCCTGTCGTGACCGCATCGCGATGCTTGAACAATTGCAGCGCGGTCGCGCCGGTTAGCGTAGGGAGCGCGAGGAAGAAACTGAACTCTGCGGCCGTCTTGCGGTCGACCCCCATTGCCATCGCCCCCATGATCGTCGCGCCCGACCGGCTGACGCCGGGGATCATCGCAAGGCACTGGACGATGCCGACTATTGTCGACTGGCGCAGCGAAAGGTTGGCGACCCCGCCGCTTTCCCGCGTTCGGGCAAGCCGTTCGACTATCAGGATCGCAAAGCCTCCGATGACGAGCGCCCATGCGACGACGACGGCATTTTCGAGCAGCAGCTCGATCTGGTCACCAAAGGCAAGGCCCAGCACCACGGCCGGAATGAAGGCGACGATAAGGTTGCGGACAAAGGCGATCGCCACCGGATCGCGCCGGAAAAAACCGACTCCCATGTCCCAGAACAAATGGCGATAGAGCACGACGATGGCGAGGATCGCGCCCGGCTGGATCGCGATGTTGAAGATCGCCCAGCGCGACGCGTCATAACCGAGCAACTCGGTCGCGAGGATTAGATGTCCGGTCGAGGAAACCGGCAAAAATTCGGTGAGCCCCTCGACGATGCCGAGGATGATGGCGGTCAGCCAGATCGACATGCCGCTCAGCGCGCGTATTCGGAAAATCGACCGTGGCGGCGATACTGGACGAGCCAGCCGTCGGCGACCGCAGCGAGCGCCGTCGGCGTGATGCCGAGCTGCTTCAGCCCCGCGGCGCGCGGCGCAACGACATTGTCGCGCTGGAGCATCAGCCACTGGTCCTTGGTGATCGGCGCGCCCGGCAGCCAGCCGACCGTCGATGCGAGCGCCGAGGCGACGGCATCGGGCACCTCTACGAAGAGCCGCTGGCGCCCCGTCGCGTCGGCAATCCAGCGCAAGAGTTCTATCATCGACATCTGTTGCGGCCCGCCGAGCTCGAAAATCTTGCCCGCAGCGCCAGCGCCGAGCGCCGCGACCACGGCGTCGGCGACGTCACCGACATAGACCGGCTGGAATTTCGTGTTCGGCGCGATCACGGGGACGACCGGGGCAAAGCGGATCATGGTCGCGAAGCGGTTGATGAACTGATCCTCGCGGCCGAAGATGATCGACGGACGCAGGATCGCGGCAGCGCGAAATTCGTTCCGTACCGCCTTTTCGCCTTCGCCCTTGCTGCGGCCATAGGCAGAAGCGCTGTCGGGATCGGCGCCGATTGCCGAGACATGGACGAGTGCGCGGACGCCAGCGGCCTTGGCTGCCGCGGCGACATGCCCCGCGCCGCTGGCCTGCACCGCCTGCATGTCGTCGAACGCGCCGACGAGGTTTATCACCGCGTCGCAGCCCGCGACCGCGCGCGCAATGCTCGCCGCATCGCGCACGTCGGCGGCGACGAACTGCGTCTGGCCGAGCCCGCCGAGCGGCTTCAGGAAGGTCGCGCGGCGCGGTTCGCGTTCGGCAATGCGGACGCGCGCGCCACGCGCGAGCAGCCGTTGCACGACATAGCGGCCCAGAAAGCCGCTCCCGCCCAGCACCGTGATCAATTGCCCATCCAGATTGTGCATCGCTTCAGCCCGTCGTTGATTCTCGCGCCCCGCGGGCGCCACCCTCGCGCCCCCCATGCCGCGAAGCGGCGGTCCGGGCAAGGGGGAGCGGGCGGTGGCCAACGCAAATCCGCGCGCTCCCAATTAATTTCGCCGCATCGGCGCGGTCGCGGTTGACAAGCGCCGCGCCCCGCCGCTAAGCGCCCGCTCCTACCCCGTGCCCAGATGGCGGAATTGGTAGACGCACCAGCTTCAGGTGCTGGCGATCGCAAGGTCGTGGAGGTTCGAGTCCTCTTCTGGGCACCATTTGTTCTTCTCACGTTCTCCCAAATAATCTATAAAACCCGCAGAAATCCTAGGGATTTGGCCCTTGGATCGTTCCGGATCGTCCCGCCTGTTCTC